>Ga0126384_10002014_pt1 | contig 12268 bp, 4 predicted proteins | sample PanSoiMetPlot_36_FD_92543 | JGI IMG/M metagenome (GOLD analysis project Ga0126384, IMG submission 92543) | Tropical forest soil microbial communities from Panama - MetaG Plot_36 | ecosystem: Environmental > Terrestrial > Soil > Tropical forest > Bulk soil | place: Panama | collected 2016-02-17 | reverse complement strand
CGTATGCGTTATACAACCTGCAGGAGCGCGGAATCCTTTTTATCGGGCCGGGAGTGGACGTCTATGAGCGTATGGTGATTGGGGAAAATTCCCTCGAAGTTGACCTGGATGTCAAAATAGTGCGCGAAAAGAAGCTGACCAACATGCGCGCGTCCACCGCCGATGAAGCCATCCGCCTCGTCCCGTTTACGCAGCTCACTCTGGAGCAGGCAATTGAATTCGTTGCCGATGATGAGATGGTAGAGGTGACGCCGAAGTCCCTGCGACTGAGAAAGAAGATATTGCAATCCAATCGCCGGCCTAAGAAAAACGCAGTGGAGATTCTTGCCACGGAATAGCCCTGAGTGAATTGTTTTTGGGAGTTTACCTCGAACCGCAGCGAGAGGTCCCTACTGCCTTCAACAAAATGTTAGGGCGGATGCCCCAGTCGTACCAACTTCGAATTCTCAATGGAACATAGTCGACGGGTTTTGCCCTGAATTTGGATCTTGGGTTTCGGCAATTGCTGATTGCCAATTGCTAAATTGCTGCTTTAGGGCGAATGCCCAATGAAGAAAAACCAGCTCAGATAGTTTTGATGCGTTCCAAACTTCCCGAACCTGCGGCGGCGGGCGAGGGAACTCACCCCCCTCTCGTCCGCGGCCCCTTTCCATCCAGCCAATTGCCTTTCCTGATTACTAAATACTAACTACTAATTACGCAGTTTATTGACCACTAAGTAAAAAGTGACAGCAAAGCGACAGCAACTCGACATCAACTCATTGACTCCCGCCTATCCAGATGCGATTCTGGAATCAGAGACGGTGCACCCAGAAACTTTGTGCGGGCGCGTCGACTCCAGCCGAGCCCCCAGGGGTAAACGGCTTGTAATTCGTTCTTTGACAACTAAATACGCAGCGCCCGTGCTAAACCGATCACGGGCGCAACAGCAGTCATTCTGACCGAAGCGGGTAGTGTCGCTGAGGAAGAAACTAGATCTCTTCTTCCTCTCGGCGCAAATCGTCCGAGCCAGCAGCCGACGTGTGTCAACCCTCGCGGCCTTGTCCGCGAGGGTGCAGGAGCAGTGTGCTCGAAGCTCATGTCGCGGGAACTACTGCGTTCGACTCTTTATTTCAAACTCTGCTCTCTCTGCGTCCTCTGCGGTTTAGATTTTCAGGGATTTTGGGTTTCGCTAGTAGCTAGGAGCCAGTAGCTCGAAGCCGCCATTTATGCGGGTTGTAGCAGGGTAGCAGCACGTCGTGCCCAGAAATTCGTTTTGTCAGATTTTCAGGGTTGCTAACTGCTAACTGTTTATGGCTAACGGCTGGTTTTCTTGCAGGATACATACTTCGATAGTGTTGTACTCATCCTTGATGTATCCCGTATCTATCCTGCATGCGCCCTTGCAACTCGCTGAAAACAAGCGAGCGAAAATGCAGAACAGAAATCGACTGCATGTATCCTGCATCCATCCTTTAGACAACCGGAAGGTCGCTACCAAAATGGCTGCCGCTACCAACGCCGCTACCTAATTTTCATTGATTGCAAAGCAGTTACAGCAAAAGGTAGCGAGGTAGCGACCTCAGACCATGTTTTTCTTTGATCTTACTGGTCCTACTGGGCGACTCGGGGTTTTTGGTTTTGAAGTTCCTGTCGCCTGTCGCCTGTAATCTGTTCCCTCGCTTTGAGTCCCTTCTTTTCTGGTCGCGTCGCGGAGTGAACGATCTACCGGATCGTGGCGGAGCCTTGAGTGATTGACACCGATATGGCTTTTTGCCGGGAGGTGCGCGCAGCTACCTCAACGACCTGCAGGCTTGTCGGCGCGGCCGTCAAATGGCGCACCAGAATGCCCAGCAAAACACCTTTTCCATCCACACCGGCCGTGTTAGGGCGTCGCGTAGTAAAAAGCCGGGCCTCTCCTTTTTCTTTGTCAATACGCTGGATAATGGCCACTTCCTGTGATCCTCCGGAGAGGAAATCGCCATGACGTACGTCTTCAATAGACAGGACTTGCGGGTCGTATTTAATCAGCAGTGAAACCGAGAAGAGGTCCTTCACGTCTTCCAGTTTGACCTGGATGGGGAAGGTGTCTCCTGCCGCGACGGTCACCAGCGCTGGTTCTATCTGCAAGATGGCGTCGGCCTGCATCTGCCTTTCCAGGCTCGGCGCGGCAGTACCTGGGGTGTCAGACGCGCCGGGCTTTCCGTGGCCGGCACCAGACGCCAAAGGGACCTCGACATCCTCTTTCCGACGCAGGACCACCTCTGCATCCGTGCCCACGCTCAACGCATGGAGAGTTTCTTTGGCAACGTCGCGCATGCGCACCAGGCGCGGAGTGATCACAATAAGGACCTCATTTTCTGAGTTGTTTACGTCCTCACCGGAAAAGAGATAACGCAGCAGAGGCAGGCGTGAGAGGAATGGCCAGCCGGAAACAGATTTAGTCTGTGAACGCTCAGCCAAACCACCCAGGATGCTTACTTCGCCTTCATTCAGGCGGATTTCATGGTCGATGCGGCGCTGACTGACGATGGGTTGCAAGACACCTCCGATGTTTACCTGCCCGTTCAGCGACGACACTTCTACGCCCAGCTTCATGCTCACCGAACGATCCGGGTGGACACGTGGCGTCAGATCAATATTTACTCCTACATCGATATACTGGAACTGGGTGTTGATGACCGGTGTGAAACCACCCGTTGCCTGAAATGACCCCGTGGCGATGGGTATCCGGTCGCCGACGCGCAGGCGCGCGGATTCACCATCACTCACGCGTACTTCAGGATTCTGGATGATCCTGGTGGCACTGTCAGTGAAGAGCGCAGTTGCTACGGCGCTGGGCATGTTGATACTGAAGTCTCCACGTGACAGGTCGCCGAGCCTGTCCAAGCTGACCTTGCCGTCTGGACCAAGAGGCACAGCCGGAGTAAACGCCAGGGTTGTGGTGCTCCCCGGCTGAATCCCGAGGCTGCGGGCCTTGTCGCGTCGCACCTGAAGCACGGAAATCTGCACAACGACTTCCGGCCTGCCTCGGTCACTGTCATGAATGAGCTTGGTAGCCAACAATACTTTTGCGGGCGTGTCGCGAATCAAGATTGCGTTATCGCGAGGAACAGCTTGCACGTGCCTCAACTCAAGCATCTGCTGGATCCCAGACATGATCTCAGTCAGTTCCTGCGGTGATTGCCTGTGTTCCAGATAGATCTTCTGCAATACTTGTTCTTCTTGTTCTTTCCTCTTTTGCTGGGTCTCCGGCATGATCAGAATGATGTTGCTGGAAACGGGCTTCCAAAAAGCTTTGGCCTCTAATGACGCCACGTTCAGTGCTTGTTGAATCGTTACCGTCACCAGATCTACACTGATCTTGCGGTCCTGGAATTCGGGGTCGAAGATCACGTTGAGCCCAGCCAGCTTTCCCAGCGTCCTGAAAACAGTGCGAGCCTCCGCGTTCAACTGCAAGGTTATGGGGTCTTTGGTGATTGGGATCAGGGTAGGCGGGGCTTCCATCAGCCTGGCGTCTTCTGCGGCTGCGATTGAGGGCTGTGTGGCTTGAGGCTGATGGTCTCCTTCGGTCAATGCCTTTGTTGGCTGGTTTTGTTCCGGCACCGGTTGAGAAGCCAGCAACCTTTTTGTGTACTCAATTTCCTGGCTGGCCACGGCGCTCGAGGGATCAACGCTCAACGCGGTCTGAAACTCCTGCAAGGCGCGCTGATATTGCTGCCCTTCCAGGTATTTGATTCCCTGCTTCACGTGAAACTGCGAAACTTCAAAGCGCATCTGATAGGTCTTTAGCTTGTACTGCGTGTTTTGCGGGTCTTGCTTCAGCGCCTTTTCATACCGTTGGAGCGCCGCATCGTCGTTCTGGAGGTTTTGCGTCCTCCTGCCGGTATTAAATGCCTGTCCACCCCTGGTGCAACCAACCGGAACCAACAGCGCACAAACTACAATAAGGAGGGCGTAAACCTTGGTCGTGTTTTCCCGCATTTCACGAATCTCCACAGGACTTGTCCTCCTTTAATCAAATACTGGGTCACGGTGTAAGCCATGGCTCCACAGAAATAAATGTCTTGCTTTTCGCGTCCCACTTGACCACGTAACCCCCCAGTGCGCCGATACGCCGGCGTGGACTGTAACTCACTGGCGGCGTCAGTCCGGTGTTGAAATCATGCAAGCGACGCAAGGCACTCACCAAAGCGGCCCTGTCCAGGCGACGTCCCGCCTGCCGCAGCCCTTCCGTCAGGATTTTGGCGGAAGCTAGTGCGGTAAGAGACAACGCTGGGTGTGGGGTCGATAAATTGTGCTTGCGCAAGAGCAACATAAACTCTTGCAGCGCTTCGGGCTCCAAGTCAGAAGGCAGAGTAGGAAAAGCAAGAAACACGTGTTCGATGGACTGCTCGGAAAGGTGGAAGAATGCCTGCCCGGCGAGAGGGCCAGGCTGAAGAATCGTGGGTTCCCAGTTGAATTTTCCGGCCGCCTCCAGCAGTTGCTGAAGTTCTCGGCCGTTTCCCAGGAAAAAGACCGTGCGGACGTTCTGACGCGATAACGGCTCCGCGATGACCGCCGCATCAAACGTTTCATATTTGACAGACATTACATCACTCTGAGCTATGGAGCGGTATCGAGTCGCCGTGGAGTCGGCCAGGGTTTGCATGTTCTCCGGGTAAACAATTACAGGCGCAGGTTCCCACGGCTCACGATGCTCATGCGCAAACTTCACCAGAATATTGGTTTGCTGGAAAAGCCCAGAAAGAACAAAGAAAACGCGCGATTGTTCGGACCAATCTGTATCGGCATTGGGAGCGAAACTAACGATCGCAGGCACTTCCAGATGCTCGAGCGATTCCCCCACCTCGCGTTCGCTCACGGGCGCAAAGGGAATCAGCAGAGCAAAAATCTTCTTATGTTCCACAACTTCTTTGGCCTGGCGCAAAATATCAGTTGGAGTACTGGCGACTGGAATGGCTAACAACTCAATCTTGCGGTTGTAGATTCCGCCTTGCTGATTTAGTTCATCGAAGTAAGCCTGAAGCACAGCGAGTGGATTGCTGTTGTCAGCAGTCGGCTCAGCTTTAGCGGGGACAATGGCTCCAATGCGTATGGCTTCCGCGGTAATGCCGGGCTCGGGCTCATTGCCCACCAGCCTCAGGTACTCGGTAAGGTTGTCGAGGTCGAGGGGAGAAAGACGGTACACCGGCATAGCTACGCCCAGACGATTGCCGGCCGGATCCACCCCCTTAGTAATGGCCCGACGCAAGGAGTCGATGTCATAAGCGGGCCGGCGACGCGCAAGAGGATTGTCGCTGACAGAAGGACGTGCAAGTGCTTCCCAGGTGATATCGGGAGGAACAACACCCCCTTCCGGCCGTCCTCGACCATCCGCGCCATGGCAACTTCCGCATGGCATCAGACGCGCGGGAACGCGCGTAGTGCCTTCGCTCAAAATCGCCTCAACTGTGCCGCCGGACGGACTTGTTCCCTGCAGATAGAGCTGCTTACCTGCCGCTTGCTGAGGGGTCAACTGAGCTGATGCCACAGCAGATAAGAACAGGCAGGCAGCCGAAATATCTGCAAGCGCCAGAACCATTTTGAACACTGATACCCGCATGTGCATAGCCTATATTCATCAAGTCACACTGGTCCGTGAGGTAGATCACATCCCAAGATGCCCGCTCGCATCTGGACCCGGTTCATGGAGACGGCCTCCAGTGTGCCACCTGTTCGCGGGAGCTGCTCCTTTTGAGGGGTTGCTTGTTGTTGAGTACCGAGCCGATGACGGCCACCAATTTATCTGCTGAAACCAGGCCGGAGGCGTAAATCCACCTGTGCTGCGCATCATTCCCGATGACGACCGTGGCTGGGTGGTCTTGCTTGTTGCTCATGTACACGCTAAACGCACGCCAAATTGGTTCCAGCTCAGCTCGCGTTCCAGTTAGAAACGTCCAGCCCGGCGCGGCCTGGAACATTTCGGCATATTTTTTCAGCTTCTCCGGAGTATCAGTCTCCGGATCGACGCTTACAGAAATGAGGTGCAAGCTTTTCTCTCCGCGCTCGCGCATGATTCTCTGAACCTTGGCAAAGTTGGCAGTCATTGGAGGGCAAATGGTGGTGCAGGTAGTGAAAATGAAGTTGATGGCCACCGTCTTGCCCTGGATCAGGTCGGAGTAGAAACGTAAAGGGCGACTGTTCTGGTCCAGCACCACACTATCAGGTATGGAAACTTTTGCCGGACCGGAGGCCAAAGGGTGCCCATCTGTCCCATATTGTGAATTGGCCGGAGCAGGAGCTGCGGTTGTCTGCTGCCCGCCACAGAACAAGACACCCGCGCTGATCCAAAGAAAAAAACTCACCAGGATTAAGAATTGACCGCGTTTGATATTCATTCCATTCACTTTCGTGGCCTCACTCCGGTACGGGCCGCGGCTTTTCAACAGAGTCCTGCTGTTCTGTCGCGTGAACCATCAGGTAAGGGAGCTGATTGGGCTTGACCCCTAAAGACGGAATCTGGACCATCGCGTAATACACGCCATCTTTCGGCGGTGTAAAAGTAAATTGATATACGCCATCGCCTGTATGCTCGGCCGAAAAGCGCATCTGGCGAAGGCCTTCCGCCAGAAGGACTGTAATTTGCACATCCTTGACGTCGGCCCTGGGCTTGCCGTTCGCTGAATCGATAAGCCGGAATGCCACCTTTACAGGTTCGCCGGGTCTTACGTGCAGGCTGTTTTTCATTGGACGCAGGTAAACTGCAACATCCGGCGCTTTCTTCAATAGAGGGTTGGCTCTTACGGCAAAGTCAAAACAGTGGGAAAGAGAGGGTGAATCCACGAATAGGGCAACATCGTAGTTCCCGGTTCCTGGAAGCGTAAGGGCAATGGAGTAAATGCCGGGCGAGGTTTCATGAATGCTGCGGTCAAGCACCAGGACAGCTTTAGGGTTCTTCCCATAAGTTTCCAGGCTCGTCATAGGGGCCGCCATGCCCTCCTGGTAGTAGTAAATTCTGCGGTCAGTGGGATTGACCACGAATGCCGATGCGCCGTCCAGCGAAGGAACAATGGAAGGAGCCAGCAGGTCAGCCATTTTTCCCAAGGGCGCCTGCCCGGCGGGAAAACTGGCAGGCGTGCCGTTTTTTCCCGCGCCAGCGAGAGGGATCAGGGTCACTTCTTCACTTTCCCGAGAGCGCACATAAATGTACTCGGCGGTAGTTGCCAGCTGGTCCGGAACGTGACCGACGTGATGGCTCTCTCTGAAGCGGTTCGAAGCGGTATCAAACACGACCACACTATCTTCCGCGCCGTTGGCCACAAAACCCCACCGTCCATCAGGCGAGATTTGCAACGCATTAAACCCGGGCTTGTGGATCATAGTGGCAATTGCCTGGTGATTTTCCGCAGAGACGGCAGTTACTTTCCCGTCACTGCGACTGGCCACATAAACAATCTTGCTCTGTGGCGAATACGCCAGCGCCACCGGCTCCTTCCCCGCCGGTACTTCGCCGATTTTTGAGAGCTTCTGCGTGCTGATAACAGAGACTGTGCCGTCCTCCTGATTACTGATATAGGCATTCATGGATTCATCAAAAACGATCTCGTGGTGTCCTTTGCCGGTGGGGATACGCGCGGCCACCTGAAGGGTGGCAGTATCGATCACAGTGACGCCGCTCTCGCCGGGGTTCCGGTGCGCATCATTGCCCACCCACAGATATTTCCCATCGGGCTGCAAAGCCACGCGCATAGGATTTTCACCGGCATCAATGTTAGCCAGAAGTCTGAACGTGATGGCGTCAATGGCAGCCACTTGATGGGCTGAAGGCATGCTGACGAACAGGCGACCGGCGTTGCTGGTGAGGGCCCAATCCATTCCTGGAGCTGCCAGGTCCACGAGTGCATATAGCTTGCTGCTGCTGAAACCCACACGCGGATCGATGACAAGGATTCCGGGTTCCTGAGTGAGCGCCAAAACATAGTACGTATTCAGATCCACCTCAGGCCGGGCCGAAAATTGCATTTGCAGGAAAGACTGGATCTTGCTGTGGCAGGTCTTTTCGTCCGCGGGCTTACCTTCCTGCCTTTGGTCCAGCCACGCGGCCACGTTTAGATTTGAGAGGGGAGTGGCGGTCGCGTCAGTAAAGCGGAACTGCACCACTGCCTGTTGACCTTCAACCATTTCGCCAGCGCTCAGTTCATTCAAGCTGACCGAAACGGGCCCGCGCTTCAGGACTACATCTTTCAGCGAGGAGACAATACGGAAGTCCACCTTCACTCCGGAGATGGTGGTGGTCTGCCATCCGCCCTCAAAAGAATCGGCCCCTGAGCCATTGCTGGACGTAGCCTCCGGAGCGGGTTTAACCGGCGGCTTCTCAGGGGCCGCAGTTGCCCTCGACGGATCGTCATCAGGCAAAGGTGTAGTTTGTAGTTGGCCCTGCCCCTGCGCAATTAATCCCGGCAGGACAAGACAGAACAGGACGAAAAAACCATTTCTAATTTGCCGCATCATGACGATCCACCCGCATTTGGTTAAAGGTTGAAAAACGCGGGAGCAGTCTGGTTGGGCTGCTCCCGCAAGTCAGCTACGGCAGTAACGTGACAGTCTTGGGTGGAGGAACCACCGGGCTTGGCGTTACCCGCAGGATGCCCCACACTCCCTTGTCGAACTGGAAGCTCTGGTGAGTGCGGAACAGATAGTCACCGGCTATCTTGAAGGCGCCACCGGCGCCATTGATGAGGGGGATATCGAAGTGACTGGTCGGACCTACGCCCATCTGCGAACCTTGCCACTCAGAGAGCGGATTGTCGGCGATGACGGTGGAGCACACAACCGGTGTGCCCAGAATGGTCACACCGTGGTAGCAACCACCGGTTGTGGCCGCGGTTGTGCCATAGGGTTCCTCCTGCCACACATGACCATGGATCTGGAAGATGTTGTTGCGTTGATGTCCACCCGGCTGCACCAGGCGGAAACGGACAGCCGATCCCGCTACTGCAGTGAAGACCGGGGTTTGTGGGTCACCGCCCACCTGGCCATTGCTCAACACTTTGGTGAAGTCAATGTCCTTGGTGGATAGGGTAGCGCCTGGCTGGTCCGCTGGAGTAAATGGGGTCTCCGGCGGATAGCCCATCCGGAACCAGAGCGGTTCAGTGCGGTAGTTGAAGCCCGCCTGTCCCGTATCTTCCGGGTCCTCAACGCGGCCAAGCGAACCAACTTCATGGCCGCTGGCATAACGCATGTTGACGTCGTTCTGTAAGACGAGCACGAATTCCCGGTAGCTGGTGCCGTCTGCCTTGGTTACGTCAGCCGTGGCCCGGCTGGTGGCAGGGAAGCTCCAGGAGGCACCCTGAGGTTCAATGATCAGCGCACCCACTGCGCCCTTTTGCGGCTGCTTAACAGGATCAGCCGGTATCAGGGCGACAGAGCCGAATTCGACCGGAGTGTGAATGATGGTGTTGCTGGTTCCGTTGACGGTAGCAATGCCCGCGTACCACTGGTAACCGACTTTGTCACCGGGACCAGCAGTCTGCGCGGGATTCAGTCCAACGTTGAACCCATTGCTGTTCAGAACGTTCAGGGACAGCATTTCGGGATGCAGCCCAACTGAGTGCGAAGGAACAACCTGGTTGTTGTTGAACTCATTGACGATCATCGGAACGGTGTTATAACCGGCTAGATCCGGAAGCACCGAAGGCAGGTGGTTGCGCAGAGTGACGTTGATGCAATCACCCGCGTTGGCACGCAGGATCAGCGGTTCAATCGGCACTCCCGGCGAGAGCCCTCCGCTGACCGAATTAATGTCAGCCGTACGCACGTACAGGATGGCGGTGGGATCATTGAGTGGCCCCGCCTCAGGCCCGGTGGTCGTAGTGCCCACTGAGGTGGTGCGGGAGTTGTAAATCAACTTTCCACCCGGCAGCACGCTGGCGGGAATTGCGCTCACATCGAATGTCCGCAAGGGTGCAGCCTTCGGACAGACGCTGTGAGCACTTCCCGGCGCCGGTAACGAATTCGAAGCAACGGTGCCACCTGTGTCACTGACGGTTGTGTTCGCGAACTTCCAATTGAGCGCGGTTTCGTCCCTGGCTTCCATGGTTGATATGGCTTTGTAGGTTGTGCTGGTTGTGGCCGTGCCAGTGTCAGCAGCAGTCGCGGTCATGCTAGAGCAGCAAGTGGGGTCGGTAGTAAGAGCGGCGGTACTGAAGTCCTCAATGTTGAGCGAAGCATCCTGCTTGCCGCCATTGAGGTTGTTCGGCAACACTTGCAAATCAGGCCGCAGGCCGTTGTAGGCACGGATGAGACCCCAGTTACCGTTCCACTGATCATCCTGTGAACCGCTGGTCTGGTAGAGGAAGTCAGCCACACCGTTCTGCTTGACGAAGCTGGACAACGGCGGCAGATCGAACTCAAAGTGTTCGGAAATGCCCATCATCTGGCTTCCGCGCCAGCCGGAGCGTGGCTCACTGGGTTCACGCAGCCATCTGGTTCCGTGCACGTGGAAGTTGTGGCCTTCTTCCGTAGCGCCGACCAGCATACGGACTTGAACGCGGTCGTCCTGATACGTACGGAACACAGGCGTGTAAGGATCGCCACCTTGCAGGTCATTGGTTAACGGCGGATAGAATTTCGGCTGAACATTGAGGTCGCCTTCGGCGCGGGTCACGTTGGAACGATAGACCTGCGCGAGATCGCCGGCCGCTCCGGCGGCCTGGGTGTTGGTGAGCGGATCGCGAACACGCAACGCAATGGGTTCATTGCGATAGTTCACGGTCATGGTGCCTACGTCGTCGGAAGACAGGGCTTCCGGACATGGCGGAGGCAGGACCACAGTGGAGCCCGGCGGAACCGGACATTTCTGTGGCGGCAGCAAAAGCACAGTTGATGTGCCAATCGGTACTTCGTCACGCGCCGGCGGGTTCACGGCCACATTATTTGCCGTGTATGCCAGCGTGTAATCCTGGAACTCCATCATGAATTCGCGGAGGCTTAGCGTCCCGTTGCTGATAATGGCTTCCCAGCCGGTTGGTCCGCCGTCAGCGCGGCCAACGCCAAACTGAACGCCGCTTTCCGAGTCAAACCATGTCGAGTTCAGTGGCTCGATCAACAGTCCCATGTAGAGCCCTGCCTGCTGGTGTGTTGACGGGCCGAAGTGGTCGTGGGTGAATACCGTGCGCAGGGTACGGTCCTGGCCCGCATTGTTGAGAGTATTGTCAGCGTACCAACGCTCCACTACAGTCTGGGCTCCGAGTCCCTCCGGAATGGTGGTGAAGAAGGGATGCTGCTTGGGCGCCAGCGTGGTGGGGCCTCCGGGAGCAGGCGTCCAACTGCCGCCGACCGCCATAATGGCCTTGATGCGCTCCTGTACCTCAGCAAAGCTGAACGCACCTTCTTCATAGTTCCAGCCGTTTCCTGCGCCATCAGAGGAGATCACGTCAAACTTCACCAGGTGAATGTGCTGGCCGACAATGTCGGTCGGCGTACGCACTTGGAAGTCATCCTGCTGATATTCGCCGGGAATCAGGTTGGTGAGTTTGAAGGTAATGCAGTCATTGGTGTTAGCACGGAAAAACAGGGGCTGCGGCGGCCGCGCTGCATTCTTGGTGGGAATTACGTCTTCCCACAAAGCACCCATGCGGTGCTGCTTAAAGTGCCAGCCGGCTTTGTTGTATTTCACGTCGAGCTGAAAATCGGCGCCCTTGTAGGTACGTGGAGTTCCTACAGCCACACCGGCATCATTGATACAGGGGTCGGCGAAGGGAGCGCCGGCCACTGCAGGCAAGCCGTTAGTGATAAAGTTGGCTGCTGTGCCATCGGGGGCGAAGCTGGCGTGGTTGCGTACTGCGTGATACGCCATTGCAGCCTTCTCCACAGCCGTTCCACCTTCGGGAACCTGGAAGGCATTGGCAGTCAGCAGCGTCTTATGGAAATCAAGGCGCGTGTGTGCTTCGTCGTATGTGCCGCCGGTAATGATGTGGCGCGGCAAGCCGCCATCGAACTCCGTGAACAGCGGTGGATGCGGTGGACGGTGGCCGGCAATAGCAGTCACGAAGAATGGGTAACCGGGATTGGTGGTGACCGTCGCCGGCAGACTGACTTGACCGTTGACGATACTTACGGGTCCCGGAATTGGAGCCATGGCCTTGGTGGGCAATGGAACCAGCGCCGGAATGGGTGATCCCGCGGCTATCTCACCGTCAGGCAAAGCGCGCGAGCCGGGCGCCGGACGTTGATTGGCATCGAGCTTCGTGCCTGCCTCGAACACATCAGGGACGCGCCACAGGCTCCACATTCCCTGTCCGAAGTG
>Ga0126384_10002013_pt1 | contig 12270 bp, 9 predicted proteins | sample PanSoiMetPlot_36_FD_92543 | JGI IMG/M metagenome (GOLD analysis project Ga0126384, IMG submission 92543) | Tropical forest soil microbial communities from Panama - MetaG Plot_36 | ecosystem: Environmental > Terrestrial > Soil > Tropical forest > Bulk soil | place: Panama | collected 2016-02-17 | reverse complement strand
GGTCTCCAACTCCCGGTCGCGACGGTCCAAAAGCTCTTGTTTTTGCGTTAACTGATTTCTTAGATCCTGAAGTTGACCTTTGAGATTCGCTTCGATTTCGGCAATACTTGCTTGATGCTGCTCGTTCTTTGCGGCCTCTGTCTCGGCCCTGGTAAGCTCAAGCTCTTGAAGGCGATCTCGCAGCGCAGTTAGCTCCGTTCGCACGTTCTGTAATTCGGTCGTGCGATTTTCCAAAAGCTCAGCTTTCGCGGCTAGTTGGGCGCACAAATCCGCAATTTGTAGGCGCAGTTCGTCTTCAACTTCGTTGGCTGAGGCCTGGAGAATCTGCAATGCCGATTCTTTCCGCTCGAGGTCTTCCTTTAAAGTGACCAGTTCGATTTGCAAGGACTCTCGAGTGCGAGCTACTTCGATCTCGGTGGTCGCTCGCGCTTTCTGAACCATTGACTCCAAATCAGCAATGCGCTCACGCAACCCATTCGCGTCCCTTATGGTGGCGTCGAGCTCAATCTTTCGAGAGTCCAGCAAACGTTGCCCCACTGACAGCTGCGCTCGTAGCTCTTGAACCTCTGACTCTTGACTTTGAGCCGCTTGATTCGAGAACGTTGGATGGGTTTCTGGCCCGAGATCGGGGTGCTTAAGTTCTCCCTGAAGTGCGGCTAGCTGTGTACGAACTCTTGCCACTGCGTCTGCCGCCGTTGCCTGAGCCTGCTTTACGCAAAGCTCCATCAAGCGGACTTGCGTGGAAAGTATCTCGAATTCGTTTGCTAGGCGGACGGAAGGATCGGTGTCTTGCCTGCCAGACTCCATGTTAGATTCCACTCCTCTCACTGTTACCGTTGGAAAACCTCCCTCGATTAATGGGTCAAGGCCTTGGGATGCCGGTGGGAACGCGATCTATCTGCGTCATATTAGTTTAATTAACGGCAAATTGCTTGTGCCTGACAGCGGAGATACCTCGCTGTTTCATTAGTCATCTGCACTTTAGCCCTGTGCTATTTGCTATCTGACTGTTCGTCGCTTCTGGATTTCCAGCGCCTTTGCCTTCTGATAGGCCATCTTTTACTGGCGAAGATCTTCGCTGATTTTTCTTCGCTTTCACGGTTCATGGCATCGCCGCCTTCCTCAGGGCGGGTAAAGCCTATTTCTTGCACATCGAACAGTCGTGGTTCTCCCATCACAAAATCATCGTCACGAGGATTCCAGTTTTCTTGGGAGCCCTTTTCCAAAGGACTTCGGCGAGCGACTACGCTTTCCTCTAAACTGTCCGCCAGCGAGTTCTGCTCTTCATAGTTTGCCTTCCACGTTCGATCGAATGCGGCGACCTTTCTTCCTAGTCGTGGCTGCGCATTCGAAGCGCTACCAGGTAACGACCTTTGACAGACCAATTCTAACTCGCTAACTCGCTTTCGCAGTGCGGCTATCTCGGACCGGTTTTGCTCGAGCTCCGCATTTCGGCTTTGGAGGAGCAGTTGTTTCTCCGCTAGTTCGCATTGCCACGCGTGACGCTCAGCTTGAAGAGCTAGTTCCTGTTGGTGAATCTTTGATCGATATACTTCCAGTTCCTGCTCTTTCAGTTCGATCGTTCTTTGTCGTTCGGCGATATCACACGGGATGTTCTGAGACTCGATAGTTTGGCTTTGAGCCAGAACGTTTTCTTCCGCGGCCCGATATTCAAGATCAATTATTTGTGACCTAAGCTCCGATTCGAGTTTGTCGCGCAGCATGGGCAGTTATGGAGATTCGTTGTTACCGCCTGGATCCGTCTCGTGTGTCCCATTTCTCGAGGAAAATCCTTGCCAAAAACATGCCAGGGGGAGACAAGTTAAAGCTTGGTAAATCAAATGTTTGGCACGTTCGCCTGGTGATTTTTTTGGCATCGAGGTTCGCGCGGTGGTATTTTTGGACAAAACAACGAAATCTTGTACAAAAATGTCTTAGTGGGAAAATATTTCCCAGTCCCCTTTCCAACGCCGTTTTTGAGATTTGAATTAGATTCGGGCCACGGCTACAATCGACTCCATGTCCGGTTACTTCAGGCCCAATATCGCCGCTATGACGGGCTACGTTCCGGGTGAACAATCCGTCGATGACGGAATTATCAAGCTCAACACCAACGAAAACCCTTATCCACCGTCGCCGCATGTTTTTGCGGCTTTACGAAAAGCGATTAACCGATCTCTACGGCTCTACCCGGAGCCGCTCAGCGATAGTCTCAGATCGGTGGCCGCAGGAGTGTATGGCGTAAAGCCACATAACGTCATTGCCGGCAACGGTTCCGACGAAATTTTGTCAATCCTGATGCGCTGCTTCGTGGGACCGCGCGATAAAGTTGCTCTTCCTGTGCCGACCTATTCCCTCTACGACACGCTCATTGCGATCCAGCAGGGCGAGCAGACCTCGGTCAATTACTCTCCCGATTTTGCCATGCCGGAAGCGCTCTTTTCTCAAAATGCCGCACTGACGTTCCTCTGTAATCCGAACTCGCCGTCGGGGACCCTCGTGCCGCTACCGGCGGTCGAGAGGCTTGCTCGCTCAACATCGGGGATATTGGTGGTGGATGAAGCTTATGTCGACTTCGCCGAGAGTGAGGGAGCGTCGGCGCTCCCCATGATCCGAAATCTTTCCAATCTCGTGGTGCTGCGCACTTTCTCCAAATCGTTTTCACTCGCCGGCATGCGCATCGGGCTCGCTTTCGCGTCAGAGGAAATTATTGCCGGCATGATGAAGGTGAAGGATTCCTACAACCTGAATCGGTTGAGCATCATCGCTGCCACCGCGGCCTTGCAGGATATGCGATGGATGGGCCGCAATGTTCGGCGTATTCAAAGAACTCGAAAAAAATTAACCCTGGGACTAGGGAAATTGGGCTATTACGTGCATCCCTCTCATGCCAACTTTGTGCTCGCCCGAAGCGAGGGAAGAAACCTAAAGACCGTGTACGAAGCGCTGAAGCGCAAGAAAATCTTAGTGCGCTACTTTGACATGCCTGGGTTACAGGATTCTTTGCGCATCACTGTGGGTGCGCCGCAAGAAATTCAAATTTTGCTCAAGGAAATGGAATTCATCGGCAACGGCGCTGTGAGGTAAAAACGGGTCGACGGAAAAAAGGAGGTCGATATGAACCTTCCAAGAATTACCGAGCTCGATCATATCGTGCTCAACGTGAGTGACATCGACCGCTCCCTAACATTCTACACTCATGTATTAGGGTTGCAGCCGGAACGGTTGGAAGAATTCAAGGCGGGAAAGGTCGGTTTTCCATCGGTCCGGATCAATTCCGGTACGATTATCGATCTCTTCCCAACTCCCGCCAGCAATGCTGCCCGGCAAGAGGGCGGGAAGAGCAACGGTAACCTCAATCACTTTTGCCTGGTCGTTGGGCAAGAAGACTTTTCCGGTATCGTCGACTATTTAAACTCCAATGGAGTGACGATCCGTGAAGGTCCCGTGGCGCGCTGGGGCGCCCGGGGAAGGGCAACGTCGGTCTATTTCCTTGATCCGGACGGTAACGAGATCGAGATCCGTTGCTACTAAGTAGTAGTTCAAAGTTCCATGTTTAATGTTCAAAGTCCTCGCCCCGCCCTGGCAGAGTTGGGGTGGGGAAACCTCGAACGTTGAACGTTTGAACCTTGAACGGACCGCTGTTAAGCGGCCGGCTTCGCTTCTTCCAACTTGACTCTCACAATTCGCCTTCCCTCCATGTCCACGATGGTTAGGCGATAACCGTTGTATTCAACGCGTTCGCCGCCGCGCGGAATGCGCTTGAGCTGGGCAAGCACGAAACCGGCAAGAGTGAGATAATCCGGCGATTCCTCGAACGGCAAGCCGTAATCGGATTTTAGATCCTTGAGCAAAGTGGAACCTTGAATGACCATGGAGCCGTCGGGCAGGTGTTCCACCGGGCCACGCTCTTCGCGGTCATATTCGTCGCGGATCTCGCCAACGATTTCTTCCAGAAGATCTTCAAGGGTGGCCAAGCCTTCCACCTCGCCGAACTCGTTTACGACCAAAGCAATGGCCAGACGACGGCGCTGCAACTGTTTAAGCAGCTCGCTGATCGGAAGTGAACTGGGGACAAAAAATGCCGGATGGAGATGATCCCGAATGTGAAAGTCGCTCTTTTCCTGTAAAGCCTTGAAGACGTCCTTGTTATAAAGAATCCCGATAATCCGATCGAGTTCTCCCTCGTACACCGGGATTCGAGAAAAACCGCTATCCACGAAACTTTTCGCCACTTCGGACAGGGATACGTTAACCTCGATGGCATGAATTTCCGGGCGCGGAATCATCACCGCCTTCACGGGCGTATCGGCGAATTCAAAAACGCTATGAATCAACTCCTTTTCCGTTTCATTGAAAATCCCCTTGGCAGCGCCTTCCTGAATCAGCGATTTAACTTCTTCAACCGTGATGAAGCTGGCACCTTCATTTTTTTCCTTGCCGCCGAAGAGCCATAACACCGCGTTGCTTGACGTGGTAAGTGTCTTCACCAAGAACGAGCTAATGCGCGATAGGAAATCGATGACCGGAGCGACCAGGCAAGCGATGCGTTCCGAATAACGCAATGCCAGAGACTTCGGAACCAATTCGCCCAACACCAAGGAGAGATAGGCAATAGGCATAACGACCAACAGGATCGCCAAGGGTTCGCCCCATCGGGCGACGTAGGGGAGAGGCAAGCTTTCGATGAAAGGTTTCACAAAGCCGATGGCAGCGGCACCGCCAATGGCCGAAGCCAGTGAACCTACGATGGTGATACCGATCTGTACCGTTGCTAGTAAGCGATCGGGGTCGTTTTTGAGCCGGGCGACGGCGGCCGCAGACCTCACGCCTTTTTCAAGTAACGCGTCGATACGGGACTTCCGGGTGGCGATCATAGCAATCTCGGACGCGGCAAAAAAACCGTTGGCCAAGATCAAAACAAATATTAGCGTGGCCTCTAACCAAACGTTTCCAAGATCCATCGATGCGTCTCCTATTTCTCTGCGGTTATAACAACCGAAGAAACGGCGGCGATGTTTTCAGATTTTACCAACGGGATGTAATGGAGGACGGCCAAGTTTTGGCGCTGGCGCTGAACATGGCGTATTTAAAATATTAACTCTCCCCGGGTAAAAGGCAAGGGCTAATCGTTTACGGCGATGGAGCTTTCAAGTAGGATGCCTTCGGAGTCTACGTTGACAGAAAAACCAAACGAAAGATCAACGCTGCAGGGCACCATCGGCCGGATCACCTACCAACATCCAGAAACCCACTATACGGTTGCTCGCCTGGACTCCGACGGGCCCTCCAGTGTGACCGTCGTGGGTGCTCTTTTTCCGGTGTCCGAAGGAGAAGAAATCAAAGTCTTTGGCAGATGGAAGAACCATCCGCGTTACGGATTGCAGTTTCAAATCGATCATTGGGAGAAAGTCGAGCCGGCGACGCTCGAAGGGATCGAGAAATATCTTGGTTCCGGACTCATCAAGGGAATAGGACCCACCTATGCGAAGCGGCTCGTTTCCGCCTTTGGTCTGGATACGCTGCGGGTGTTGTCTGAAGAGCCTCTGCGAATTCTCGAAGTCGACGGCATCGGCGAAGTGCGTGCGCGACGGATCATGCAGGCTTGGCAAGAGCAGCGCGGCATGCAGGATGTTATGGTCTTTTTGCAGGGACACGGAGTTGGCGCAGCTCTCTCGCTGAGAATCTTTCGCGTCCTGGGTTCGGAGACGATCAGCCGGGTCAGAGCCAACCCTTACATCCTGGCGCAGGAGGTTCATGGCATAGGTTTCTTGCTCGCGGATCGCATCGCCGGCAGCATCGGCATCCGTGGTGATTTCCCTCTAAGAGTACAGGCCGGGTTGCTGCATGTTCTCCGCGAGTCCGCCGACCGCGGCCACTGCTTTTTGACCCTCTCGGCGTTGATGAAAAATGCCTGCACGCTTTTGGGCGTTGCCGAAGAGAGCATCAGCGCTGCTATCGAGGAACTAATCTCCAAAAACGAAGTGACCTTCCAGAAATTCAGTGGCGCACCAGAAGATCGAGTTTACCTCGCGGAATTGTACGATGCGGAACAGCGCGTCGCTGCGGCCATTGAACGGCTGCTTTCCACCTCTTCATTTCTCGAGGGTAAGCGCATCGCCAATCCCGAAAACAAGCGTCAGACAATCTCTCGCGGCGCTATCGATTTGGTAAACGTGGACCTGTTCGGCACCCTGTCCATCCGTTTGGATGACGAACAGATTAAAGCGGCGCGCGAAGCATTGCAGCAGAAGGTTTTCGTCATCACCGGCGGTCCGGGAACGGGGAAAACCACGCTTTTGATGTCTTTACTCGCCATCCTCACAAGCGCCAAAGTCTCCTTCGCCCTGGCGGCGCCCACCGGGCGGGCCGCGAAGCGCATGACGGAGAGCACAGGCGAAGAAGCGATGACCCTTCATCGCTTGCTGGAATTCAATCCGCGTGAGGGCGCGTTTCAGCGCCACGAGGACAACCCGCTTCAAGTGGATGTAGTGATCGTTGACGAAGCCTCGATGGTCGATCTGACTTTGATGGATCATCTTTTAAGGGCCATCGATCCCCACAGTCATCTCATTCTGGTTGGGGATGTCGATCAACTGCCATCGGTGGGTCCTGGGAGCGTGCTCAAGGATTTGATCGAATCGGGCGTTGTCCCCGTTGCTGTCCTCAAGCGCATTTTCCGCCAAGAGCGGGAGAGTCTCATCGTCGTCAATGCCCATCGCATCCTGCAGGGACAGCAGCCAGCCTTCGCTGATGCTCGCGAAAACCGTGATTTCGATTTTATGGCGCGGGACAGCGAGGAAGAGATTTTAGCAGCGGTAAAGGAGTTGATGCGCGAGCGCATCCCGCAGACCTTGCGTTTGACCGGCGACCAAGTGGTTCAGGCTGTGCAGGTGCTCACCCCAATGCACAGGGGAATGCTCGGCACCATTCAACTGAATCGCGAGCTACAAAACCTTTTCAACCCGGTAGGTGAAGCGCTGGAAAGAGGCGGGTCGTTGCTGCGAGCGCGTGACAAGGTCATGCAATTACGGAACAACTACGAAAAAGGCGTTTTTAACGGCGACCTGGGGCGCATCGCTAGCTTCGACAAGGAAGACGGAAAAGTTTGCGTCGATTTTGACGACAGGAAGGTGGAATACGAAGCTGATGAGCTGGACGAGATCTGTCTCGCCTATGCCACATCGATTCACAAGAGCCAAGGCAGCGAATACCCGGCAGTAGTGATTCCGCTGCACACCTCGCATTACATGATGCTCTATCGAAGCCTTCTCTACACGGCGGTGACGCGCGGCAAACAATTGGTCATCGTCGTCGGCAGCAGAAAAGCTTTAGCGATGGCGATCCGCAACGTGCGCGTGGAGCGAAGGAACACCGGACTTAAAGAAAAGCTTGCCGCAGGCCGGGACAATCGTAATTCCGGACTCTAGACTAATCCCTGGATTCCGCAATTAACGTTGCTACCTGCGCAGCGAGGCGTGAGCCTGGAGGAGGGAAGGCACAGAAGTGTAATGTTTCAAAGTCCTTTTGGTACTCGATACTCCGTTTTCAATGACTCAGCACTATGCTCATCGCACCGGCGCTCGCAGTTCTCCTTAGAGGCAGGGGCCCATTGACTTCGCTCCGGAGGGCTTGCGCCTCGCTCGTCGCTTTCACCTGCAACCGCGGAATTCGGGTTAATTAAAAAGCCTGCCAAGTTTTTGGTCGGAATGTTTAATTCCTAGCTTTTTTAAACAAGCCCATAGAGTAGCTTGGTTACTACTGATTACGGGCTTATCGAGGTCGCGCTCCAAATCCTCGATGGCTTCGATCATGCGCGTGTTCGTGCAGCTGAGAAAGTAACCGTCGGCATCCGATCGGGTGTTTTCTTTCACGATTTTTTTCCATTCCTCAGGAGTAACGGAGGAATAGGCATGAGTCTCCAGTCCGAGGCCTAATTCGCGCACCACCGTGTATCCGGTCTCATTGAGATAATTAACCTCCAGTTGATTCGTTTCCTTGACGTAGGGACTGATGAGGACGAGCTTCTTTATGCCGAAGTGCCGGAACGCCTGGGTCAGCGCTTGCGCCGTCGTGATCGTGGGGCACTGACTTGCTTGCTCAACGATTTCTAAGATGGCCTTTTCATGAGCCACCCCCGCCTCCATGGAGTTCGCGGTGCAGTGGAAAACAATCACGCTCGGTTTTACATCGGAAAGAGCCTCGGCCGCCTCGGTGAGCGGGCGCTTCAGCTCGTGCAACGGCTTACGAAACTTACCCGTCATGCGCAACCGTGCGATGTGGATACCGACGCCCGCCGGCGCGTAAGCGTTGAACTGCGGTTCTGTCAGTCGATTGCTCGACGGTATGATCAGCCCGATGCTGGTTGGCGCATTCATAACCCCACCACGCCGAGATTGTAAAATCTTCGCGCGTTGCCGTGCAGAACGGCAGCTTTGTCGGCGTCAGTCATCTCGCGATTCTCAAGCATTTCGTTAATTTCATGTTTGCAGAACTCGTTATTGACTTCGTGTGGGAAATCGCTGGAGTAAACCCAAGCCTTGTTGCCGATCCTCTTGATTGCATGGGCGATATCCGGCTCTTCGCCTTCGCAGCCGACAAAGACGCGTCCTGCGTCGACATGGCGAGCGATATATTCGCTCACCTTTTCCTTGGGCCGAAGATCCAAAAACCGCTTGCGTGGATCATGCTGGATGTGAGTTTCCCACGAGCGATCGAAGCGTTCCAAACAGACGAGAAACCAAGCGACGCCTCCCTCCATAAAACCGAACTTAACGTTGGGAAACTTGTCGAAGACGCCGTTGAAAACCATACCGCCAAAAGAGATCATCTGCCCGAACGGATGGCCAAGGGCATGGACTGGGGCATACGGCGTCACGTCGTCGAGACCCAAATTTTCATGAGCGCCTCCATGGATGCCGATGGCGCAACCAAGCCCGTCGGCTTCGCGGTAAATCGGCCAATAGCGTGGATCGCCGAGGTTCGCTTGAATCCCCGTCGACGGTAGCATCGCGCCGCACATGCCAAGCTCAGTGACGATTCTTTTCAACTCCTCAACCGCCGCATCGGGTTCTTGCAATGGAATGAGTCCCATCCCTTTAAAACGCGGGCTGTGCTTCATATAAGTGTCATGCAGCCAGTCGTTATAGGCGTGCGCTACGTCGATGGCCCAGTCACGGCTTACTATCTTGCCGAAGGCCAGACCGAGGGTAGTGTATAAGACCGTGGTTTCTATGCCCACGTCCTCAAGAAAATCCACCCAGCCGTCGGGCCCGACTTTGTTGAAAGCTCCCGGTTGAAAGTCATGCAGGTTGGATGAGTGGAGGTGATCCAATGGGGGAAAAGGATTAAAAAAAGTATGGGTTTCATACTTTTCCCGATAGGATTTTGGCATGTGGTTGACGATGGCCTGACAATCTTCAATCACGTGCCCATCGCCGTCGATAATGGTATTACCTTTGTAGCCCATGAGCCGTTCCTCCTGTTTCTTCTTCTTTCATCATCAAGAGCTTGTCAATAGTTCGAGTCCAGCGTCTAGTGTCTTGGGTCTAGCGTCTGGAGTTAGTGCCTAATTCAAACGTGAGACTCTAGACCCTGAACGGGAGCTCACGATCCTTGATCGCCGAACCATTTGGCGTATATGCGTTCATAGGTGCCGTTTTCCTTTAAGCGCAGGAGCGCCTCGTTGACCCGTTTTCGTTCGGGACTGTTGGATGGAAATAAAATTCCGTAACTCTCTTTGTGAAAAATCGGACCAACGACCTGAACCTTTCCCTTTCCCTCGTGGGATGCATAATAGAGCAGCACCGGCGCATCGTAAACGACGGCGTCAACAACGGACTGTTGCAGCGCTGCGTAGGCATCTTCAACTTTAGGAAAGTCCTTCGCCGCAATATTGTGCTGCTTCAGATAGTCCACGGACGTGCTTCCGGTGACGGCTGCCACGCGCTTGCCGGGAAGATCTTCCGGCCCTTTAATGTCGCCGCGCAACTGCTGGACGGTCAGCGATGACGTTACGGCAGCGGTAAAGTAAGCGATAAAAACCACCGCGGTGAACATCCAAATGACCGCCACAACTCTTGCGACCGCGCTTCGAGGCATCTGGTCGGCTTGAGTGGCCAAGGTCGAAGCCGACCACCAGCAGGATTCGAAGATTCCAGGAAAATAGGAATTGCTGGACAGCATTCCATTGGGCCGGCGGCGCTCGAAGAACCATACCAAGTGGCCGGTCACTACCACCGTCAGCAAAACAAGTCCCAGGATTGGTAAAAACGACGAATTGAAGACCGCCGCTATGATTCCGGCCATCATGCTACCTTCGCTTCCCGAGGCGGGAATGAGGATCTGCAGGCCGGCGTCGAACATGGGTTGGGAAAAATCGAATTCCGCATCGCGCTCTGCCGTAATTGAAATAGCCGCGATGCCTAGATCCGCTTCTTTTGTTTCTATGCTTTTGATCAACGCTTGGACTGTGGGCTTCACCAGAAACTCCGACTTCATATTCATTTGCCTGCTGATTTCCTGCCAGAGTTCGATGCTGAAGCCGGTGAGTTGACCGCCTTCTTTGAAGACAAAAGGTTTAACGAGACGCGTGGCCACTTGGAAGGTGGCTTCGCGAGGCTGGGCCCAGAGCGAAGGCACAACCAGGAGAAGAAAAAGCGCAATAATGAGACGCTTCATCAAGATTCCCGAATAGTTTTAAAAATCGGAATGGGCGCGCCGTACCCGGATACGGATTCGTCTGAGAGTGTTAACAACCGGCGGGTTTTTCGTCAACCGCAACTACTGCACGATAGCGGTCACGGTGAGATTAGTTTCATTAGTGCCGCTGGTGGTCCAGTGGCCAAGAATTTGCCGGGTGATTTCATGGATCTTTGTCGTCGAGCTACCGAGGAAGACCGGTTGGCCGTTGGGGACGATCAGCTCCGTAACGGCTTCGGTAAAATCGATGGCGCCGGAACGTTCTGCGGAGAAATAGCTGATTCTTGGCGTTAGCTCAATTCTGATCTGATTGTCCGGAAGAATATTGGCGCTGACCCGAAGCGATGTTCCCACATCCGTGAATACGAGCTGGCGTTGGACATAACCAGCGCCGGCCGCATAGTCGTAGTAGTAGGCGGCCTGATTATAGGGCACTTTGGTGGCGACGGTCAGGATCGACTCCGCACCGTCCTGCACTAGCGTAAAAATCCCCGTGGAGCGTTGAACTGTCGTTTGTCTATCGCCGCCGATTATACGACCGGAAGGATACGTGTTGCCTCTTCGAATAATGACGCCCGCGGCTGCTCCCAAGCCTGCGTCGTTTTGGTTCCCGGATTGTTGGGACTCGACAATAACCTTTACTTGGCGGCGGCTTTGACAGTAGCTTTGCGGTGCGCTGCCGAAGATACAATAGAGCCCCGCAGCTGACATGAGCACGATCTTCCGAATCAGTCGTTGCATCATCATTACCGAAACTATTTAGCGGGCTTGCGGTAACATCGAAAAGTCGACCACTTTCTGCACGTCGAAATCTGCCGGTATCGGGCGTTCTTGGCGCAGAAGGTCGAGATAACCGCGTGCGACCTTAGGATTTAATCGGCCATCCTTATTAAGCAGTTTAATCAGAGTTGCGTAAGTGTTCTCCGCCTCGGCCTGGTTTACTTTAAATTTGTCTACAATCATCTTGGAACTCTCGGCGCGATTGGCGCGAAGCCAAGCAACGGAGTCAAATAGAGCCGCTATCGTCCGGCGAACGGGCTCGCGGTTGTTTTTGACTTCCGCTTGGGAGGCCACCAGGCCGACGTAGGGGATGTCGGCCAGGTCACCGAGGAACATGAATTTCTTGTAACCGAGGGAGACCGCTTTGTCATCGAACGGGGGGGTTAGAACTGTTCCCACGACTCGGTTCGTTGTAAGCGCGAGGAAACTATCCGATGTACCGCCGGTCGTGATGATGCCGACATCTTTTTCGGCGATCTCCCACTTTTTCAGCGCTGCTTGTAACATGTACCAGGGCGATGTTCGGATTCCTGAAATGGCGACAGTCTTGCCAATCAGATCCTGAGGTTTGTTGATGTCCTTGTTAGTGACAAGCATCCAGGGCGAGCCATCGCAGAAGTTGAGAACAATGACCAAGGGAAGGCCCGCAACGGCCGCCGAGATTCCAGTGGAGACCGAAGTAAAATAGTTAATATTGCCAGCGACCACCGCCTGGGGCTGAATGGGCGTGCGCATCTGGATGTACTCGGCTTCTAACGCATGCTTTTTTAAAAATCCTCTCTCCTGCGC
>Ga0126384_10002012_pt1 | contig 12273 bp, 9 predicted proteins | sample PanSoiMetPlot_36_FD_92543 | JGI IMG/M metagenome (GOLD analysis project Ga0126384, IMG submission 92543) | Tropical forest soil microbial communities from Panama - MetaG Plot_36 | ecosystem: Environmental > Terrestrial > Soil > Tropical forest > Bulk soil | place: Panama | collected 2016-02-17 | reverse complement strand
TACTGGCCGACACCCAACGGCAAAAAGGTTACTATCCTGCTTGAGGAATGTGCCCTTCCTTACAAAATCACACCCGTCAACATCCAGCGCGGCGATCAGTTTGCGCCGGATTTTCTGCGCATGAATCCCAATCATCGCATGCCCGCCATCGTCGATCACGCGCCGATCGGCGGCGGTGCCCCGATCAGCATCTTCGAGTCGGGCGCGATCATGATGTACATCGCCGAAAAAGCCGGCCGCTTCTGGCCGCAGGACATCCGGACCAAATACGAGGTCAATCAGTGGGTGATGTGGCAGATGGCGAATCAGGGGCCAAAGCTCGGCGAATGCGGCCATTTCCGCCGGCTTGGCGATCGCGAAGGCGACCAGTCCTATGCTAATCGCCGCTTCACCGATGAGGCCAACCGTCTTTATGGTGTGCTCAACAACCGCCTCTACCAGCACCGCTATCTGGCCGGCGATGACTACACCATCGCCGATATGATCTGTTATCCGTGGACCCTGAACTGGAAGTTGCAAGGGCAGGACATCGAGGAATTCAAGTACTTCAAGCGCTGGTTTGAGGAGATCGGCCAGCGCCCGGCGGTGCAGCGCGGCATGGCCGTCGGCACCGATCTGTCGACGGACGTCACCAAGCTGCCGGCGGAGGAGCAGGCGCGGATCAGGAAGCTGCTTTACAATCAGCGCGCTATCCCCGTGCCGGACGCGGCGCGGGCCTAAAACGCCAAGGTGCTGGCGGATTCTAACGTGGGGCGCGCGCGGCCGCCCTCAGCGCTGCGCGACCCCGCGGCGAGCAAGGGGCGTTGGCGCCGCCACCCGATCAGGGATTGCGGCGCAAGGCTTTGATCGGGGAAAGGGAAGAGGCATGGCTGGGTTCAAGGACCGGATCGGCATCGATCTCGGCCGCCGCCTCGCCATCGAGGAGGGTATCGCCTGGGCGGCCGCCAACGGCGTCGTCTACTGCGATGTTGAGGCCGACATTGCTCCCAATGCCATCGAGAGTTTCGATGACCGACGCTGCGCGACAATCGCCGAGGCCTGCCAGCGCCACGGTCTGCACCTCGGGCTTCACACCCTCTCCGCGGTCAACATCGCGGAGATTTCGCCATTCGTGCGCGAGGCCGCCGATCAGTATCTGCGAGCCTATATCGATCTGGCGACGCGGCTCAAGGCGGAGTGGGTGGTGGTGCACGGCGGCTATCACTTTACCTCCGACCGTGCGCTGCGCCGGCAGGCCTCGATGGCGCGCTTGCGGCGGGCCGTGGACTATGCCGAACAGCGCCGCGTGTTGCTGCTGCTCGAAAACCTCAATGCCGAGCCCGAGCGCGCCGAGGTGCATTACTTGGCCGACACGCTCGCTGAGACAAACGCCTATTTCGACGCCATCCGCTCGCCGCAGTTCAAATGGGCCTTTACCATCAATCATGCCCACTACGACCCGTTGGGCATCGCGGGCTTCATCGCTGGCATGGACATGCGCCGATGTGCCGAGGTGCGCCTCGCCGACAACAACGGGCTCTACGAGCTGCACATGCCGCCGGGCACCGGCACCGTCGATTTCGTGGACATGTTCCGCCGTGTGGAAGCCGCCGGCTTTACCGGCCACTACATGTGCGGTTGGGGCAGCCTTGAGGACATGCTTTCCGGCCGCGACTATCTCCTCGACTGTGCCGCGAAAGCCGGTATTGCCGTCCGCTGACCGGCTGCCCGGGCAGCTTGCGGGTGCGACGGTGCGCACCCAGGCTAGGAAACGTCGCGCGTGATCCGCGTCATCGACATCGAAACGACCGGGACCGATCCGAACTCGGATGCGATCATCGAGATCGCGAGCGTCGATATGGTGCGGGGCGGCGGCATCACCAATGCCATGGACACGCTGGTGCGGCCGCCAAAACTGATACCGCCCGGTGCCTCCGCCATCCATCATCTGATCGATGCCGATGTCGAGAACGCTCCGCTGTTGCGCGAGGTGGTCGGCCGGTTCGCCGGCGCCGATGTGTACGTTGCCCACAATTGCGAATTTGAACGCAGCTTCTTCGCCGCCCAGGGCTTTGGTCTGGGTCCCTGGGTCTGCACCTACAAGTGCGCGCTACGGGTGTGGCCAGACCTCGACGGCCACAGCAACCAGGAATTGCGCTACGCCCTGGGTCGGGCAACACCCTTTCCGGGCTACGAGCGCGGTTCAATCTCGCCGCATCGTGCGGCCTTCGACGTGATCGTCACGGCGGCCATTTTCGAGGAACTGATCAAGCGCGCCCGTTGGAGCGAGCTCGTGCAGTGGTCCGCCGAGCCGGCGCTCTATACGCGCTTTCACTTCGGAAAATACCGCGGCCGGCGGTATGCAGAGATTGCCGCCAGCGATACCGATTATTTGGTCTGGATCGCCGAAAAGTCGGAACTGGAGACCGGGATCAAGCATAGCGCGCGGTATTGGCTCAACGCGCACAGGAGCGGGTCCGACCCGGCATCCCGCTAGCCCACCTTGAGCCTCGGGCGGGCGCACGCCGCCGCACGCCGGTGTTGATCGCAGATCGTCGCTGCCTACCGTCCGATCCCCGGCGCGCCGGGGACAGCCTCAACGTTGGCCACCGGCTTGACGGCCAACCCGGCTACTTCGCTCGGCAGCTTGCCCCATCATATTGAATCGCGCCTTCTGCTCATCGCTGAGGGAGGCATAAAACGCGGTGAGTGCCGGCCGCACCGTCCGCAGCGCCAAGATCATGGCCGCAAGCCGTTCGCGGACGGCGGTCAAGCGATCCGGCAGCGTTTGCGGCATTTGCCTCGGGCACTGTCTCGCGAGCTCGCCACTGGCGTTATCGGAGGCCAGCTTCAGGGCATCGAGTGCCGCCCGCTGCTGATCGATTGGATGCAGCGCCTCTTCGATCCGGTCGACGGGGAGCTCAGCAAAGCTCGTCGCGCGCTGGCTACAAAGCGACGGCAGGCTACCGGCGGCTGTGGTGCTGGCGCCATTGCGGCTGACAACGCCAGTGGCGGTCGGCATGGTTTCCAAGCCGTGCCGTTGCGGCTCTGACAGGCTGGCGTAGAACGTCCCGAGCGGACCAGCAATCATCGTCAAGGCCTCGATGGCGGCGCTCAGCCGCCTTTCGGCCTCGTCGAGCCGCCGCACCGGGGTGAGCGGCACGTCGTCGGAACAGGAGGTCTTGATGACCTCGATGGCGCGGGTCCAGGCGACTTTCAGCGTGTCGAGGGCGGCGATTTGGTCACCTCTCGGTGACAGCCTGCGCGCGATGTCATTGATCGGCAAATCGGTCACCCCTGGGGCCAGCTCGGCGCACGCTTGCGTTAGCGCGTTGTCATCTGCCGCGTCTGGTCCCTGGGCGTCGGCATCGGCGGCGCCTTGCCTTTGGCGGCTCGAGCCGCTGCCGTAGATGTCGGTGATCGCAGGGTTGCCGGCGTAGGGTGCGCCGCCACCCGGGCCGACCCAAAGGATGTTGGTCAGCGCGTAGTCGCTGCCATAGCCCCAGAACGGCTCAAACCAGGGCGTCGGCCACAGCACGGCGGTCACGATATCGCCGACGACGAAGGGCCAGAATACTTTGCCAAACCAGCTGCAGCAGCCATGGTGCTTGAAGGCCCAACGGCGCCACGCGATCTTGTCGGCAAAGGCGTTGTGTCTGAACCCACCCTGGCTGAAGGGCAGGGTGCCGCGCGGCTCGAAAGCATGCAATGACCGCGCCGCGGTCGCCGCCGGTCGATGCCAGAACCCGGCTGCTGCACCGGTCATGCGCCCCGCACCGTTGGTGGCGAAGGTGCCTGGCGCGGCTGGCTGGCGCGCCGATGGTGGCGTCGGGCCAGGCACGGGGCGACCCAGCCCACTGCCGGAAGGGAACGGCGCGCCACCAAAGCGCATTGCCCCCATGGCGCCACTCTGAAGGGGCGGGCCGCGACCGACGAAGGCGGCGCCACCGAAGCGCATCCCACCGGGTGGTGGACCTTGCACGCCGAGGCCCCCGCCACCAAAACGCATGGCGCCCATGGCAGGACCTTGGAAACGCAGGCCCCCGCCACCAAACGGCTGACCGCCAAAACGCATGCCGCCGCTGGGAGGACCCTGAAAGCGCAGGCCCTCGCCGCCGAACGGGCCGCCGCCAAAGCGCATGCCCATCGGCGGAGCTGGCGAGCGCATGCCTCCGCCCCCAAAATGCAGGCTTCCGCCCCCGAAGCCACCACCGCCGAAGCCGCCGAAGTGCCCGTCGCGGGCGGCGGCCTCGCTCCATAGGCACACCACGCCCGCAAATCCAGCCACGATGAGTGCTTGCGTCCGTCTTGCCATGGCGCTCTCCGACACCGGCCTGGCGCTGCAGCGCCGTGCGGCCCCGCGCGCCACGGTGGCCCCATGCGATCTTCGCCGACGCAGCAAAGCCGCCGGCAGGGCGGCGTCGCCGGACTCCAGCCCGCAGCTAGGCTGCGCCCGACGAAGGCCTGGTGGCTATCGGGTGTAACCCCTGCGGGTGGCCCGGTTGCCGTGGGCCGGCGGCGTTGCCGATAGCACGGCGCTTGGCGTGGCTGGCGGGGCCTTGACTGTGGCGCGGTCAAGGCGAAGCCTGGCGCTGGCGATCCGGCGGGCGCCAGTGGCCGACGGCGGCAGCGGAACCCATTCTGATCTGATCGTCTCTCTACGGATCAAAGCCAACGGCACGGCGGCCGCGCCTCAACCCGTCCGGTGCCCGCTGCGGCGTCGCGCCAGCGAGACGCGATGGCTGCGTCCCACCTTAGGGTTTGGCTTGTGAGCTTGCCAGCAGCGGCGCCCACCGCGCGATTTCGGCGCGAACAAACCGATCGAATGCTTCGGGGTTGCGCTCCGACTTGTCGGGAATCGTGCCGCCAAGCTGGGCCAAGCGCTCGCGCACCACCGGCTCATCGAGGGCCTTGTCGAGGGCATCGGCCAGTTTGGCGGTCACCTCGGCCGGCACGCCCTTGGGGGCAAACAGACCGGCCCAGATGCTCATTTCGAACGGCACCCCCAGTTCCTTGGCGGTCGGCACGTCCGGCAGCGTGGCAAGGCGTTTGTCGCCGGAGATCGCGTAGGCCTTGACGGTGCCGCTGAGCACGGTTTCCGACACGCTCACCGATTGCTCGCACAGGAAGTCGACGTGACCGCCGATGAGGTCGTTCAGGGCCGGAGCCGAGCCACGATAAGCGACCAGCGTCGGCGTGGCGCCGATGGCCTTGGTGAATAGCAGGCAGGACATGTGTGAGGATGCGCCGATGCCGCCGTGCGCCTGTTTCACCTCCTCACCCTTTTGCTGCAGGACGGCGACGAATTCTTTCAGGTCCTGGGCCGGGAAATCTTTGCGCGCAATTATCACCGCCGGCGAATGCGCGGTGAAACCGATCGCCTGAAAGGCGGTGAGGGGATCGTACTTGACGTTCGGCGTCAGCACCGGGGCGGCGACGTGGGACCCCATCGCCGCGGCCAATAGCGTGTAGCCGTCGGGTGCGGCGGCGGCGGCGCGGGCGCTGCCGATCGTTCCGCCGGCGCCGCCGACATTCTCCACGACGATTGACTGCTTCAGGATCCTGGCCATCTGGTCGGTGACGATGCGCGCCACCACATCGCTGGCGCCTCCGGCCGGGAAGGGCACGATCACAGTAATCGAGCGGGAGGGATAGTCCTCGGCTTGCGCGGCGAACGAGCTGCCGGCCAGCAGCACCGCCAACGCCAGGTAGGTGCCCAATCGCGGCTTCATGATGGTCTCCTCGTATGGCTCCGTCGTGGCTCAGCTCAGTCTGATGCCAAACCGGCGAGGACGTCGGCGACCTCGATTTGGCGCCCTTGCTGTGCCGAAAGAATGCCGGCCCGCACGACCGCCAGCGATCGCGTGGCATAATCACCGCCGACCTCCACCTGGCCGCCCCGGCGCACCGCCGCGGCAAATTCATCGAGCTGCTCCACCAAGGTGTCGTTGTTGGGGCTGGCGATGCTGACGGGCACCTGTTCGCCGCGCTTAATGAGGCGCAAGCCGTTGTTGAGGTCGTAGTAGGCGGTGGCGTCCTTGCCGTAAATATTCATCAAGTAATATTCCGACGCCGAGGCATAGCTGGCGTTCAAGGTCGACAGCGCGCCGTTGTCATGCTGCAACAGCAGACTGGCGACGTCGGGATTGTCGCCGGGCAGCACCAGTTGCGCAAACTGTCCACGCACGGCACGGATCGGCCCAAGCAGGTATTCGAGCACATCGGTGTAGTGGATGCCGATTTGCAGCATCACGCCGCCCGGCATGCCGGCGGCTTGATAGCGCCAAGAGCCCAGATCGATTTTGCCAAGACGGTCACGGCTGATGTTCGCCTCGGCATTGACGAGGCGGCCGAAAACACCGGCGTCGATTTGCTGCTTGATCCAGCGAAAGTGGCTCTCGCGCCGCCGCTGGTAACCCAGCGCCAGCACCACCCCCGCCGCACGGCAGGCCTCGGTGATGGCGCGCCCGTCTGCGATGCTGTTGGCGATCGGCTTGTCGAGAAAGATGTGCTTGCCGGCCGCTGCCGCGGCGCAGGTCGTTATCCGATGCACGTCGTTGGGGGTGGTGTTGATGACGGCTTCGACCTCCGGGTCGGCGAGCAATGCCTCGTAACTGGCGGCCGCCCGGCAGCCGTACTTATCGGCGAAGTCTTTGGCCTTTGCCGCAGAGCGCGTGTAGCAGGCCACAAGCTTGAGCTTGTCGGAACGCCGCACCGCGTCGGCCAGCACGTCAGACCACCAGCCAATGCCAATTGCAGCAACCCGTAGCGGGCTCTCGTCCATGAACTCACCGCCGCGCGCCGACCTTCCCACCGAGGTTCCGCGACGCGGACCGTCCCTCACTTTTGCTACCGCCAGTTTGCCCCAATAGCCTCGACGCTGGCTTTGGCGATGCGCAAGTCGGTTTCCCAGTCACCACCGCTCACACCCACCCCACCCAGGCATTGACCATCGACCAGGATGGGTACGCCGCCCTCCATGGCCGTCCATCGTTCCGGCCCGGCCGCAAGCGCCAGACCGAGCGCATGCGCAAGGTCCAAATCCTGACCGGCCGCTCCCTTTGCGGTTGTCGGCCGCCGGTTGGAGGCGGCGCACACCGCCTTGGTGGTCGCGGAATGGACGGTGTGGAAGCGACCGCCGTCCATGCGTTCCAGCACGATCAAGTGGCCGCCAGCATCGACGATCGCACAGGCGATGGCGATGCCAGCCTCGCCGGCCATATCGATGGCCGTTGCCATGATCCTTTTGGCGCCCTCATGCGTCAGGCGCTTACTGTCGGCGACGTGCATCAGGCGAAACTCGTGCAAGACGTTGCCAAATGATTGTGCGCTAAGATGCACCCCTCAGCAAGACACCGGATGGCCACAACAGGCTGCTCATTGCCACCACGCCACACACGGAATGCGCCGTGCCTAATGGAACCCACGCGTTCTTCGCCAGCGATGTTTGCTGATAGCTGCGTCGGCAATCGGGCAGGCAGTTAGATTTTTTTTCCATTCCGGTGCAGCATGAGCTGCGGCACGTTGAGTATCGGTGCGGTGTTGATACCCCCCCGCGTGCATCGCCTTGAGCCAACCGCCCCGAACCCCTGACCTCTACTCCATGGTCCCCGTGACCCATAGCCGCGGTCGAGCGCGCCAATTTTTTGCATCCGCTGGCCCGCGCTGAACTCGGCCCACGGGCGATTGCGGGGGCAGCGTCGGCGATAACGGCGGCAAATGCCAATTTGATGCGTATAAAGAATAACGTGCGAGTGCCGGGATCGATCCGGCAATGCCGCATCGCAGCAGGGGGCTCGCCGGGCATCGGCCCGTATTGCCGTGGCGCTTCCCCGCGCATCGGTTAGGCAGCCACCGCAGGCAAAAGGAGGTGGAACCCCGGATAGGCGGCCAGGGTGACTGGGGCACACACTCCGCCTCGTTGCGGACTGCGGTGATGGTTGGCGCGGCCGGGCTCGCGCCCTGGCACAAATCGGCGGGCAGTCCGCCGCTGAAACATCGAACGAGGAACCTGCCCATGTACCCGAACATCCTTTCGGCCGTCACGCAGTTTCTGACACCCGGCCTGATCGCCAAAATGGCCTCCCTGTTGGGACTAGAGCGCGCCGCGACGCAGAAGACAGTCGATGTCGCCGTGCCCGCACTGCTGTCCGGGTTCGCCAACCTGGCCGGGTCGCCGGAGGGCGCCCGACAGCTCAGCGACGCCATTGCCAAGCAGCCCGAGAATACCCTGGCAAACCTCGCCGAAATGCTCGGCGGTTCGGCGCGCATTGCCGACGGCGGCAAGAGCCTGTTGTCTTCGCTGCTTGGTGGCGGGAGCCACGACGGGCTCGTGTCCGCGGTCAGCAAGTACGCGGGAACGAGCGAGGCGGCCTCGGGATCCGTGCTTGGCATGTTGGCGCCGGCCGTGCTTGGGATCATCGGCCGCAAGCAACGGGAAGATGGCTTGAGCACCAGCGATCTGGCTGAGATGCTGACCACGCAGAAGAAAGATTTTATCGCCGCCATGCCCGCCGGTCTCAACGAGCAATTGGGCCGCATCGCCAGCTCCGAACGCGTCGAGCCGCGTTCCACCGCAACGGCGGCGCGCAGCGCCGACACCGTTCGCGTCGGCACCACCCCGGCGACGGCGCAATCCTCCACCACCTGGGCCTATTGGGCGATCCCGCTTGCCGCCTTGGCAGCGCTTGGCTGGTATCTGCTGTCGGGCGATCGGCCGAAACTGGATGAGCCGGTGCGCACGACGGACGCGCAACGCACGACGGTCGAGCCGGTGCAGGCGGTGGCTACGGTCAATGATGCCGGCAACATCGGCGCGCAGCTTACCGAGACCATCACCGTGCTGCAGGGTCACCTACAGGCGGTGCGCGATGCCGGTGCCTCGGTGGCGCTGCCAAAGCTGCGCGAAATGTCGAGCCAGGTCGACCGGCTCACCGAACTTGCAAGCCAGCTGCCCGCGGAAGCCCGCGAACGGATGGCCAACGCCATCGACGAGGCACGCGCCAAGGTCAAAAGCACGCTTGATGGCATCCCACCGGTGGCGAGCGCTACACCGGGCTTGATGCCCGCGATCGATGCACTCAGGAGCAAGCTCGACGCGCTGGCCGGCGCCGGGTACGGTTACTTTGCACACAATCCCGCCGATTGGCGGTCGCTCACCGCTTACTTGAGCCGCGACGTCTACAATCGCGCCGGCGAGAAGCTTGGCACCTTCAACGATTTCCTGATCGCTCCTGACGGCCGCATTACCGCTGCCGTGGTCGGTGTTGGCGGCTTCCTCGGCATCGGCGAGAAGGAAGTGGCGGTTCCGTTTGCATCGATCCGGGCGGTCGAGCGTGACAACAGCTGGCGAATGGTGCTCGATGCTGACAAGGAAACCTTGAAGAATGCGCCGGTGTTTGAGCTCGCCGGCGAACGCCTACGGGTCAAACTTATCCCCAGGCAGTAAAGATTAGTGGCCGTCTAAACCGGGACCACCCGCTAGCGGTTAAGCCGCAGTTCGTGCTGGGCGCGCCTGGACCACAGGTTGCAGGCGCGCTCAAAGATCTGCGTCATCATCCCGTTGCGATCGCGTTCGGCCAGCATCGCAGGTCCCTGCCGCCACCGCCGGGTCGCCGACGTTGGTCGAAGCCAGCGTTGCAATCGGGCCAAAGGGTGCGGCGCCTGTGCCCTAGGCTCGGTCAGGGATCGTCCCGAGCGGGTAGACGGATGGCGAGCGGATCAACGACGCAAAAGACAAGCCGCCCCGCTCGCGGCGGGACTGTTTCAAGCGGTTATGGTTAAGAGTGCCAGCGTCGTTGCAAGCAAGCCGCGAACGAGCCCCGCCGCCCCAGGACCTGGTCGCCGGCCGCCGCGCGGGCGCGATTCACGGGGTTCAGCGGCCGGTGCTTCGGGTGCCGCCGGCGCCAGGTTCGGACGCCATCAGCACGCAGCCTGAAGCAAGGGTCATCCGCCGCAACCCGTCAGTGTCCGCCGAAGACCAAGGTTTGGAAGGGAAACACCAGGGCCTGCAGCCGGAGAATGAGAGCGTGTACGAGAGCGAGTGCATCCACGGCGTGCAGCGCTGCGCGCTTCAAGCTGCCCGTGTCTTTGGCGGCAATCGTATCATGGTTGTTGGAATAGGCGTTGGCGATGCAGCTACTGCCCGGCGTTATTCCCTCAAGCCCGCCTTTGTAGAGAGCCTCCAGCGACACCAGCAATGTGCCCGGGCGCAGCACTTGCTGCGCCTCCAGCAATTGCTCGCCGCCGCGGAACTGCCCGGCGGCGATGTAGTCCTGCACGTCGGTGACCACCATCGGGATGATGGTCCAGGGCTTGGAGGCACAGGTGACCTCGGCAACCATGCCCACCTGCATGATCTGGGCTTCGATCTGTCCGAAGCCTGCGTGCAGCACGCGCTGACCGGCATCCGATGGGATCAGGAGCCCCGCCGGTCGCATGAGCGGATTAACCAAATCGCCGACCCGCAGCGCAAACTGCTCGACGCGGCCATCGACGCCGGCGTGAACCACGGTCTTTTGCAGCTGCACTTCGGCCTCGGCCAGCGCCGCTTCGGCGCTGGCCTTCTGCGCCGGCAATAGGGTCGAGATCCGCTCCTCGGCCTGCTGTTTTGCCGCACCGGCGGCGGCAATGGTGCCTCTGCGACCCTCAAGCGTGACCTCAAGTTTCTCGATGTCACGGAAGGCGACGTTGCCGGGATTGCGCCGCTGTAACTCTCGCTTGGTGGCAAGTTCGTCGAGCGTCTGCTGCTCGGCCGCCTTGGCCTCCTGGATCTGCCCTTCTGCCTTCTGAATGTCGACCGCAGCAACCCGCATTTCCGCCTCGGTCTCGGCAATCTTGCGCCGCGCGCTCTCCACCGCAGCCTCTTGTTTGGAGCTGTCCAGCCGGAAGATCGGCGCACCCTTACGGATTGGGCCGCTGACGCCAACATAGACCTCGGCGACCCGACCGTTAATTTCTGGGACGATCGGCACGGTTCTGAAGAACAGCGTGACGTTGCGCGTCGAGGGGTGGTTGTAAAAGATCACCGTGATCAGGGCCACCGTCAGGATGAGGCAGCCGGTGATCCCCCAGCGCAATTCGAACCACACCGAGTAAAAGTTGATCTCCTTGCCCAAGCGCTTGCCCTGGGCGTAGCGACGATAAAGATAGTCGGGAAGAATTGTCAGCATGGAGCAGAGCAGGAGCTCAAGCATGGCTCAGCTCCTTCTTCGTGCGCGAGCGCGCCGATCCGGGTTTGGACGGCAATGACGCTGCCTCGCCGTCCGTGCCCGCTGCCGGCGGCCGAAACAGCGCGCCAGCGTCAGGCTGCACGTCGGCGCCTTGGCCAGGCTCGATGCCGGCCATTCTTTCCGTAGACGTGGCGATGCGTCCGAGCGAGGAGCCAAAATCTGGCAAATCAATCAGTGCCAGCAAGAGACCAGCGATCCAAAAGATATGCATATGGGTGAAGAGGGCGATGAGGCCCAATACGGCGACAATCTCGAACTGTATTTTTTGCGATTTGTGCGCCATGCGTTCGGGCAGGGTATGCAGCCGCAGGAACAGTAGCCCGAAGGCCACAATCGCTAAGAGCAGGATCAGGCCGACGACGACCATCAGCACGTCGGTGTCACCAGGGGCGGTGATAAACGATGGCAGATCATGCGGCGCTGCCGGGTGGAGGGAGGGGTGGGAAGCTGCTTGCGGCGCTGCGTCAGCCATTGCGCTCCTCCTTCGCTGTTGGGAGGTGAGAGACGCCCGATGGTACGCAGCGGAACCGCCAGCGGTATGTAGGCTAACCCTGAGAGTGCAGGCTGTAACTCCCTAGCGCGACTGCCGGCCGGGCGGGCCTCGCCTGGTCGTGCTCGCACGGGGTGATTACTCGTTAACGGGATGATCGCTTATCGCCCGGAGCCCTAAGGTTGGCTCCGGGCCGTGTCCTATGGAAAGGTCGCGGTGGCTCCTGCCGTTAATGCGAGCGGTAGTCCTTGCGAGCCGGTGCGTCCGGCATCCAGGTGCGCTGCCACATCTCGGCCGCCTGCAGCCAGAACGTCCATGGCATAAACGGACTAAACTCCGGCATCGACGCCGCGGAGGATTGTGCGGCGAATTGGTTGCCAAAGCTGCGCGGTATCCCCATCGGGGACGTCGCTGACTTCAGTTGTTGTTTCCAGCCATCCACCATCTGATCGATCATTTCGACCTGCATTCTGGAGGTCTTTTCGAGATACTGGCGCGTCGTTCGGATGGCCTGATCCGGCCAGCCCATGGCGCGCGCCACCTGCGAGGTCTGGTCCATGACCTTGCCCAGAC
>Ga0126384_10002011_pt1 | contig 12273 bp, 12 predicted proteins | sample PanSoiMetPlot_36_FD_92543 | JGI IMG/M metagenome (GOLD analysis project Ga0126384, IMG submission 92543) | Tropical forest soil microbial communities from Panama - MetaG Plot_36 | ecosystem: Environmental > Terrestrial > Soil > Tropical forest > Bulk soil | place: Panama | collected 2016-02-17 | reverse complement strand
TTTACCGGCGATTTGGCCTGACATTCAGTCGAACGGAAGGTTGTGAAATCGTGTCTGCCGATAAGATGCTGAGCGGCTTTGTGCATAGCATCGGTATCGAGCGGGCGGGGCACGCGCCAGGCGTGGCCTGCCTCGAGGGTTAGATCTGCCCGGCGATTGATGATTCGGTAGAGATAGTGGCGCTTGATCGCAGATGTGCGCGCATTGAAATCGTCCGCTACACGTTCGGCATTAAGAATAGCGACAGGATGCGGCCGCAGATATGCATTGAGCGCATCACGCACGGTATCGGTGTCCCAGTCCTTGGTGAGGTCGACATGGGCGACTTGCGCGCGGGCATGCACGCCGGCGTCGGTACGCCCCGCTCCCTGCACCAAGGTTTTCTCACCCGCTAGCGCTTCAATCGCGGAGGTCAGCACACCTTGCACGGTCAGCTGGTCGGCCTGAACCTGCCAGCCGGCGAACGGCGCACCGTCATATTCGAGTGTGAGCTTATAACGCGGCATGCTCAGGTGGCTCGCGTGCCGGCCTTTACCTGCGTTCCGCGCAAAAATTCCTCCCAGCTCATCGGTCGCTTTCCGGCGCGCTGGAGGTGCAAAATCCGTACGGCACCGTCAAAGCAAGCGATGGTGAGTTTGTCGTCAAGCACGGTACCAGGCGCACCCGTGCCTTCGCCCTTCATAGAGCGCAAGGCTTTCATGCGTAGGCCGTTGATTTCAAACCACGCGCCGGGAAACGGCGACAGGCCGCGGATGCGGTCGTGCACTTCCTTCCACGGTTTTGTCCAGTCGATGCGGGTTTCGGTGTTGGAAACTTTCTCTGCATAAGTGACGCCTGTCTGCGGTTGCGGCGTGAGCCGAAGTGACCCGCGTTCGGCGGCAGCCAATACTCGCAGCATCAAATCTGCACCAAGGCGCGACAAAGCGTCGTGGAGTTCGCCTGCGGTCAGATCAGGCGCGATAGCCATACGCTCGGCCATCGCGATGTCGCCGGTATCGAGACCCTCGTCCATCTTCATGATAGTGACGCCACTTTCGGAATCGCCGGCGAGGATAGCACGGTTGATAGGCGCGGCGCCGCGCCAGCGCGGCAAAAGTGACGCGTGCAAGTTGAAACAGCCGAAGCGCGGGGCATCGAGAATAGGCTTTGGTAGGCGCAAGCCATAGGCCGCCACGACCGCCGCGTCGATGTTGTGTGCACGGAATGCTTGCTGCGCGTCACTGTCTTTGAGTGTTTTTGGCGTGTGGATCGCAAGTGACAGCCGTCGCGCTTCGCGCTCGACCGGGGTGCGCTGCAGGTCCAGGCCACGGCTAGCCGGTCTTGGCGCACGAGTGTAGACCGCAACGACATCGTGCCCGCGTGCGGCCAGTTCAATCAGTGTTGGCACAGCGAAATCGGAAGTGCCCATGAAGATCAGGCGCATTCGGCAAAACCTTTAAGCGCTTGACCTTATACGAAAACTGCTTCCTCAATCATTCGTATACGATCCAGCGGCGCGTCGGACATCAGCCGATATGATGCGAAGGCTCTTGGTCCTCGGCCAGCGGTTTGATGCCTTCGGTTTTCTTTGCCGCTTTCTTGAATTTCTTCATCACCATGTCGCGCTTGAGCTTGGAAATATGATCAATGAATAACACACCGTTGGTGTGGTCGATTTCGTGTTGCAGGCAAGTTGCCAGTAAGCCCTCCGCTTCGATCTCCTGCCGCTTGAGATCGGCGTCAAGAAATTTCACTTTTACAGCCTTCGGGCGCTCGACCTCTTCGTAGTATTCAGGGATCGACAGACACCCCTCCTCGTAGGTCGCCTTCTCTTCGGATGCCCATACGACTTCCGGGTTGATGAAAATCCGTGGCTGCTTCGCTTCGTCTTTCTTGGCGAGATCCAATGTGACGACCCGCTTTGGCACGCCGATCTGGATCGCCGCAAGCCCAATACCCGGCGCCGCATACATCGTCTCGAACATATCCTCAATGAGCGCGCGCAATGGCCGGTCGACGGTCATTACCGCCTCCGATTTTAGCCGCAACCGCTTGTCGGGAATGATGAGGATCTCTCGGACCGCCATAGCCCGCGATGTAAGCGGTTGGGATAACGGGGTCAATGCGCCCTTTCCCCTTGAGATAACGGCATTATCGCCCTACCGTTCGCTCTTCGTTCGCAAGCCGCGCGAATCGAGGTAGAAGCGCCAAATGTCCGAGATGTCCAATTTGGAGATTCTTACCAACGCTCTCTTGGCGCGTATGCCGGAGCTGACTCTGGCCATTGGTGTGTTTGTCGCCACTGGCGTCATCGTCGTCATCGTGATGCTGCTGCGCCGGCGCAAGCCGCCGCCGGATCCTGTCGCCGAGCAGCGAATGGCCGATCTCAATGCGCGCGTCCAGGCTACGGGCGAGCTCCTCGCCAGGGCGCAACTGCAACTCCAACAAACGGTGCACGAGCGGCTCGACGCGGTGACCGCCCGGCTGGGCGAATCGATGCAGATCTCGTCCAAGCATACGGCCGAGCATCTGCAGCAGCTGCACGCGCGGCTTGCCGTGATCGACGGCGCGCAAAAGAATATTACTGATCTCGCCTCGCAGGTGACGAGTCTGCAAACTGTGCTTGCCAACAAGCAATCGCGTGGCGCCTTTGGGCAGGCGCGGATGGAAATGATCATTCAGGATGGCCTGCCGAAAGATTGCTACGAATTCCAAGCAACGCTCTCAAACAAAGCGCGGCCGGATTGCCTCGTGCATTTGCCCGACGGTCCCTCCCTGGTCATCGACGCGAAATTCCCGCTCGAGGCTGTGACGGCCTTTCGCGAGGCAAAGAGCGAAGACGAGCGCAAACTCGCGATCGCCCGCGTTCGCGCGGATATCGCGAAGCACGTCGGCGACATCGCCACCAAATACCTGATCCCGGGCGAGACCCAGGACATGGCGCTGATGTTTGTACCGTCTGAATCGATTTACGCCGAACTCTATGACAGTTTCGACGATATTTTTCAGAAGGCCTATCGTGCCAAGGTGATTATCGTTTCGCCATCATTACTGATGCTGGCGGTCCAAGTGATCCAGCAGATCCGCAGGGATGCGCGCATGCGCGAGGCAGCCGGCAAGATCTTAGCCGAAGTCGGTCTACTGGTTGCCGACGTTATTCGGCTTCGGGATCGCGTTGAGAGCCTGGGAAAGCATTTCGGCCAGGCCAATGGCGACATCAAGCAAATCGTGATATCCGCCGACAAGATCGTGAGCCGTGGCGAGAGAATCCAGGATGTCGAGTTCGCAGACGAATCGCCGAATGCCGATATCCTCCCCGGCCCCGGCGCGCGCAGGCTCGAAGCCGGCGAATAGTGGAATGACAGTTTCCCCCGACGCGCACGAGCGGCCGTCGTGGTTCGACGCAGCGGCGGTCTACCTAAAGCCGCGTGTCCTGATCGTGATGTTTCTCGGCTTTTCGTCCGGGCTGCCGCTGGCCCTTTCGGGCGCGACACTCCTGGTCTGGATGCGCGAATCCGGTGTAAATCTCGGCACCATTGGATTATTTGCGCTGGTCGGCACGCCTTACACGGTGAAATTCCTGTGGGCGCCGCTCGCCGACGCGCTCGACGTGCCTCTACTGTCGCGATGGCTGGGCCGGCGACGCGGGTGGCTGGTATTCACGCAAATCTTACTGATGGCGGCGATCGTGTTCCTCGGCTCCTGCAATCCCGCCATCGCGCCGGGACTGGTCGCACTCAGCGCGCTGTTGGTGGCAACCGCCTCCGCGACGCAGGACATTGTCGTTGACGCGTTTCGCGTCGAAAGCCTGCCAGAAAACGAACAGGCCGCCGGCATGGCCTCCTACGTCGCTGCCTACCGCATTGGCATGCTGATTTCCACGGCCGGTGCGCTTTTTTTGGTGAGCGCCATCGAAGCCTATGGTTTCGACAAGCAAGCCGCCTGGCGCTGGGGTTATTTTGTGATGGCCGCGCTGGTGTTAATCGGGACGGCAACCGCCCTGGTGGCAACCGAACCAGAGCGCTCGGCAAAGGCGGATGCCGCGCATGCCGGCAAGAGGCCTATTGCCCGCGTGATCGAAGCCGCGATTGGCGCCTTCAAGGACTTCCTTGGCCATGAGCTCGCCCTTGTGATGCTAGCGTTTGTAGTGCTGTTTAAATTCACCGATGCACTGTCGGGCGCCATGACTGCGCCCTTTGTGATCGATCTCGGATTTACGCGAAACGAGTATGCGGCGATCGTGAAAGGTGTCGGCCTCGCCGCGCTTCTGCTCGGCGGCTTTGCCGGCGGATTCATTGCCCGCGCGTTGCCCCTCGCCGCCAGCCTATGGATCGGCGGCGTTCTGCAGTCGGTCGCCAACCTGGCTTTCAGCGCTTTAGCAGTGGTCGGCACCAATACGACAATGCTCGCGGCCGCCATTATCGCGGAGAACTTCACCAGCGCCATCGGCACGGTCATGTTCGTCGCCTATCTGTCCGCCCTATGTCAGAACCCGCTGCACACGGCGACGCAGTACGCGCTGCTGACTGCGTTGGCAGCGATCGGCCGCACCTACTTGTCCTCGGGCGCAGGTTTTATCGCCGAGTCAACTGGCTGGGTTTGGTTTTTCGTGATCTGTATGCTGGCCGGTATTCCAAGCCTGTTGCTACTGGCCTGGCTGCAAAGGCACAGGCATTTTAACCGGCTGGAGCCGAAGAAATCCTAGAACAGCGTTCGCTGCTTGATCGCGGCGGCAAGAGTGCCTTCATCAAGATAGTCAAGCTCCCCACCCACCGGCACGCCATGCGCGAGCCGCGTTATTTTCACATTCGCGTCCTGCAACAGCTCGGTGATGTAATGCGCGGTAGTTTGGCCATCAACGGTGGCATTGAGCGCGAGGATCACTTCTTTCACCGGCGTCTCGTGCGCGCGTGAAACCAACGTGTCGATCGCGAGGTCCTGCGGGCCGACTCCGTCGAGTGGAGACAGCGTTCCACCAAGCACATGATAGCGGCCATTTATCGCGTGCGCGCGTTCCAGTGCCCACAGGTCGGCGACATCGGCGACCACAACGATAATGGACGCATCGCGCTTGTCGTCGGCGCAGACCGTGCAGGGGTTCTGCGTATCGATATTGCCGCAGATCTTGCATATTTCAATCTTCTCCATCGCCGTCTCAAGCGCTGCGGCCAGCGGAGCCATCAACAATTCGCGTTTTTTAATAAGATGCAGCGCCGCTCGGCGTGCCGAGCGGGGTCCCAGCCCCGGCAGCCGCGCCAACAATTGAATCAGGCGCTCAATCTCAGGTCCGGCTACGGCGGTGGACATTACGTCAGGTTCAATCCTGGAGGCAGGGGCAGGCCACCAGTGAGCGACTTCATCTTTTCCTGCAACACGTCTTCTGCTTTGCGTTTTGCGTCGGCGTGTGCAGCGACCAGGAGGTCTTTAAGGGTCTCCTTTTCCGACGGCTTAAGCAACGAATCGTCGATTTTGACGCCCTTGAGTTCACCCTTGGCCGTAAGTGTGACCGTGAGCATCCCGCCGCCTGCGGCTCCTTCGACCTCGATCTGCTCGAGCTCGGCCTGCATGGCCTGCATCTTTGACTGCAATTGCGCGGCTTGCTTCATCAAGCCAAGAAAATCCGCCATATCATTGGTCCTCGCTATCGGAGGAATCGTCTGGCACAGGTTCGCCAACTTCAGAGTTCTGCATCACACCGACGATCTTGGCGCCCGGAAAGCGGCTGAGAACAGCCTGGACCAGAGGATCGTTCTGCACACCGCGCTCGATCTTCGCCTGCTGGGCTTCCGCCCTCGCGCGAACCGTCGGGGCGCCCTGTTCCTTGGATACAACGACCATCCAACGCTTGCCGGTCCAGCCGGCCAATTTCCGCTGAAGATCGTGCACAAGCGTTTTCGGAGCGCTCGCTTCAAGCGCAATCTCAAGTTGGCCGTCCTCGCAGCGCACCAGGCGAACATCGCGCTCGAGTGCCATTTTTACAGCGATGTCGCGCTTATCGGCAGCGAGCGTAATTAGCTCCTCGAATGAACCGATGGAAAGTGTGGGTACGGCCGCAGCCTCGTCGAGCTGCGCGACCGGATCGTCGGCCGGGCGGGGCGATATCACTACCGATGAACGCGGCGAACCGCGCGGCGCCTCGTATCGGGTGGCAAAGCTCTGCGGCTGCGCGGAGCCTCCATCGCCTTGCGGACGCGCAGATACCACCCCACCATCTTCACCGAGTGAGCGCACCACTTCGTCGGGTGTTGGCAGATCGGCCGCGTAGGCAATGCGCACCAACACCATTTCGGCGGCAGCGACCGGACGGCCAGATTCTTGCACTTCGGCAATGCCTTTCAGTAGCATTTGCCACGCCCGTGACAACACGCGCATCGACAGCCGCGCTGCGAACGCGCGGCCACGCGTCCGCTCGGCCTCCGAAAGCGATACATCATCTGAAACAGGGGGAACGACTTTGACGCGCGTAACAAAATTAGTGAATTCGGCAAGATCGCTAAGGACAACCGCGGGATCGGCGCCAATGTCGTATTGATCGCGAAGCTCCCGCAGAGCGGCAGTGATGTCTCCTTTCATCAATGCCTCGAACAGATCGACCACGCGGACACGATCGGCCAGGCCCAGCATCTGTCGGACATCTTCATCACGCACCGGCCCAGCGGCGTGCGCAATAGCCTGATCGAGTAGGGAGAGCGAATCGCGCACCGAGCCTTCCGCTGCGCGCGCGATCAAAGCGAGGGCCGCCGGCTCGACCTCCACCGTCTCTTTCATAGCGATGCCTTCGAGATGCTTGACCAAAATGGCCGTATCCACGCGGCGCAGATCGAAGCGCTGGCAGCGCGACAGCACCGTTACCGGGACTTTGCGAACTTCAGTGGTGGCAAAGATGAATTTTGCATGCGGCGGCGGTTCTTCGAGGGTCTTGAGGAGCGCATTGAAGGCAGCGCCGGAAAGCATATGCACTTCGTCGAGAATATATACTTTGTAGCGAGCGCTCATCGGCGCGTAACGGATGGCGTCGTTAATCTGCCTTACGTCCTCGACACTATTGTGGGAGGCGGCGTCCATTTCCAGCACATCCGGATGGCGGCTCTCGATGATAGCCTGACAATGCACGCCCATCACTGGCATCCTGATCTTGGGCTCGCTTACTGAAGCGTCCGGCAATTCGTAATTGAGTGCGCGGGCCAGAATGCGCGCTGTCGTAGTCTTGCCGACGCCGCGCACACCGGTAAAGATCCACGCTTGCGGGATGCGTCCACTGTCGAAGGCGTTCGAGACAGTCCGCACCATGGCATCCTGGCCAATGACGTCGTCGAAGCTTGCTGGGCGGTATTTACGCGCAAGCACACGATAGCGGTCGACCGGCACCTCGGCCGGAATGGAACCATGAACAGCGGATTTTTTAGGCTCGCTCATCGTGCCATCCGCTTCGCTGCCGCGTGGAAGCGCGGGTTATTCGCGAACGAATCAAGGAATTGGTGGGAGGCTGACGAGCGACCCGAACCGCGCTCGTTAGGGCTGCTTCCTTCCGGACCTGACCCGGTTGGCGAGTGGCTCGTCCACCGCCAACCTCCCATGATCTATATCGGACCAATAGACCAGGAAAGCAAGCAGCGGAGCAACAGCTCTGCTACCTTTCCTCCGAAAGAATCGTGCGGAATCGGCCCAATGAATTCAAGCGTTGCAAAGGATTGGTCCCTCCACACGCAGCTCACGCACGATACAGTTACGGTCGGCGACTTCCCGCTCGCTCGTGTGCTTCTAGTGAACGATGCGAACTATCCATGGCTGATCCTGGTGCCGAGGCTGCCTGGGCTCGTTGAACTCATCGATCTTGAGGAGAACGCACAAGTGCAGTTGCTTGGCGAGATCACGGCGGCTGCGCATGCGCTTAAAAGTGCTACACAATGCGACAAGCTCAACATCGCTACGCTCGGCAACCAGGTGCCGCAGTTGCACGTGCATGTGATTGCGCGTCGGCAGACCGACGCGGCTTGGCCCAGGCCGGTGTGGGGCATGAAGCCACCGCTCCGATATAAAGAAGGCCAGCAGGCCATTCTACTCAACTCTTTGCGCGAACTGCTCAAACCGTGCCGACTGGTCGGGATGGACCGTTAACACCGGTTCTGCGAAAAATCATCATGGCCGCTCTGCCGTCACGGATCCTTGTGATTTCTCTGCGTCGGTTTGGCGATCTGCTGTTAACGACGCCATTGATCCGGAGCCTGCGCCGTGCATGGCCCGATTCGGAAATCGACGTGCTCGTGTTTGCCAACACGGCGGGAATTGTCGCCGGCAATCCAGACATCAACCACGTAATCAGCATGCCGGAGAGGCCGGCAATGAAGGAGAGTGCGCGGCTCTTCGGACGCCTCTGGCGTCATTATGACATCGCTGTGTCGACTCAGAGTGGCGACCGCCCCACCATCTTTGCTTTTGCCGCCGCCCGGTTGCGTGCCGGCGTGACAACAAACGACGACCCGTGGCTTGCGCGCATGCTAAAGAGCATCGCGTTGCAACGAAGCATCCCGGCCACGGACAAACTGCATCGCGTCGAGCAGATGTTGCGTCTTGCTGACGTCCTCGAAATCGCGCGCGTTACGGAATTGGTCTGTCCCGCCGCCGCGCCAACCTCGCCCCTCGTCGACTGCGGCAATTACGCCTTGATCCACGCAGCGCCAATGTTCACCTACAAGGAGTGGACGCCGGAGGGTTGGCGCACGGTCGCGGCCGGTCTTAGGAAGCGCGGCCTTTCTGTGGTTGCGATTGGCGGCCCCGGCGAAGCCGAGCGCCGCTATCTTGAAGAAGTCTGGCGCGGCGTTGCTGCAGTTTACCAGGTGGAATGGCCCGGCCTGATGAATTTACTTGCGAAAGCACGCGTCTATATCGGACCCGACACATCGGTCACGCATCTGGCCGCCGCTGCCGGATGCAAAACTGTTGCCCTGTTTGGCCCCACGGATCCGCGTGTCTGGGGACCTTGGCCGGTTGGCGGACTTGAAAGACCATGGCAGGCTAGCGGCATAATCCAGAACCGAGGGAATGTCTGGATCGTGCAGAACCCTTTGCCGTGTATGCCCTGCACCTTCGAAGGTTGCGAGCGCCATATCCGCAGCCGCAGCACGTGCCTCGACGAACTCATGCCCGCGCAGGTACTGGCCGCGGCCGACCAGGCGCTCGCTTGACCGCAGTGCCTGCCCAATTCAAGCTCGTATAATTGAGGTCCGAACCTTCTTCGGAGTAACGCATGACATTCCGCATTGCTGTCGTGCAGCCGATCGCCAACCCGATCCAGCAGGCCGAAAAGAACGTCGCCGACGCTGTAGATTACATTACTCGGGCCAAGGCGGAAGGTGCCGACTTCGTCTGCTTCCCTGAAACCTACCCCGGTCCTTGGCGCATGCCCGCGACTTTTGATCCGACACCGCGCATTGCGGAAGCAGCTGCCAAGGAAGGCATCAATGCGGTCTACGGCACCATCGAGCCGTTAAGCCACAACGAAGGCAGCGCGCACAACTTAATATGCATGGCCTACGGCGATGGTAGCGCCCCTGTTAGTTATCGCCGCACCCATCCAAATGGGCCATGGATTTATACCGGCGGTCAGTGGTGGGAATTTCAATACGTTCCTGGAAATGAGTTCCCAGTGTTCGATACTCAACAAGGCAAAGTGGGGCTTGCGATGTGCAGCGAGGCCTATATGCCGGAGGTGACACGCGCGTTGGCGCTGCGCGGCGCCGAACTAATCTTTATGCCGGCGGGCACGGATAAGCGGCGCTTATGGGCAACCTGGCGCAATCTGATTTGGTCGCGTGCAATCGAAAACCTCGCGGTTGTCATCACTACGCAGAACCTGTTCAGTCATGCCGAGCGTGGTCTCGCCATGGTAGCCACGCCCGAGGAAGTCCTGTTCGAAAGCACTGCCGCCGGCCTGTTTGTGGTTGACGTAAGCCTTGAGCGCTCGCGCGAAATGCGGGCAACGACGGACACCGTGACTTCGGCGTTAAGCTACGGCGCAAAGCAAGGCGTGCTTGGCCCGCAGTGGCAGCGGCCCGAACTGCGCGAGGCGATGTATCCGCGTCCGCGCGGCGAAGCGGCGGAGTAAGCATTGCATAGAGAAAATGGCCGTGCAAATTTGCGCGGCACATGTCTCCCCGTCCGGATCTTGGTCCCAAACCCCGTCTCGGATACTCCGATAGCCGCATAGAGCGCGCGGCGGAGCTTCGTTCCAACGCTGTTGCTATTGACGCATTCACCCACGATCCGGGCGCGGGAGCCTATGTGATAGGTGGCGACTGGATAGTCATGAAGAAAGGCTCGCCTCTTAATGAGCCTTTGTTCACATTGAGCGAGGCACAGGTTTTTTCTCCTGCGACGGAAACAATCTTTCTCGGCCTGCTCGATGGCGCGCCGCGGTTCGGTCATGGGCTCGCACCGCAAGCAGCGGAGGGACTAAAGTCGCGCGGGTTGCACGTAACCGACCTCCGCTCGATTGCTGTACAAGGCCTTGTCGCCCCCGACCATCTCCCGCCGATTGCCGAAGCCAAGGCCGTGCTGCACTGGCACGCGCGCCATCGCTTTTGCTCGAACTGCGGCGGCGCAACAGAGCTTGTCTGTGGCGGCTGGCGGCGCGACTGCCCGCGATGCAAGGCCGAGCATTTTCCTCGCACCGATCCTGTTGTGATAATGCTGGCAAGTGACCACGAACGTTGCCTGCTCGGACGTTCGCCTCGGTTTGTACCGACCATGTGGTCTTGTCTTGCCGGCTACGTTGAGCCGGGGGAATCGATCGAGGATGCCGTCCATCGGGAAACTCGCGAGGAAGCGGGCATCACCTGCGGGCGGGTGGCCTATTTTGCCTCACAGCCTTGGCCGTTTCCGACATCACTCATGATCGGCTGCCATGCCGAGGCGTTAACGTATGAGATTGTGGTTGATCGCGAGGAATTGGAGGATGCCCGCTGGTTTAGCCGGAGCGAAATCGAAGTAATGCTCGTGCGCAAACATCCGCAAGGGCTGACCACTCCGCCTCCCGTTGCAATCGCGCACCATATCATCCGCGCTTGGGTCGAAGACGAGATAAGCTTTGACTGAACGCGCGCTAAAAAAGCCGAAGATCCTTTGCGCAGGCATCGCCGTGCAGGACATCGTCATGCGTGTCCAGAGTTTCCCCGTCCCTGGCACCAAGGTGGCGGCCAGCGACTTCATCATCACCGGCGGCGGATGTGCGGCCAATGCGGCGGTGACGATCGCCCGGCTGAATGGCCGGGTAGCCTTCGCTGGTCCGCTTGGTGGTGCCAATGACGCTGTGAGTAACCAGATTCTTTTCGACCTCGAGAAGGAGGGCGTTGATTGTACCGGGGTTACGCGAGTCGATGACGGCACAGCATCGGTATCGCTAATTTTGCTCGATGCGACGGGCGAAAAGACGATCGCTACTCGACGCGGGGTCAAACTCGGCGACGTATTACCGAATGACCCAGTCAATTTGACTGCGGATGCGGACGCCATTCTCGTGGACAACCGCTTTCCGCATTTCGCTACCGAAGTTTGCCGGGCCGCGCAGGCGCGCAAAATTTTAATCGTGATCGATCTCGATCAGGCGACGAAAATGGAAGATCCCTTGCTCGCATTCGGCACCCATGTGGTGGCATCGGCGGAAGCTTTATTCGCAATGACTGGATCAAAGGATTACAAGGGAGCGCTTAAGGGGCTCGCGGAGCATCTTGCCGGGTTTGTTGCCATCACCGACGGCCCGAAGGGAGTTTATTGGCTCGAAGGCGCCGAGTTGCGCCACCTGCCGGCTTTCAAGGTCAAGGCTATCGACTCGCTTGGGGCCGGCGACGCCTTCCACGGGGGGTTTACCCTCGCGTTAGCAGAAGGTCGGCCGCTGCCGGAGATTTTGCGCTTTGCCAGCGCTACTGCGGCACTCAAATGCACAAAATTCGGCGGTGCCTCCGGCACGCCCACGCGGGCGGAAGTCGAGGCTTTTCTCAAGCACAAAAGTTGAAAAGCTTATTTCTTTGACGGACAAGGCGCGCCGCACGGCGCGCAAGCCCCGACGAAATCCTCAGGCGACACTGCTCGCCCGCTTGAAGGGCTTGAGAGGTGATACGCGGCGCTGAATAAAATCACGACGCTAAGGTGACGCACGACGTCAGAGGGGCGAAAACGGAATGATGTTTTAAGGCGCGGTTTTCGTTGTCGGAATCAGCTCACCGGCGGCGGTGAATTATTTTCGAGATAGAATATTTTTCTATATAATGACAGATGACGGTAACTAAATAACAAGAT
>Ga0126384_10002010_pt1 | contig 12283 bp, 8 predicted proteins | sample PanSoiMetPlot_36_FD_92543 | JGI IMG/M metagenome (GOLD analysis project Ga0126384, IMG submission 92543) | Tropical forest soil microbial communities from Panama - MetaG Plot_36 | ecosystem: Environmental > Terrestrial > Soil > Tropical forest > Bulk soil | place: Panama | collected 2016-02-17 | reverse complement strand
CAGAGAAAAAATGAAATCATGACATTATCGATTCGGGACAATCCACAAAATCACCGACTACTTTCACTTGATGTAAATGACGCGAATCTGAAAGGAATCATCCGTTTGCAAAGGCGCTGACTCGCGTTTAGTCCTCTTATGCTGGTATTCAGTCACGATCCGCAGTTGACCGAAAAACCAGGCATTCAAATATGCGGTAACTCCGCTGATTTCGTTTTTGGTTTTCGGACGCGCAGGATCGAACCAATCGTAGCGAACCCCGGCGGCCGTCATTCTCTTGATTGGCACGCTGGCTTCGGCGAATGCTCCAGCACTGGAAAAAGTGGTGTGGCTGGAGGTGTGATCGCGTCCGTACTGATAGCCACCAAGTAATTGCAAACGCTTTAGGACTGGATAACTGGCGTAAATGCCCGCGCGATCAAAGTCATTACGGAAAAAGTTTGGGGTTCCGGTGATCGGCAGAGCCAGGTTCCCGTGGTAATACTGAAAGGCCAGGCCGCCACCCTCTGGATTCAGCGCCTGATTCACAAAAAGTTGAAAGTCGGGCGCGCTGTAGGTTGGTCCGGCTGATGGCTTCGCGAGCACACCAGCGGTCGCTGAGAACTTGTCACCTTCCTTATTGATTACCAGTCCGCTCAAAACAGCCGCCCGAATTGAAGTGTGGCCAGAATCAAAACCGATTTCAGCTCCAGCCTCATCGAAACCCCATGTTTGGAAGAAGGTCGATTGATTGAGATTTGCGGGAGTGGTTTGAAAGAGCGGGCGGGAAATCGTCGCCGGACTATCTGCGGCGCCATAGCCATCGTAAGGATGAAAGAAACCGACGCGGCCGCTGAAGAATCGCCGCGGACTCCCCACATCAAATTTCCCGTAAAGATTCTCGATCGCCACCGCCGGTGAAGAGACGGGCGCGAACGTTACTTTGACGTCCGAGGAGAAATGCTTTCCCCAGGCGCCCGTGAACAGATACAGTTCGAGCGCCTGAAGCCGCGTCTCATGCTGCGTGGTTGTTATCGGCCCAATCCGCGAACGAGTCGCGCCCGTACGAAACTGAACGCGGGCTGAAAGGTAGTTGAAGATATCAAATGGCTCTTCAGACTTCCGGCCGATTTCTTCCGGCATGCGAAAACCTGCGGCGCGAAACCGATAGCCGGTTTCGTTGAGACGAGGGGCAGTAGTGTGGCAGGTCGAGCAAGGGATTCCGTACTTTCTCGCAAACATTGGCATTCCTCTTGTCGACGTCGTTATGAACACAGACACGAATAGGATGCATAAGATCAGAATCACACAGGTCTCTGCTTCCCGACGCACTTAGTTTCCTCTTAGCGTGCTGGCGTATCGGGACTTGTAGTGCACCAAAGCGGCGCACCTGAATCACCTGCAGCCGAGATCGTTTGTTTAGGGGATACTCGTAGACGTCAGCAAGAACGATGCCGTCTTGTGGTAAAAGAAAAGCTGGGGAATTCGATCAAATCAAAAAAGTGCCATCCAGGAATCTACAAGATTTTCCGAAGTTTCGGATAAACTAGTTCGAACCCCTGGCCCCGCATTGCGAACGGCTAAGATGCGATTCTTATAGACTACTTTTCGGCGTTTAGAATCGACACTTTTTGTCAAAGACCTTAACAAAAGCGCAGCCGCGAACAAGAAATCAAGTACTAAGAGTTACGACTTCGAATTACCGATTTTGATTATTTTCTGGCAACCGACGGGCAACGCAATTTAGTTTATTCGGCTTTGCATTGAGATGAGCGTGTCATTTTCAGAATTTTAGAAAATGACCACCGCGAGACGTGGCGAGCGAAGGCAAATTTTCGATCCTCCATGCGCAGGAGGTCAAAAAAACCTCGCGATGGATGCCGTTAGGTGATACTGGTTCATTCTGAACGGAGAGGCTATCTAATGCTGGGACGCGGACGCCCCGGCCGCTTCAGAGTTCGGAACCAACTTAGCCTGAACAACATGTTCGCGCTTCGCGCTCAATGCGGACGTCCATCCTCCCAGCAAAAAAAGCCTGCTGACTGAGTCACTGTTCACTCAAAAAGAGCGTGCCAAAAATAAATCAAACGCGACCTTGAGAACAACGCGGCACGCCGCAAGTCGGCGCATGCAGTTATCCTCCGAGTGATGGTGGATGGGAATGAGCGCGCCCGTTTCGATCCAAGCCAAACGCGGAGCACACGCTTTCATGTGGACAGCGATGCGGAGCTGATGGAGATTTGCTCGCGCGACCACACCGGCGCAGAAGTTTCATGAGCCGTGCAGCCGCTTGCCTACGCTGATGATCAACGGCATGCTGCTAACAGTTCGATCACACTGGAAGGCGGTCAAGAGATTTCATTTGTCTTCTCACCGGCCAGCGAGTCAAGCGCGACTGTTGACATCAGCTACCGCGAGACAAATCCATTCCGCGCGCCATCGTTCTGGTTTCATCAACTGGCCCGACCAATCAGCGGCGGCTCGTCTCAAATCGCTAGAATGATCGCAGGATTCTCGCGCCCGCACTTGTCGTGCTCGTGCTAGCGATCGGTCTGATCCTAAGCCGATTTGCCCGGAAGGGAAGTGCTCCCGCTGCGCAGCAAGAGCAAGTCGCAACTAGTCAGCAGCCCGGCGCGGCAAGCGGAAATAAAGCTCCAGCAACCGAGAACGCGCGGACCGAGAATAGCGAGACTTCGAAAGCAGAAGAGGGGTCCCACCAACAACGTCAAAGCGTTCGGCGCGAGGATCAATTCTTGAGCTTTAGGTAATTGTGGGAAGAAGTGTTTATTGGTGGAACAGCGGGGATCGAACCCCTGGCCTCCGCATTGCGAACGCGCTTTAGTCGGTTCTACTGACTACTACACGTTCCCATACGTTACACTAAATTCAACAAAGCAGCCGTCCGAGAGATCATTCGCATTCCATAGGTTCCTACAGCTTCCCATGTCTTTCCCTATGGTCGCGTCAACCTCATGCCAAGAATCTTAAGACCTGTGTCGGGCCACAGGCTTACATGAATTGTAAGCCCGATTCAGACTTCGCGCGCGCGAACTTCGCACCACATCCGTATTACCTCGAAGGCGTCGTCGGGGCCCCGAATCACGATGGAGGATGTTTGCGGTCTAGCTAATTAGCTATGTTAGAATTGCGATTCGTGCGTACTACTGGGACAGATCCAAGAAAAGCAAGCGCGGCAGTGCTACTGGTACTTGTAACGCTGTCTTGGGTGCCACTTGGTCGCGCTGCGTCACTCTGTACCAGCCGGAGTTCACTTAGGTCTCCCATTATTTCTCGATCGACATTGGCGGTCATGGCTGATTTCGATGGGGACGAGGCAATTGACAGTGTAAAGCTCCACTCAAATGGTTTCGACAAGATAATTGATATCAAGTTCGCTGACCTGCGTACTACCGAATTCAGCTTTGCCGCGACGAGTCTCGATCAAGGTGCGTTGATCGCGAAGGATATTGATGATGATGGTGATATGGATCTCGTCTGGGTCGCCGGTCGAGATAAGAATACTGCGGTTGTACTGATAAATGATGGTAAGGGTGACTTCACGCAAGCCAAGAACAATACTCCTTATGCTTCCGAGCTTAATGCGCTGTTGGATAGCAGCGATCCATCGGATCAGCATTCGTTACAAGCTGGACATCAGATTTTTAGTTTAACCTCATCGTCTTTCTCGGACATCAGCCTACCGATCGGTAATGGGTTCGCGGGCCCAACTAATTACGAAACGCGCTTCATCAGCTTCAATGGATTCGCCGACCGATCAGCCTTTCTCAGTTATCTTCATAAGCGCGGCCCCCCACTGATCCTTTCCTAGAAATCAATCCAGGCAACGGGCGGCACTTCGTTGTGACTCGCGAGAGTCAGGCTGAAGGAGCTTCGTGCATTCGTTATCGATATGCACTGACGTGAAGGTAATTCATGGCCACGCTATAGATATTTTGTTTATGCATTAATAGCGATTAGAAATGATCAAAGTCTCTTCCCTTACAAAGGCATTTGCCCTTTTGCTGTGTACGTGTGTCTCTGGGTTAGGCCAGGTACCGAATCCAAAGGCTTTGGTGCAGCCGGCAACAGAAGCTAACCCGACGCCTAACTCGCAAGGCTCAACTAAGGATCGTCCACTTTCGCTGCAAACAGCTACCGATCTCTTGCTCGAGAATAATCTTGCCGTAGTCGCGGCTCGTTACAACGTTGATATCTTGCGTGCGCAGCGCATTGCCGCCGGACTCAGGCCGCACTCGAACCTTACGTTCAGCGCGACGCAGTTCACGATACCGCGCGTCTTCAAAAATCCCAGCGAGTTCTTCACGACGAACCAGGAAAACGGCGCGGCAAATACGAGCTACACGCTCGAAGTCGATCAGCTAATCGAGCGTGGCAACAAAAGACAACTTCGCATTTCGCAGGCAGACCTCAATACTCAAGCCGCCGAAGCGCAAGTGAAAGATGCTTTGCGGCAACAAATCTTTCAGCTCAGACAAGCATTCTTCACTGCCGTTCTCGCTCGCGAGAACCTGCGAGTTCTCAAGGAGAATTTGGATCAGTTTGGCCGCACTGAGAATCTGCTGATCGTTCAAGTCAAAGAGGGTTACTCAGCGGGTGTCGATCTCAAACGCGTACAGCTTCAACGGTTGCAGTTTCAAAGCGACGTAAGCAATGCCCAACAGACTTATCAACAATCACTGCGAGACGTGTTCAATCTGATAGGAACCGGTGACAGAGCCTCATTTGCAGACTCGTCGCTGATCCCGACCGGCACACCGAGTTCTTTACCGGGTCTCGATGCAAGCCTGGAAGTCCTCGAGGGAACTTTAGACATCATTCCTACGCTTCTTTGGATCGACAATCTTCGTCGCTTGGCGCTCGAAAATCGGCCCGACGTGAAGGCGGCAGAACTTTCATTCAAGGCCGCCGAACAAGGCCTCGCGTTGGCAGAGGCACAGCGCGCCCGCGACATAACCCTTGGCGGGCAATACTCACGCAACGGATCAGACAACACCGTCGGTGTTGTAGTCGGCCTGCCGATAGGAACGCGGCGTTTCACCAACGCGGCTATCGCCCAAGCGACCGCGGCCAAGCTTCAGGCACAGGCACAGCTAAGGTTGGTGCGGAATCAGGCTCTCACAGATGTAGAGAAGGCATTTACGGCTTACAACGTCAGTCGAGAGAAGCTGCAGTTGTTTACTGGCGGAGCGCTGAATACTGCGGCTGACGTGAGGCATATTGAAGAGATTGCTTATCGCGACGGCGCGAAAGGTCTACTGGATTATCTCGACGCTCAACGCACGTACAATCAAACGCTCGTTGATTACAACCAGGCCCGGTTCGATTTCCTTATGAGTCTTTATCAACTCGAACTGGCGACCGGAACGACGATTGTCAAATAGTGAGGAGCAATAAAATGAGCAACGCAACACTCGATATAAACGAAGACAAAGTTGGGCAAGCCATATCGCAAGACGGTTCTGCAAATGCGGATGCGCGAATGCATACTCACGCGCAAACGCACAATGGCCACAGTCAGGCCCCAACGCGAATGAAGGGAGCTTACGTATGGTTGGCGCTGCTCGGTGTAGCCGCGCTCATAGCGATTGCCGTGGCCGTTTATCTACTGAACCGACGAGCGACATCTTCAACCGGAACAGAAACACCCAGCGTGACCGAGACGACATCAGCCATAAGTCTTTCTCCCGAACAACGTGCCGCAGTTGCTGTCGAAGTAGTGCAAAAACATTTTGTGCAGACAGATGTCACAGTGCCGGGAAAGATCGCTTTCAATGGCAGCGAAGTAACACCGGTGCTTTCGCAGTTTTCGGGTCGCATCGTGAAACTTGATGCCGTAGTTGAATCAACCGTTCGGGTGGGTCAAGTTATTGGAACTATCGATACGCCCGACATTGTCGGCTTCCAGTCGGATTATCAACAGGCGTTGACCGCCGAGCGCAGTGCGCGTACGTCTCTAGACCTCGCGAAGCGAACGCGAGAGAGAGATGAACGACTTGCGGCCGCAGAGGCTATACCTCAAAGAGACCTACAACAGGCACAAGCCGATGAATCGCGCGCTTCGGATGACTTGAAGCGCGCCGAATCCGCAGGCGCTGCGGCGCGTGGGCGGTTACAGAGTGCGGGCATGAAGGAAGGGGACATCGAACGATTGGCTTCCGGTGCTCGGGCGGTCAATCGGCTGATGCCAATCACCGCACCAATCGCTGGAACGATCATTGAGCGCAAGGCTGGTTTGGGTCAGGTGGTCCAACCGGGTTCCGGAGATCCGCTGTTCATGATTGCGGACCTGTCGACGGTGTGGATTAACGCCGACGTTTACGAAGATCAGCTTGCCCATATTCACCATGGCGAGTCGATGAAAGTGACGACACCGGCTTATTCAAATGAAACCTTCACGGCCCGCGTCGACCAAATTGGCTCGACAATTGATCCAGACAAACACACAGTGGCGGTGCGATGTGTGGTTGCCAATCCTGGTCGGCGTTTGAAGCCAGGCATGTTCGCGAGTGTGATTCTGAGCGCCTCGGCAACACAAGAAGTTCTCACCGTTCCTTCATCAGCCGTAGTCGCCGAAGGAGATCAACGCTCAGTTTTTATTGAAGAGTCGCCCGGCAAGTACCTCAAACGTACGGTTGAAACCGGCAATGAAATCAATAGCGCAACGATAATTCGTTCGGGCTTGAAAGAAGGCGAGCGCGTCGTGGTGCGCGGCAGTCTCTTGCTCTCTTCCGGTCAAACCGAATGAGGTCCGTAGCATGATAGGAAAAGTAATCGATTTCGTCCTGCGCGAGCGCTTCCTGGTGGTGGCGCTTTCGGTGCTGCTGATAATCGGCGGTCTCTACGCTTTCAAGAACCTTAACATTGAAGCTTATCCCGATCCTTCGCCGCCAACCGTCGAGGTCATCGCCCAGAATCCGGGCTGGTCCGCCGAAGAGATGGAACGTCAAATCACACTGCCGATGGAGACGCAACTCAACGGCATGCCCGGCATCGATCACATCCGCTCGATCTCGTTGTTCGGTTTGTCGGACGTGAAGTGTTACTTCCAGTTTGAATCCGACTACAACCGCGACCGACAGGAAGTCCTCAATCGCCTCCAATCTGTAACCTTGCCGCCGGGCGTTCAGCCGGAGTTGTCGCCCTGGACGGCAATTGGGGAAATCTATCGTTATCAACTTATCGGTCCGGGATACAGCTTGATGGACCTTCGAGTTGCGGAAGACTGGACTATAGAGCGACAGTTCAAACAAATCCCGGGGGTGCTGGATGTTGGCACTTTTGGTGGCCCAACGAAAGAATTTCGTGTTGACCTCGATCCAAACAAGTTACTAGCGTACGGCGTTTCGGTGCCACAGGTGATGAACGCGATCACCAACAGTAATTCAAACGTGGGCGCAAACTATCTGGATATCGGTGAGCAGAGCTATAACGTTCGCGGCATAGGTTTGTTCAAGAACACCGACGACATAGGAAACGTCGTAGTCACGGCGAAGGGCGGTACGCCACTCTACGTTAAGCAACTAGGCGACGTAACTATTGGCCCCAAGACGCCGCTCGGCAAAGTTGGGCGTGACGCGGACGGGGATATTATCGAAGGAATTGTGAGAATGCGCCGGGGCGAGCAGTCCCTCCCAACTTTGGAGCTTGTCCGGCGAAAAGTAGAGCAGCTCAACAACGGAATCCTGCCTTCAGGGATGAAGATCGTTCCTTATTACGATCGTACCGATCTGATTGATGTCACCACCCAGACAGTCACACACACTCTGGTTGAAGGAATGGTCCTCGTGGCTCTGATCCTGATCGCGTTCCTCGGCGATCTGCGCGCGTCGATCGTGGTTGCGCTATCGATTCCCCTTTCGCTGCTGTTCACGTTTGTGTGCATGGTGCTGCGCGGCGATTCAGCCAATCTCATTTCGATGGGGGCAATCGATTTCGGGATCATCGTAGACGCCTCAGTGATCATGGTCGAAAACATCTTTCGTCATACTTCCGATCCGAATCTTTATTCGTTTGGAATACGGCGGACCACAGTGCAAGCCGCGCAGGAAGTCGGCGCTCCTATCTTCTTCGCTTCGGCCATCATCGTCGCTGCATTTCTACCGCTGTTCACGATGAAGGGAGTCGAAGGCAAAGTGTTTGGCCCCATGGCGGTGACGTACGGTTTCGCCTTGGCGGGCGCGTTGATATTGGCTTTGACGTTTTCTCCAGCGATGGCCTCTTTTTTGCTTAAGCCGAGAACCGAGCACCGCGACACTATTCTCGTGCGCGCGCTCAACCGCGTCTATCATCCGCTCTTGGGCAAAGCGCTCGCTTATCCGCTCCTAACCACAGCGTTTGCGGTGGTCGCACTACTGGGAACACTCGCGTTGACGCCGTTCCTTGGCGGTCAATTCATGCCCAAACTCGAAGAAGGCAATCTCTGGGTGCGCGGTGCCATGCCTAACACCATCTCTTTTAACTATGCGAATCAGCTTGCAGATCAAATGCGAGCGGTCTTGAAGCAGTACCCGGAAGTGACGACTGTAGTGAGCCAACTCGGGCGCCCGGATGATGGCACCGACCCAGTCGGCTACTTCAACTGTGATTTTTTCGTCAATCTCAAACCACGCGAAGAGTGGCGCAAGGGATTGACCAAGGCCGATCTGGTGCGACAGATGAACGCCGATCTAAAACGCATTCCCGGCGTCGACTATAACTTTTCGCAGAATATTGAAGACAACGTCGAAGAGGCAATGTCCGGCGTCAAGGGCGAGAATTCAATTAAACTCTTTGGCGACGATTTGGAAAAGCTTGAGGCGACCGCGAATCAAATTGAGGAAGTGATGAAGACAGTTCCCGGTGTTGCCGATCTAGGCGTCATGAGCGAGTTGGGCCAACCAAATCTGCTAATCGAAGTGGATCGTCAGCGAGCCGCCCGTTACGGAGTGGCACCCGGTGACGTCAACGCGACGGTGCAAGCGGCGATCGGTGGACAGGCTGTCACCCAGGTTCTGGACGGCGAACGACGCTTTGATGTTGTGGTGCGATTCCTGCCGCATTTCCGCGATAATCTCGACGCGATTAGCAACATTCCTGTGAACACTCCAAACGGCCCGCCCGCTCCCCTGCGAGATCTGGCGGACATCACGAAGCGAACGGGGGCGTCTTACATCTATCGTGAGGACAACGCGCGATATATTCCGATCAAGTTCAGTGTCCGCGATCGCGATCTACAAAGCACGATTGCCGATGCTGAAGCGAAGATCAAACAGAGCGTGAAGCTGCCGCCAGGTTATCATTTCGAATGGGCGGGCGAGTTCCAGGAGTTGCGCGAGGCTATCAAACGCCTCGAAATTGTTGTCCCGATCAGCATTCTCTTGATCCTTTGTTTGCTCTACGCAAACTTCCGTAGCTTGCGTGACGCGTTGTTAGTCCTCGGGGCCGCGCCGCCGGCGCTGATTGGCGGTATTCTGGCCCTGCTTGTTACTCGAACGACTTTCAGCATTTCCGCTGCCGTTGGGTTTATCTCCCTGTTTGGAGTTTCGATGCTGAATGGCGTGGTGCTGGTCTCGTACATAAATGAGCTGAGAATCAAAGGCACCGCCTTAAAGGAAGCAGTACGACGAGGGTCGGAGTTGCGTCTGCGTCCTGTGCTCATGGCCTCGCTTGCCGCGGCCATCGGACTTTTGCCCGCATCAATCGCTACCGGCATCGGCTCGGAAACACAAAAGCCGCTGGCCCGAGTGGTCGTTGGCGGAATGATCACGGCACCTGTCCTTCTGCTTCTTGTTTTGCCGGCGCTTTATCTGATGGTGCATCGTCGAGCGCTGGCGTCATCCGAAGCTCGAACGGCAAACGGAAGCATTCCCGCAACCGGCAGTTGATCATATTGACACCAAGGAATGAGATCTATGACTAACGAAACCATCAGTGCGAATCATTGCCCAGCCCTGGCTGGGATTCCTCTGTTCAAACAACTTTCTCCCGCAGCACTTAAGAAGATCGCAGCGCTGATGACGCCGGTATCCTTCAAAGCAGGCGATACTGTCTTCCTGGAACGCGAACCAGGTGAGGCACTCTACGTTGTAGATTCCGGCAAGGTGCGCATCTGGGTACTTGACGGCGAGGCCAACAAAGTTACTCTCTCGGAGCTTGAACCTGGCAATTTCCTGGGCGAAATGTCCGTGCTAGACGGCGGCAAGCGATCCGCGAGTGCAACCGCTATGGTTGATAGCAAGCTCCATCGTTTGCGCCGCGAAGATTTTGAAGCCTTTCTCGTCGATCACCCACAAGCCGCGCTTGAGGTAAGGCGCGGAATCGGTGAGCGCTTGCGACAAACAAACCTACTTGTATCTCAGCGCGTGACTCGTAACGCCAACATCGTTCACGAACAGAGCCTCAGTCTACTCGACAGATTCGCGATCGCAATGACAGACAAAGTGGGTTCGATCGGGTTCTTTTTGATCATCGCCGCATGGACGATTCTTTGGACGGGATACAACCTCCTGGCGTCTGAAGTTCCGGCACTACACTGGCCCGCTTTTGACCCTTTTCCTGCCTTTGTTGCGTACTTGCTCATCAGTAACGTGATTCAGATATTGTTAATGCCGCTTATCATGGTCGGTCAAAATCTGCAGGGACGGCATGCCGAGACGCGGGCGCAACTTGACTTCGAGATCAACCAGAAGGCCGAAAGGGAAGTGACGGCCACGCTGCTGCATCTTGAACGTAATACCGATTTGCTGTTAAAGCTGATGCAACATCTCGATGTGCGTATCTCGGATGAAGAGGTTCGGGCGATTGCTGCCGAAAAGGAACTGGCGCGCCAACTGAGCGCCGGTTTGCCCGCGAAGGCAAGAGCGCAGGCTGCTCTGGCCACGGATGAGATTTCGCTTGAACAAGCTTAGCTATCGCGGGGGACTCCTGTCATGAGGAATCTTCAAAATAGTCCAATAGTCTTCCCTAACAACCCGAGTTTGTACCCACATGATTTCGTATTCAACGCGATCAGCGCCACAAATCCAAACGCAAAAGCAATCGCTCTCAAAGCGCAGCAACAGATCGCCTGTTTCTTCGCCTCTGATGGAACTCTGGTCATTAACCCAGACGACGAGCCTCCGGTTCTCGCGGTGCGGGTCTTTGAAGTCCCGATTGTGCCGCCGCTCCCTGAGGCGCTCAACTACTTCCCGTAACTGACGAAGACAAAAATCAATGGACCCGCAAAACGTCATAAAGAGACTTGCGGGATACTCGCATGACAGCTTGGTAGGTGAGAGGCACCGAGCTGAACAAACGTGGTGCCGTAGAATCCGTGCGACTGAGATCAGTTTTCAATAGTTGCCTTAACGATGTAGTCGAGGAGCGGATAGTTCTTCTTCAAGTATTCATTCCCACTCGTAAAGAGGAGGTCTTGTTTGCCCGCGCGAATCCCACCACCCGAAGTTTCACCATACCCTGAGTACAGCGAATCGACGACGTCCATTCCTTCAATAACTTTGGCGATTGGAACAAACGGTTCTTTGTCGTGCGTCTCAGAGTTGTCGCGCAGGTTGATAAACACTTGGGTGGTACGTCCGTTTGCATCTTTAAAAGCAAACGCGACCGTCCCGCGTATATTAGATTCTTTGCGTGGATCGTCAGGAATTGTACGCGTGCGCCAGAGTTGGGAAATCTTGGGGTCGCCATTGATTCCAAACTGCGCCCACGTGCCGGTACGAATGCGGAAGACGGCCGACTGATCGTAGTAGCCGTGGCGAACAAGATTGTAGAAACGATCAACTCCATTCGGCGCCCACTCGCGTCGCATCTCCATCCGGACCATACCTTTGGTTGTTTGCAGTCGTACGTGACAAACGTCAGGCGCACGTTGATTCATCTCCGCACTATCAGGTTTCAATAGAAGCTTTGAGTCTGCCTGCAGCGTGAGAGCAAATAGAGGAACAAGAAAAATAATGTGTTTCCAAGTATTCATTAATCGATCTGCTTTTCGAAATAAATTCATCGGATCAGCCCATTCAGACGTTCGTGTGACGATGCGTTACATGAGAATGGAAAGCGATTATTTGTTTAAGCAGTGCTCACTTCTGGAACAGTTCGTCACATATTGGCCACCTTAGCAAAACAGCCGCCAGTGGGACCAGGGTCATCGCTGCTGATCCTTTCGCCGCCGCTGCTCGCTCGCCTTCACGATTTCGCTCATGTCCCCCGCTGGCCGAATCTCGAAAATGTTGCCGTATTTAACGGCCGGATGCTGCGCCATGAGCTGCACGGCGTGATTCATGTCCCGCGCCTCAATGACGAGAAT
>Ga0126384_10002009_pt1 | contig 12285 bp, 10 predicted proteins | sample PanSoiMetPlot_36_FD_92543 | JGI IMG/M metagenome (GOLD analysis project Ga0126384, IMG submission 92543) | Tropical forest soil microbial communities from Panama - MetaG Plot_36 | ecosystem: Environmental > Terrestrial > Soil > Tropical forest > Bulk soil | place: Panama | collected 2016-02-17 | reverse complement strand
GGATCATTTAGGTGCGGCTAGCTCAGTTGCCCAAAATGGCTGTTTCGGTAGTGTGTCTCCAGAAACCGCAGCGGGGCTCCCCTTGGTATCGAACTGGGCGCTCACGACGATCAGGCGGTCTCCTATTTTTGCCACTGATGTTGGGAAGCGGAAAGTGGGATGCGTGATCTCGCCACGCTTGACCGCACTCGCATAATCGGGTGCGAAATCCAGTACGGAAACTGATTGCGGTGTATTCTGGGCTGCATAGACGGTACGCCCGTCGATGAACAGGCCATCCTGCGTAAACACAGCGTTGTCGGGTAGTTGAACCTTGATAATCTCTTTCGTCGCGATTTCGAATCTGTACAACGAGCTATCATTTCGCTTTGACAGGATGAGATACTTGCCATCTGGTGTTGCCACCGCACCATTGAAGTTGATGCCTGCCGCTCCCGGTGCACGCACCCAGCCCAATTGCTGAACATTCCAGTGGACATACTCCTCGAGCCGGTATTTGTCGGCACCGTCCGGTGTCATTCGGTAGAGAACGGGCTTTACGGAATCGGTGACGAAGGCCGAGCCATCCGGAGCAAACGTGACGTCGTTCAAGAATGTATTTTCGGTCCCGCTCAAGCCATTATGGAAGGATGCCAGGAGCTTGCTCGTTGCTACATCGTAGATGAACATCTTTCCAGTTTGGCGGCCAACAACGGCTAAGCGGCCATTGGCGAAAAAAACCCCGGTCGCCATTTCTCGGCCGTCGGCCCCGCCAGGCGAGATAACTTCCATCGTGCCCTTGCCAAGCTCCCCACGGAAGAGCGTCCCGTGCTTAACTGATCCGACGTAAAATCGTCCCGAAGCAGGATCGACGGCGACGCTCTCGGGATAGACGAGGTCGCCTGGGAACGTATGGATGACCGCACCATTCTCGCCCGGCTGCTGTTGAGCGTTTGCAGCGCAAATCGTTGCCAATCCAAGCCCGGCGGCTGCCAGGCACCGGACAGCTCCCAAGGAGAATCTGAACATGCTCACCTCTCCATTCTCCGGTCGGGGGCTGCGTATGCTAGCGGTCCCGCGCAGGCAGCCACAACAGCGTAAGCGCAACTCCCGTTCACGGTTGCTTGAGCTGACGATGATTTTGTCGCCGTGCGCTTCCAGGGCGGCTGCGCCGAAGTCGGCAAAGGGTCATTTTTGACCGGGTCAGCAGGGTTTGCTTGCTGGCCTCATCTGCTTCGCCCAAAGAGCCGCCATTCCGCCAGCGCCCGCGTTTAAGAGTACACGCCCGCGAGCACCTGAAACGCCTCACTCTAAGCTAGCGCCCCTCTCGTCGCGCCATGAACGCCAGACGCTCGAACAAATGCACGTCCTGCTCGTTCTTTATTAGCGCGCCTGCAAGCGGCGGGATCAGCTTCTTGGGATCGCGCTCGCGCAGGGTCTCGGGGCCGATGTCTTCGACCATCAGCAGCTTGAGCCAGTCAAGTAATTCGGAAGTCGATGGCTTTTTCTTAATTCCGGGGACCTCGCGGATCTCATAGAACAGCCGAAGCGCCTCCGCGACCAGGCGCTGCTTGATGCCGGGAAAATGCACCTCGATGATCGCCCGCATGGTGTCGCCGTCGGGAAAGCGGATGTAGTGGAAGAAGCAGCGGCGCAGGAAGGCGTCCGGCAGCTCCTTCTCGTTGTTCGAGGTGATGACCACGATCGGCCGTCGCCGCGCCTGGATCGTCTCGCCGGTCTCGTAGACGAAGAACTCCATGCGGTCGAGCTCCTGCAGCAGATCGTTGGGGAACTCGATGTCGGCCTTGTCGATCTCGTCGATCAGCAGCACGGGCCGCTCGTCGGCGACGAAGGCGTCCCACAGCTTGCCGCGCTTGATATAGTTGCGGATGTCGTGCACGCGCGCATCGCCGAGCTGGCTGTCGCGCAGGCGCGAGACCGCATCGTATTCGTAGAGGCCCTGCAGCGCCTTGGTGGTCGACTTGATGTGCCACTCGATCAGCGGCGCCGCGAGCGCCTTGGCGACCTCGAGCGCGAGCACGGTCTTGCCGGTGCCCGGCTCGCCCTTGACCAGCAGCGGGCGTTCGAGCGTGATCGCCGCATTGACCGCGACCTTGAGGTCGTCGGTCGCCACGTAGGCGCTGGTGCCTTCGAAACGCATGCCTGTCTTCCCGGATGGTGGTTTCGGGTCGGCCCGTTAGACAGGTTTGGCGGCCGCTTGTCGAGGCCGCGGCTGCGGCCTACCGTTTCGGCTCACGAAGGGCGCGATCGACGCATCGGGAGGGGCGGGTCATGCGAAGCAAAATGAAATCCGGTTGGGTGCTGCTGCTCGCGGGTGTTCTTTTTCCGCTCGCCTGCCGGGCGGGCGACGAGCGCAAGCAGCTCGCCTTCGATGTGGTCGACCACAATGCCGCGCAGATGGCGGCGATCAGCGACGCGATCTTCTATTTCGGCGAGCCCGGCATGCAGGAAGTCGAGACCACGCGCCTGCTCAAGGATACGCTCGCGGCAGCCGGATTCCGGGTCGACCTCGGCGGCGCGGGCATGCCGACGAATCTGTGGGCCGAGTGGGGCTCCGGCCATCCCAAGGTCGCGATCGTCACCGAGATCGACGCGCTGCCGAGCGGCTCGCAGACGCCGCTCGAATTCACCCACAAGCCGCTGGTGGAGGGCGCGCCTGGCCACATGGAGGGACACAACACCCATGGCGGGGTCGCATCGACCGCGGCCTTCGCGGTCAAGCAGGTCATGCAGCGCTACGACATCCCCGGCACGGTTGCGGTCTCGTTCGGCCCGGCCGAGGAGCAGATCGCGAGCCGGCCGTTCATCGTGCGCGCCGGCTATTTCAAGGACGTCGACGCCGTCATCTATCTGCACATCCGCGACTCGCTCGCGACCGGCTACGGCCTGCAGAACTACGCGGCGATCAGCGCGATCTTCACGTTCCACGGCAAGACCGCACATGGTGCTGTCAATCCGTGGGACGGCAAGGACGCGGTCGACGCGGTCGAGCTGATGGACATCGGCTTCGACAAGCTCAGGGAACATCTGCGTCCGACCTACCGGGCGCATCGCACCATCACCAATGGCGGCATCCAGCCCAACATCATTCCGGACACCGGCCAGATCTGGTGGTTCGTGCGCGACGCCAGCATGCCGGCCGCCAAGTCGACCTACGACACGCTGGTGAAGATCGCCGAGGGCGCGGCACTGATGACCGGCACGACATATGACGTGAAATATGCCGCCTCGGCGTGGCCGCAGCTGGTGAGCAAGACCATCGCTGAGGCGATCCAGAACAACATCGACGTGGTCGGCGTGCCGGTGTGGAGCGCCGAGGAGCAGCAGTTCGCGCGGGATTTCCAGAAATCCGCCGAGCGGCCAGTCATCGGGCTGCGCACCAAGCCGGAGGCGCTCGGCGAGCGCCGCCAGGCGACCTCGTCGAACGACAGCGGCGACGTCTCATGGGTGGTGCCGGCCGGACTGTTGACCTTCCCGTCCTCGGTCCCGGGCATCGAATACCACGAGTGGCACGCCGCCGTAACGCCAGTGAGCTCGATCTCGCACAAGGGGCAGGTGGTCGGCGCCAAGGTGCTGGCCGCCTCGATCATCGATCTCCTGACGTCACCGGAACTCGTCAACAAGGCGCGCGCCGAGTTCGAGGTCGAGTCGAAGAAGACGCCCTATTTTTCGCTGCTGCCGGCGGATGCCCAGCCGCCGGTCGATCTCAATCGTGCCGAGATGGAAAAATTCCGCCCCGCGATGCGGAAATTCTATGTCGACAAGACACCGCGTTTCGAGTGATCCCCGCGAGGGCAGGCCGCGCGCGCCAAACAATGAATCCAGAGCATGTTCCGAGTCCGCAGGAACGGAACAATGTTCGGGTGCTCGCGCGAACGTGACAGTGCGTGAGCACCACCTGGCCGCAGTATGCGCTATGATATGCAGGCAGGATTGTGCCGAACTGGGTGGGCAGGCAGGAGCAGACGATGATCAGCCGCCGAGTGTGGCTTGTGGGCGTGGGCGGTATGGCGCTTATGGCCGGCATGCGTTGGATGCAGGGCACGGGTGTCGCCGGAGCCGGCGAGTTCGAGGTCGAACACTCCGACACCGAATGGCGAAATCTCCTGACCGCGGCGCAATACGATGTCCTGCGCCATCACGACACCGAGCGGCCATTCTCGAGCCCCCTCGATCACGAGAAGCGCGCGGGTATCTTCTCTTGCGCGGGCTGCGATCTGCCGCTGTTCTCCTCGGACACCAAGTTCGACAGCGGCACTGGCTGGCCGAGCTTCTACCGGCCGCTGACCAATGCGATCGGCACGTCGGAAGACCGGAGCTTTTTCATCAAGCGCACCGAGGTGCATTGCCGCCGCTGCGGGGGCCATCTCGGCCATGTGTTCGACGATGGGCCACCGCCGACCCGCCTGCGCTATTGCATGAACGGGGTCGCGCTCAAGTTCACCCCCGCGCCTTCCGGCCCGGCCTGATCCTCCGAGACTAATCCGACTCGGCATTTTCTGCCGTCGGACGGCCGAATCTTGCCGGTCTGGCGTCGCCGGGCCGCCGGCCAGTTCTCATAATATGTTGATAACATGCGATTTACTTCGCTCAGGGGGCTGGGTTGCTCAATCGCGCTCCGTATAATTTTTCCCGGCCCTGCGGGTTCATATCTTCGATTTGGCGGTGTCGGCCGCATCGAACTGCCCCAGGTGGCGAAAGCGCATCGCGCGCCGACCTCAGCCGGCGCAGCCATGCTCGCGCAAGAGCGCGTCCGCCGCCGGGCAGCCCGACGGGAACGGGTGGACCGTGTCCACGCGGGCGCCGGCCTCCAGAAGCGCGGCCACGATCTCGGGGCTGGCATGCGGCGTCCAATCGGACTGTTCAACCAGCGCCCGCACCGCTAGCGACAGCGGCGTCGCTCCCCCGCCGTTCGTCGCCTCGAGAGGCGCCCCGCGCGCCACGAGCAGCTTCACCGTCTCAAGCCGCCCGCGCCACACCGCGACGTGAAGCGCCGGATCCGCGTTCGTACCGCCCCGGCTGGTACGCGAATCGAGATCGAAGCCGAGGTCCAAGAGCAGTCGCACGCCGTCGGTGTTGCCGGCGCCTGCGAAGTCCGCCAGCAGCCCGCTGTCACCGCCTTGCAAGCGCGCTATGAGGCCCGGCTCGCCGGCGGTGAATACGCGCGCAGCGGCTTCGTCGCCGCGGGCACAGGCGGCCAGGAAGGCATCGTCGCCGGTCAGCGCAAGATGCATTCCGTTTTGCGCGAACAGGTCCAGCACATCCGCGCGTCCCATGCGTGCCGCCAACGCCGCAGGCAAAGTCCCGTCCGCAGATCGCAAAGCGGGGTCAGCCTGGTAGTCGAGCAGAAGCTGGACATAACGCGGCGGGCTGGTCCGCCCCAGCGCGTGGGCAAGCGCGCGGCGCCCCCAGTGGCTCAACCTGTTGGGGTCGGCGCCGTGATCAAGAAGCCAAGCCACCCCCTCGTAGTGCTGCCAGTCCAGTTTGCGGTGTAGCATCGTTGTCAGGCTGTCGGCGCTCACCTTGCCACTATCGACGAGAACGTGCAGCACTCGATCGTCCAGCGTCTCGGGCGCGTGGTACGGAGTCTCGCCGTCGTTGGGGTCGGCGCCGCGTGCGAGCAAAAGGCGGGTCAGCTCGGGGTGATGCGCAACGCCGGCGACACCGTAGATGGCGCTCTCGAACTCGGGGCGGTCGTGGTCGGTGGAATAAAATCCGGTGTTCGCGCTGGCCCCCGCGTCCAGCAGAGCTGCGGCCACGCGCAGGAAGCCCTCGGAGCGCGCGGGAGCAAGCCGCAAGTAGCGCGAGAAACAGAGATGCGTGAGCGGGTCCCATCCATACGGGCCACCGGGGGCGCTGGCTGCATTCGGATCGACCGCTAGAAACCGGCGCACGCTTGCGTCGTCGCCCAAGATCGCGGCGACATGGATGTTGCTGCTGTTCACCTCCGGATGCGAAGCAAGGATCGCCTGAGCTTCATCCAGCGTGCCCGACGCGTGCCATGAGCCGTCCACCGGTACGCAGGCCGCGCGGATGAATGCGGCGGGTGCCTCTGTGAAATTCATGGTGTTTCTTCCGCTATCCAAGAACGTTGATAACGGTACAAACGTCGGAATACGTGAGCAACAGCAAGGTCGCTTGGTGGCACATCTCGGACATCCGGCGATGTCCGCTTTCCCGCCGCTATCAGCGGGCATGGAGGAGGGCTCAATCCCCGATGTTGACGAAGCTGAAAGGTCCTCGACTCGATCCAATGATGCCGAACAGGCGAACCTTGTGGTCCTTGTCCATGATGGCCAGTCCGTCGGCGCTTGACGAGACGTCCACCACGCCATCGAGATCCTTGATCTCCATGGGCTCACGCACGTAGCTTCCGTTTCGTGGATCGGTTCGCGGGAACAGCGCCTCGCCCGGCGCAACACCGCTGATCGCCACGCGCCCGCGGTCATTCAGAGATGCAGTGAAGAGAGCCGACACGCTCATCTTCCTCGACCGCAACCGCCACCGTGATGGCCAAGATTGACAATAACAGCCACGGCGAGGGAGGAAGGCCTCCCGAGCCAAGAAAGATGGGCGGGCAGTACGGCGACGATCCATAAGCAAAGTGCCCTTATCCACGGATCCTTGCCAAAGGAATTACAACGCTGGCACTCTTGATTTGGCGGGCGGCTCAAGCACACTCGGTTCGGCAGCAGGCATAACTCGAGCTTACTCATTCAAATTCGTTCAATCTGCGGCGCCGACTGAGTGTAGGCCATACATGATCGAGCAGGACGCTTCCCGCGGCGGTGCGTATGATCTGGTTTCGGCCAGACGCGTCGAACCAGCGACGCTCATCGCGTTCTCGAAGACCATTTGGCCGGGCCGCTCGGCGGATCGCCTTCTTTCGTCATGGTGGATGCGCGCGGACGAAAATTGCAGCGTTGCAGCCATCCATCGATCAACCGGCATCATGGCCGCACTGTGTGCTGGTCGCCCCAGCAAATGGGTCGTCGATGGGCAAACGCATCCCGCGGTGGCGATTTGTGATTGGTACGTTGCCCCGGGCCATACGGCACGGATGCTCGGAAGGCGTCTCGTCCGTCACTTCGAGATGCCTGACCGCATGCTTTACGCGTTCTCGATGTCAGACGACGCAATTGCATATCTTGCGCGGCTCGGCTGGGTTGGACCGTACACCTCGGCACTGTTGGCGCTCCCGCTGCCGCACGTCGCGCGATGGGTACACGCGATTCTGCCGTCCGCGCGGAAGCTCGATCTTCGCGACTACGTGGTCGCCTCCGGTATCTTGCCGGCGCCGCTCGCGGAGCACCTTGATCGCATCCAGACGGCCAGGACCGGCGACGCGACCGCCTCTATGCGGCGGGGGGCCGATGAGTGGTCCTGGCGTCTTTCGATTTGCGGTGAACGCAGCTACCGCTTCTGCCTCGCGTACCGCGCCGGAGAACCCGTAGGCTATATCGCGGTGCGACGCCTGACCCCCGGGAGCAGCCGCTTGTTGGGCAAGATTTCGGGAGCGCTTTTGACTGATCTTGCGGCCGTTGGCGACGACTCCGAGGTCTTGAGCGCGCTCGTGGCACGGGCGACGGTCTACGCGAGCAAGCTGGGCGCAGCAGTTGTGCTGGCGGCGACGACAAATGCCGAGCACCGACGCGCGTTGGCGCGCATGGGATTCCTGTCGCCCGGCGTTCCCCTGCTGGGGCGCATCCTCGAGCGGCGCGCTCCGCAATACATGTGGCTGCCGCGGGGGCCTGCGGCGCAACTCGACGTGAGCGGCGTGTTGCTCACGTTTGCAGACTCCGACGTGGATTTTAAGCTGTGATTCGCAATGCACCCATGAGCGGACAGCTCGCGTCTGCTTGTTGGGCCCACAGCGCCATTTCGCTGCTGCGAAGCGATATGTCAGCAATCGAACTGGATGGGCGACGGCCAAGTGCCATCAGTAGTTCCCTGGCTGAGGTAACAGATGCAACTTGATCATGAAGCGTCGCGAGTTCATTGCGTTGCTCGGTGGCGCCAACAGACTTTTTGAGTGTATCGGGCCCTGAGCGAATCGGACTTGATCCACCGCATGTTGGCTTTCGCAGGCGATGCGGCATCGACAATCACGGCGCTTTGACGATCTGCTTGCACGCGGGGGGCAACCCGGCCAGCGTCAAAACCGGTTTCGGTTTGCTCGGCGGCGGGTGCAGCGTGGATTCCCTGAACCAGAAGTCGAGCTCGCTTCCGCAGCCGTCGCTTGCGAGCGGCGGGGCTGGCGACTTGCATTCCGGACTATCTGCCGGACAGGCAATTTGGACATGAAAATGCTCGGCGTGACCATACCAGGGACGCACCTTGTAAAGCCAGGTGTGATCAGCTCCGGCGTCGCGGCACAGCGCCTTCTTGATCGCGGCATTGACTAGGATGCGGACGACCACCGGATCCTGCGCAGCCGTTCGGATGAGCGCAGTATGTCTTTGGGTCCACAATTTCGGATCAACATCGCGCAGATCGGGCGCGACCAGATCGGTGCCAGGGCCGAACTCGCGCTCCTCGCGGCTTTGCGTGTGGTCTGGCATCGGCGCAAACCAAATATCCACGTCGAGGCCGATTTGATGGCTGGTGTGCTCGGAAAGCATCTGACCGCCGCGCGGCTGAGACATGTCGCCAACCAAAAGACCGTTCCAGCCAACCTTTCTTGCGTTCGTGGCAAACCGTTCGATGAAGCGAATGAGTTGCGGATTGCCCCAGTTGCGGTTACGCGACAGCCGCATGACCTGCCAGGTCGGACCAGTGATCGGGAGCGACTCGGCGCCGGCGAGGCAGCCGTTGAAGTCGCCGCCGATCGAGCGCGGCGGCCCGGGAAACGGTGTCGATTTGCGCGCGAACAGTTCCTTGGCCGGTATTGACGGCGCGTCCGGATTTTTCAGCGGCGGCAGCGGCTTGGGATTGAGCGAGCCGGGCAGCATCGGGTCAATCAAGTGCTTTTCCTGCGCGACGGCGGAACTCGCGGCGGCAAGGAAGAGGACGGCGAGCAGGCAAATGACAGCGCGCATCAGCAACTACGCTCCGTACGGGTCTGTAGGAAAACCAGAATCCAGATTGCAATCATGCCCAAGCTTCGGAATTGGAAGAACCAGACTCTGACGCCTAGAGCACGTTCCGTTCTTGCGGAATCGGAACGTGCTCTAGATTCATTGTTCGGCGCATATTCTTATCGGCGAACCGGTACCCACCCCGGATCAAGTCCGGGGCAGGCTTTCGCCGGAATATGCGCTAACGATGAGAAGCCATTGTTCGTCAAGACATGAAGCTTCCTCGTATCGAGGCACGGGTAGCTACCCGCCATGCCCGCTATCAGCACCTCGGGAAATATCCTTACTAAAGCCGCCGGCTCTACCAGGGGATAAATGGCTAACATCACCGGTCCTTCGGTCAGCTACGCGCCCGTCGAAAAAAGTGAACCGCCGCATGAACGCAGCATCAATACAATCTCTTATCGCGTCTCGTCTGCCACAGCGTGCCCGCTGGCTTATCGGTGAGGCAATTCTAGACTTCTCCCGCCACAGCGAGCCTCGCAATTTGACTGCCGAGTTTTTGGAGTGGGGGCTTTCGGAGCCCGATGTTGCGGACTTCGAACACGTGTCTGATTTCATCGTTTTTGGTATGTGGAACTTCGACGAAGGTGGAGGAGCACGGCCTGCGCTTGCGGTTCGTCAAAGCGACGGCAAAGTGTTCGACGTGGATGTTGAGGCCGATGAGCCATTCTCACTGCTGAACTCATCGTTGGAGGCCTTTATCGATACTTTCTGTCTGCTGGACAAATATCTTGGGCAGGGTCAGCCGATCCCTGCTGATCTGCATTCGTTGGTGAGAAACGTGGATCCAACGGTGTACTCCGAGTCGGAGTGGCGCGAACTGGTGGAATCCGTCTCGCGCGCAGCTTGAACAGGAACACCGTAGAAGATGCCGTATTACAAAGACTTCTCGACGTGTGACTACTTCGGGCCCAGCGATAGCGGTCTAATCGCAATAGGGTGGTTGGCGGCCGAACAACCAGACTATTCGCGAGTCCTGTTGGCACCGAGTTCTTTGACTCGTTAGTGCGTCTGTTGGTTGATCCGTGGCAGCCTGCCGTCACTGCTGGCATACAGAGATGTCTTGCGTGTCGCCTCACAGGGGGCCCGCGTGCCAGCCCAACTGACCGCATAACCCATTGAAACAAATAGATGAAAAGTGCCTCCCGACAGCCGTGCGGCGGACCTCGCGGGAATGCGTTGCCGATGCGGCAATTTTTGCCTGGTCCTTACCGCGCGTTAACCAACCGAGGGTGAGGTTCCGCCGGGGCGGGCCCGGCGGCCGCACACGGGGCCACCACCATGCGCGTTTCGGGACCCAACGGGCCGGCTGCACCCGCCTCGGCGCCGACGGCACGCCGCTCCGCGAGCGGCTCGTTCAGCTTGCCGCAAAGCGAGTCGAGCCCGGCGCCGGCCGGGACCGCCGACGGCGCACGGTGGGGGCATCGATGCGCTGATGGCACTGCAGGGCATCGAGAGCCTCAAGGAACGCCGCCGGCGCGCGGTCAAACGCGGCACAGGGCGCTCGATCTGCTCGATCAGATGAAACTCGCCATCCTGTCCGGCGGGTTCGATCCCAGCATATTGCTCAAGCTCAAGACCGCGGCAGCCTGAGATCAAGGATCTCTCGGGCGACGCTCATCGACCAAAGTGCTGGCCGAAATCGACCTTCGGGTCGATGTGGAACTTGCCAAAGTCGAGTCCGCCACGAACGCGTGATGGCGGTGCCGCAAGGCCCGGAGGCCCGCCGTCGCGGCCGTCGCAATTCCTTCGCGATCCGCCATTAATTCCACGCCTGCCCAGTTGTCGCGGGCGGGCGTGCTCGCTATAAGGCGCCGCGCGAGCCAAGCTCGCACTTTGGTGCACGGAGTGGGGTGCATGCGCTTGGATAAAGACAAGCTCTACCGGCCGACCGAAAAAGAGCCGTTCATGAACGACCGTCAACGGGAATACTTCCGCACCAGGCTGCTGGCCTGGCGGGAGGACATCCTCAAGGAAGCCAAGGAAACGCTTCAGCACCTGCAGGACGAGAATCAGAATCATCCCGACCTCGCCGACCGTGCCTCGTCGGAGACCGACCGCGCCATCGAGCTGCGGGCGCGCGATCGCCAGCGCAAGCTGATTGCCAAGATCGACGCGGCGCTGCAGCGCATCGAGGACGGCACCTACGGCTATTGCGAGGAGACCGGCGAGCCGATCTCGCTCAAGCGACTGGAGGCCCGCCCGATCGCGACACTCTCGATCGAGGCGCAGGAACGGCACGAGCGGCGCGAGCGAGTCTATCGGGACGATTGAGGCCGCTGGCGCGTCGCGCGCGTTCGGCGGGAGAGGCGCCGAAGGCCGCGTCGTTGCGCCGTCACGGCCTGGGTGCGTGACACCGCAAGTCCGAGGACCAGCTCTATTCCGACCGCGAGACGGACACGGCGGGCGGGCAGCGTGTGCTTCACGTCTTTCCTGACGGACGGCCGAGCAAGCTCGCCATCTCCTGTTCGAGACTGTCAAACGTGGCCTTGGGCACCGGCTTCGGCTCGGGGCGCACCTGCTTGGGCTCGGGTCGCGCCGCAGCCTTCGGCTCTGCCCGCAGGGGCCTGGGTTCGGCCGGCACGACTACCGGCGCCGCACTGCGTGCCGGCGGCAGCGGGACCGCGGCCGGTTCGCCGACAATCTTCGGCCGCTGCAGCGCCGATTCGAGCCGTTGCGCCATCTCGGCAAGGTTTTGCTCGTCGCTCTCGGTGATCGCCGGGACCGGCTGGGGCGCCGGCCGCCGCGGTTCCGGGCTGCGACGCGGCGGCGCATCGGCCTCATGGAAGTTGTGCGAAAGATCCATCGCAAGACCCGCGAGCCGATCGGGATTGGGCGTCCGCGGCGGCGTCTCCGCGGCGGCACGCTGCGGGATTTCAGCCGGCGCAGGCCGCCCCGGTGCAGCTTCTTCTTCATCGGCGGGCGGGCGCTGCGGCCGTACCATCGGCTCGGGTTGCAGCGGCCACATCGCGCCCTCGTTGAGCGGGACCGCGCGTGGATGAATGTTGGTGATCGCAGCGGCGGTGCGTCCCGGCGGCGTTTCGCGGGCGGAAGGGGTTGCCTCGCGGGCGGGCTGTGCCTCGCGCGTGGGCTGCGCCTCGCGGAGGGGCTGCGCCTCGCGGAGGGGCGGCGCCTCGCGGAGGGGCGGCACCTCGCGTGCGGGCTGCGCCTCGCGGGCGTGCGGCGGCGCCTCGCGGGCGTGCGG
>Ga0126384_10002008_pt1 | contig 12288 bp, 11 predicted proteins | sample PanSoiMetPlot_36_FD_92543 | JGI IMG/M metagenome (GOLD analysis project Ga0126384, IMG submission 92543) | Tropical forest soil microbial communities from Panama - MetaG Plot_36 | ecosystem: Environmental > Terrestrial > Soil > Tropical forest > Bulk soil | place: Panama | collected 2016-02-17 | reverse complement strand
CCCTTGAAGTAATCGCCATTATTAAAGCGCGCCGCCAACGAAGGATCCCCGCGACCGTACACAACCAGATCGGCTTTGAGCGTTCCCTTCTCCGGTTTTTCTTTCGCGTAGACCGAAGTGATGAAATGGTAATCGGGGGTCAATCGATCCAGGGCCGCCGCCACGGTATAAAGCTTCATGTTCGAGGCGGGGCGGACGAATTTATTCGCGTCACGCTCAAATATGATTTTTCCGGTGTCGAGCGACACAATTTTCACGGCAAAAAAGCCCGACTGCAGCGCCGGTTGTTGCGCGATTTGATCGATTTGTGTTTGGAGCTCTGCTAAGGTGCGAGGTGCGATTGAAATTGGCGCGGGAGTTGCTGTAGCGGCCTGCGCCTGCGAGGTTGGCTCTGACGCCACTCGCCGATCACGCTGCGGCTGGGCCAAGCCCTGCGCCGATAACACCGCAATCAACAACGCTACAAACAATTCGCTTGGATTAGTGCGGGCGCGAAACATCCCTGTCGCTCTCATGCTTGAATTGACTGTAAGAGTTCTTCAGCCGACGCCGTTGCCGTTCCTAACTTTCCGACCACAATTCCGGCAGCCTGGTTTGCCATTACCGCAGCTTCGATCATCGATGCTCCCGCCGCCATAGCTGCTGCCAGCATTGAGATTACCGTATCGCCGGCGCCCGTCACGTCGTAAACCTCGCGCGCCGCAGTCGCCACAAACGCCGGCGGCCTATCGCCTTCGACCAGCATCATTCCCCGGTCCCCGCGGGTCACCAGTACGCCGTCGCAACTGAGCGTTGCCCGAATCGTTTGCGCCGCGCGATGTAAACCATCTTCCGAATCCTCTTCGAGATTAGCCATTCGCAACGCTTCGAAATGATTAGGCGTCACCAGGGTGGCAGGGCGATAGGCATTGAAGTTGCGCAGCTTGGGATCAACAAGCACCGGCATGCGCGCATACGCCGCCGGCAAGATTTCAGCAAGGACCCGCGAAGTAATCACACCTTTGTCGTAATCGGATACGATCAACGCGTGCGCGTGTTCGATTGCCTGCCGGGCTGCGTCAATAACGCTGCTCTCAATATCTCCATTCACCGGCGCGCGGTGCTCGCGATCCGCCCGCACGACCATTTGATTATGAGCAATGATCCGCGTCTTAATCGTGGTCGGGCGCGCTTCAACCTTGATCAGGAACCGCTCGTCCTGCAAGGAGCTTTTTTCCCGAATCGAACTTTGAATGCGTTCGCCGGCAAAGTCTTTCCCGATCACCCCGACCACGCAGGCATTCGATCCAAGCGCCAGGAGATTTCCAAACACATTGGCAGCACCACCGAGGTGGGTTGACTCCCGCTGAACGTCAACCACCGGCACGGGGGCCTCGGGGGAAATGCGCGTAACGCTGCCCCAGATGAATTCATCGAGCATCACATCGCCGAGCACGACAATTGCGCGTTCACCCGCGGTGGCCAGAATCTCCTCAGCTCGTTGTCGCGTAATACTGAGTGTCATTCGACCTTAATTGGCTGTCGCTCTAAGCACGCGATCAATCGCACCGACAACTCGTTCAACCGGCACGCGTAAGATGCATTCAGGTTTTTCAAACTCGCCGCAAAAGTAACCGGGGCACGGCTGGCACGGCAACTCTTCGCGTACGATTTCACTCGGCACAGTTGTCCACGGCCGCCAATGTGCAACGTTTGAGGAACCGAAAATAACAACACAAGGGGCGCCGGACGCTGCGGCAATGTGGGCGATCCCGCTGTCATTGCCGACGAACACGCGCGCACGTGAAGCCAGCGCGGTGACTTCAGGAAGCGAAAGATCTTTTAGACCAACGAGGTGCCCCGACGACTTGAGACGCGCGGATTCGAGCAATCCAGCGTCGTCTTCTGCCACGATCATGATCGGCATGAGACTGCGATCGAAAAGTTCACTCGCCACCTGTACGAATTTTCCAAGGTCCCAGCGCTTTGTGTCGAACGCCGCCCCTGGATGAATCACCGCAAATTCCGCTCTCTCATCGAACCCTTCAAATCCGGCACGGCGAAGTTTGCGAGAAACACTTTGTGTCGCGTTGTCGGTCACGGTTAGCCTGGTGCGCGGGCGATCGGTGACCGGGACTCCGGTCCATCCGATGAGCGCCAGTTGCTGCTCGACACAATGCACCGCCGGCCGCTGCCAAAGTTGAGCCGGCAAGGGAGCGAGATGATTGTGCAGCCGCGCATACTGATAATGATTGAAGCCAACCCGATGAGGAGCACGCGTCGCTCTCGTCAGAAAGGTAGCGGTCGTTCCTCCGTGCAGGTTGTAAACAAGATCATAGCGTGCGCGGCGAAGTTCGCGCGCGAGCCGGGCTCGAGCTACTTTGCTGTCGCGTGGGATTGTGATTATCCGATCAACCAAATCCGAGCGCTCGAGGACCGGCGCAACCCAATCTTCCACCAGGATTTCGATCTGCGCCTGAGGCGAGAAACGTCGCAGGGCAAACAGCGCGGACGTTGAAAGGACCGTATCGCCAATCGAACGTAAACGAATGATCAAGATGCGCTGGATCGCGTTCCACTTCCAACGCGCCGCCCCGAGGGCTTGTGGCGCTTCGGTCTCTGGTGCGTACGCAAGATGCCGCACACCCGGGGACGACTGAATTATTTCTCGGAAGCTATGCACGAGGTTTGGCGAGTTCGTGGTTCGGTTTCTCGTCTTCGATTTGCGCTTCGTCGATGAGCATCACCGGAATGTCATCGCGAATGGGATATACGCGTTTGCACTCGACGCATTTCAGTCCGCTCTCGTCTGGCTTCATCTCGACTTTTGCGCGACATGCCGGACAGACCAAAATATCGAGCAATTCTTTACCGACGGCCATGGTTTAAAACCTCGCTTGGGGAAATCGCATCAAAATTGGTGAGCGCCTGCCTTAGCTTAACAGCATTGCGCTTTTTGTTGTAGCGGTGTAGTAGAATTCGCGTGTCAGCCATGGACGAGCTACGGCAAAGCAAAGAAGGAAAATCTGCGATGCCCATCGAAGACCTCGGCCCCGCAGTAACGAGGGTGTGGAATGACCTTCGCTCGACGACGCGAAACCTCGTCGAACGCGCCTGGCAATCGATCAATTCTCCCCATGCTCAATTGCCTGTAGCCTACGATCCCAAAGCAGATGCGGAACTGATTCGCCTGCTGGAAACGCTCGACGCGCAGCCGTCGCAAAGTACTGATTCCGCCGCCGCCTTAGGATCGCGGCGGCTCGCCGAGGTTTGTTCAAACGTGCTGATGCAGCAAACACAGTCAGCCGAAGTCTTTGCCAGGCTCATCGAACGCGCTCATGAGCGCAACGATTATCATCGGGTGGATGCGATTGCCGAAAAAATAAGCGAACGCCTGGCACCCAGCGAGATTTGCGAGTTGGCCCGCTCAAACAATGTCGTCGTCCGCGCGCTGGCCCAGGAAACGCTCACCGGGATGCCGACTTCACTGCTGATGGGCTTGCTGCGTGATCCGGTCGACGCACCGGTGGCGCACGCAGCCCTCGAGCGGCAGGCTTTGGAATACGGTTCCGCAGAAGCGAAGCAAGGCCTGCGTGACTTTGAGGATTTTAAGATGGATTACTAAGAGCGGCAGCCGCAACGTGCCACTTGCGGCTAAGATGAATTCCCTATCTACTCCGCCGGTCCGGAACAGTTTGGTCCATGCAGGGCCGGAATTTTCTGACTTATCACGGGATAGTTCGGAGCCTCGTCGATATTGATCTGGGTCCACTGTGCCTGGTTCTCAGGAACATTGCTGTCAGCGAAGATTGCTTCCACCGGGCACTCTGGTACGCACGCGTCACAATCGATGCAAGTATCTGCGTTTATATAAAGGCGATCAGGTAATTCATGAAAAGCTTCAACCGGACAAACTGCAGCGCAATCAGTGTACTTACAATCAACACAAGGTTCAGTAACGACGTACGTCATTCAGGGAAGACTCCTTTCAACTGATGCATTGTTTATGATCTATTGAACGGATTGTCAACAGGAAAAATGATGTAACGTTTCGAGTTTCGAGTTTCGAGTTTCGAGTTTCTGGTTTCGAGCCTTGAATTTGTTCGCAGAGCGACGCACAGCGTTTAGAATGAAAACATTTCGCGTCAGCGGATTGAACTCGAAACTCGAAACTCGAAACTCGAAACTCGAAACTTACTTCGGCACGTAAGTAAACCAGAAATAGATTGCCTGGCCCACGCCGATCCAAAACCCAATCACGGCACCGAACCATTCAATTGTTTTTAAGTGATGCTGCGCAACCGACAGCACAAGTTCTTCCAGCTTATCGAGTGGATAATCGGAAACCTTTCGCTTCACCAAACCACCAACATCGAATTCGGCGATCGCTGTAGGCAAACGTTCGCGGGCGGCGGCGGTAATCTTTTCCGTCAACGCGGCGCTCGCTTTTTCGATCGAACCTGCCGGCATGTGATCACCCAGACGCCCAATCGGCGCCACCAGAAAACGGTCGATTTGCGAACTCAGAATGGCATTTATCGTGCGCGCCGTGTCGTCACGCGCCAGGACTGTCAACAGGCTCCTGGTCAGGAAGCTTTTCAGTCGGGGCGCCGACTCGGGATTTAATTTTTCAAGCAATTCGCGGAGCGTTTGCGGTTGCAAACGCTCCAATGCCTCAGTCAGGTATGAGGCCACTGACCTGGCCAATTCCGGACTGCGGGCCATTGCCACCACGCGCGCTCCCGCCTCGTGTTTGATCGTCTCGAAATGTTCTGAAGACACCTGACCCACCAAATCATTGAGGGGAGTTGCCATTAAGTTATCGATCGTCGCATTCAGAAAGCTCGTGGCCTCCTGCGCGAAGGCGGGGCCGCGCAGGTACTCATCTACGCGACGTGGCAGAGTGCTGTGAACCAGGTCATCAACTTCATGAAAAATGCGCTCGCGCGAAATGAAGATCTTTTTGAAGAACGACAATTGATCGTAATAATCGCCGACCTCGTGTTTGATCACCGAGCCGATGCGCTGGCGCGTCTGCGGACTAGTGGCGATATCCGCCAGGTGCTGCGCGATTGGCCCAACCTGCTGATCGATCCGGTTCTTAACCAGGGAAACGGTTTGCGGCGTGAACATCTCCGCCAGTGTCGCATTTGTTCCCACCAGATCGCTGAGTCGATCGCTGACAAATCCGCTCACTTTTGTTTCAAATGCCTGTTCGCTTACTAAACTGCGGTAATGTTCTTCGACAAACTCGAGAATCGATTGGAAGGTTTCGTGGCTCACGGTTTCCCCGAGCCGCCGCGCGAGCAGCTTATCGATTTGCTGATCGACAAATTTTTCGATGGCGATGGACGTCTGATCGCTCTTCAGCACTGAAGCGATGTGTTCCGCGAGTCGCATCTGCAGCGCGGCGATGGTATCCAGTACGGGAGCGCGGGCACCCCGCGGCAACGCTTCGATGAGCGACGGATGGACAGCTGACAGCAAATCATTCGTATAGGAAGTGACAAAGCCCTCGACCTTGCGCTCAAAGAATCCGGTCTCGAACAGCGCGTTAAAGACCGTTTCCTGCGAAACCAGTTCATTTCCCACGGCATTACCGATCGATTGCGCCAGCCGCTCCCGATGTCGCGGAATCATTCCCTGCGGCCAGACCGTTACCCCGAAAGCCTTCACCGATCGATGCGGATGGAACAACATCCAAATCGCCAGCCAGGCTGCGAGGTAACCATGCACGCTCGCAATCACGATGATGCCGAGGGCAATTAAGATTTTGAAGGTGAGTGGATCGATTTCCGGCACTCCAGGTTTAGGTTAGCAGAGGTTCAACTCTTTTTCTTTGCGCTGGAATTGGAAGCGGGAGGATTAATGTAATAGCCGGGACGCACTATTGCCGTAAATTTGTGAACGCCGGAATTAGTTATGGCAACTTCGACACTTCGAAACTCTTTGCTTGAAGTGTCGTCGGATTCATAGACAATTTTATATTGGTTATGAAGATCATGTTCGATCTGTTCAAGCACTTCTTTTAGCTCACTTATGGTATTCGGGAAGAACACACGTCCTCCGGTTTGCTGTGCAATGCGTTTCAGGAGCGTTTCCGCGTTCTCGCGAATCGACGGGCGGATGATGCTTGTTCTATCGAGCTGTCCAACAATTCCAATCACAAAGACTTGCACATCGTTTTGTTGCAGGAATTTAATTAGAGCCTTGTCGGTGTAATAGCTCGCGCGGTCCTCGCCGTCGGTAAAAACTACGAGCGCGTGTCTGCGGTTCGGGACTGCCGGCCGTTTGCTCACGTGCTCTGCCGCCAGATATATGCCGTCGACTACGGCTGACTGGCCTCCTTCAATCCGCAATAAAGGAAGCATCTTTAAGACCTCTGACTTGTCACTCGTGAATTCGTGAACTGTTGCAATCTTGTCGGAACTCGTGAAAGTCTCGAGGAAAACTGCATCATCATCACGTTGGTTTTCGAGCAGAAACTTAACAGATTCAAGGACCGGGCCCAATAAAGTCTTGAAGGAACCTGAGGTGTCGACGGCGATTCCGTAATCGACGGCGGTGCTTTCGTGTGAGAAGGCAATGAGTTTTTGCGGACGCTTATGCTCGACGATAGTGATTTGGTCTCTGGTAATATCGTCGACCGCCCGCCTTGATTCGTCAGTGACAATCAGGCTCAGGGTTACAGTCGGCGACGGATTCTCATTCTGAGGAATCGGACTCTGCTGCTGTGCAAAAGCAAATCCGCACACACTAAGGAGCGCCGCGCAGGACCCTGACTTCCATAGATTGAAGCGCGCGAGTCTCACTAGTAATCACTCACGCCGCGGGCAGCCCCTTCTTCGCAATGATCTCCATCAGTTCACTGAACCTGTCCAGTTCGCCAAGCGTCGTGTAAACGTTCGGGGTGATCCGAATGCCGGTGAATTCTTCGTGGACGATGGGAGTTGTAAAGATTCGATGCTTGTTGAAGAGATACGCACCAATCGCGCTTTGATCCAGGCCTTCGATTTTTACGTTTGCAATGGCGCACGATTGTTGCGGATCGAATGACGTGTTAAAGCGAATCTTAGGCACGTTCTTCAATCTGTTCATCCAGTATCGCGAAAGATAACGCAACCGCTCTTCCTTTCGCTTTCCGCCAATGCCGTTTGAAAACAGTAGCGCTTCGCCGATCGCCAGCCGGGGCGCGGCGGAATGCGTCCCAATCTCTTCAAACTTCCGAATGTCGCCCGCCTGTTTTGATTCCGCGGCCATCAGCGGCCAGATCTTCTCGATCTTATTCCGCTTCACGTACAGCAAGCCCGTACCTTTCGGCGCGAACAACCATTTATGCAAGCTGGTTCCGAAATAATCACAGCCCAAATCTTTTTGTTTGAAATCAAATTGGCCGAATGAATGCGCGCCATCGACGATGGTTTCGATTCCTTTCGCGCGAGCCATCTCGCAGACTGCTTTCACCGGAGTGATTTGTCCGGTGATGTTGATCTGGTGAGCAATCAGAATCAGGCGCGTGCGACTGGTGAGGCCGCGTTCGAAAGCAGCGGTAATCTCGTTGAGATTCTTTGGCGGAATCGGAATCTGAATCAGTTTCAGTTTCAAACCCTCGCGCTTTTCGCGCTGGCGAAGGGTCGTCAGCATGCGCGGATAGTCCTGCGTGGTGGTGAGGATCTCATCGCCTGACTTAAAGTCCATTCCCATCAGCAGAATCTCCAGCGATTCCGAAGCGTTGCGGGTGATGGCGATCTCTTCGCGATCGCAATCAAACATCTCGGCCAGGCCGGTGCGGATTGTTTCTGACTGCGGCTCGAGAATTTGCCACATCGTATAGGCAGTGGCGTCTTCCTGTTGCCAGATGTAGCGAACGAGTGCTTCCGTCACCATGCGGGGAGAAGGCGATACGCCGCCGTTGTTAAGGTTTACGATGCCGCGCGTAACAGTAAAGGCAGTTTGAATTGTGGCCCAGTAATCCTCGTCCATCGCCGCTTGCTGCGGCGTGAGATGCGCAATGGACTTTGTGGCCGCTTCAATTTCTTTCAATAGCGAAGCAACCGTTGATGAAGAGAGCGCGGCAAGACCGAGACCTTTACCGGCGAACGAGAGAAAACTCCGGCGACTGCGATTATTTTCTTTCATAAACAACTTCGCCTCCTATCACCGTCATCAAGCACTGCGTTTTCAGAATCTCCATCTCGGGAATCTTCATGATATCGGCGGACAGAATGGTGAGGTCGGCAAGTTTGCCGACTTCGATCGATCCTCGGAGACTCTCTTCAAACGCTGCGTAGGCCGGCCAGATTGTGAACATCTGCAAAGCCTGCTCGCGGGTGACCTTTTCTTCCGGGTGCCAGCCTTCGCCTGAGAATCCGCGAATGTCTTTGCGGGCCACTGCCGCATAAAACTCAATCATCGGTTCACCGCGTTCGACCGGCGCGTCGGATCCACCCGGAATAATCACGCCGGTTTTCAGCAAGCTCTGCCACGCATACGCACCGTTCAAACGATCTAAACCGAGGCGGCTCGGCGCGAAATGCAAATCGCCGATTGCGTGGGACGGTTGCATGGAAGGAATGATGCCGAGCTTCGCGAAGCGGGGAATGTCTGATGGATTTATGATCTGCGAGTGTTCGTCGCGCCAGCGTGGCTCAGCGATCTTTCTCTGCGATTTGGGCACGGCGCTTAGGGCCTTCTCATATTCATCGAGAATGAACCGATTTGCATAATCGCCAATGGCGTGGGTCTCAACCTGGATTCCTTTCCGCAACGCTTCTTCGAGCATCGGCAGGAGATCTTCTTCTTTGACGCGCAGAAACCCTTTGCTGTCGGGTGAATCGCTGTAGGGCGCCAGTAAGGCTGCGCCGCGCGAACCCAGCGCGCCGTCGGAAACCACTTTGATCGTCCTGACATTCAAATGATTGTTGAAGGCTTCAATGATCGGACCTTCGCTCAGTAGTCGTCTTGCTTCCGCTCCCGGACCAAAGACGGCTTTGTATATTCGGAGCTTAAGTTTGCCTTCGCCGTATAGTTTTTTGTAAACCTCGACGTCGCGAAAGCTGCCGCCCGGATCCTGCACCTGCGTCCAACCCAGCATGATGCTGCGCTGATTCGCCAAAATCATCGCTTGTTCAGTATTGCCTTCAGCGGCCTCCGGAATGTGTCGCGTAACTAGTCCCTGGGCATTGTCGAGCAGCATTCCCGTCGGCTCACCCGTTTGCTTATCGCGAATGATTTGGCCGCCAAACGGATCTTTCGATTCCTTCGTGACGCCACCGATCTTTAACGCCGCGCTGTTGGCGACGGCGCCGTGTCCATCGGCGCGGGTGAGAAACACCGGATTGTCAGGCGAGATCTTGTCGAGGTCCGAGCGCGTGGGAAACATCGGCGGCGTCCAAAACGTTTCAATCCATCCGCGGCCCGTCACCCATTCGCCCGGCTTAGCCTGATCGACGCGAGCTTTAACCTTGGTCAGGAAATCCTGAAGATTCGTAATCCCCTCAAGATTCAGATTCATCTCGCGTAGGCCCACTCCGATGAAGTGATAGTGCGCGTCAGTCAATCCCGGCAAAACTGTCTCTCCGTGCAGATCGATTACGCGCGTCGCCGCTGCCTGAAGTTTTTTCGCGTCGCCATTTGATCCGACAAAAATGATGCGATCGCCTTTGATGGCGATTGCTTCCGCGCGCGGCTGCTTTTGGTTCACGGTGTAGATGTTGCCATTGATAAGAATGAGATCGGCAGTGTCAGGTGTGACAACCCCGGCGGAAAAGCTGAGCAGCACAAAAACTATTGTGGCGATGATTCTCATTTTTAATCGCTCTCTGAAGTTGGCGTTCGTGGTCGCAGGAAACCGCAGACTTATATCACAGTGGCCGTTTTAACTGACAGAGTTTTGCATACGTTTGCGAATTCTTAGCGCCACCTTTGCGTTCAATGTTTCCCACGCGAAGGAGCGCAAAGGTATTCGCAGGGGCTTGCGAAGTCCGTGAGGCCGATTAAGGTCTTATTGTCTCTACGATCTTCACAAATTCAGGATTTTCGCGAAGCGAGTCGAACGCGCGATTACTGCTAAGCGACGCTCGATCCGAAAAACCTTTCTCTACGGCGGTCTTCAATGCCTGAAGCGCTTTCTTCTTCTCGCCTTTTCCTGCCTGAGCCCAAGCGAGGAAATAGAATCCACCAGGCCGATCGGGATTGATCTCAGTGGCCGCGGTCAACACGCGCACGGCCTCATCGTATCGCTGCTGAACTTGCAGAAGATTTGAGGCGCGTTCGAAGAGGCCAATATAGACACCTTCAAGTACGCGGCGGGCGACTCGGCGGGCAGAAGAATCTTGCGTGGCCACAGATTGCCGGCGAAGTGCGGAGACGAGTTCATGCAAACGCACCGTAGGGTCAATTGGCGGGTCATCGCCGGGCTGGGAATCTTGCTGCAGGCGCGTCCGATCTCCGGCAGCAATCAGCGCTGATAGTTGAGCTTCGACGTCCCTCTGTCTCTTAATTTGTTGCTGCTCATCACGAATGGCGTCGCGAACCGCGGCCGTATTGCGTAGTTCCTTAACTCGACTTTCAACCGCGGACACCTCCCGCAGTCCTCGAAAACTGTTACTCATGTCTAAATAAATCTGATATGCGTCGTATGGTTTCCTCGCCTCTTCAAATGCGTTAGCTTCCGACATTCTGGTCTTCCAGAGGTCATCGATCCGTTTCGCATCGCGCTCAATCTTCCCCAAAGCCATCGCATCTAATTCCATCCACGCCAGGGCGTCGACCGCCACGCGTGATGGCGGCCATTCATGCCGGCCCTCGAAAACTTCAATGTGATGTTTGATGCCTGCCTTGGAAAGCTGCTCTTCAAGTAAGTTTAATTCGGCAAAATTGAAATCATCGATTCCCGTTGTTCCGTAAAAAGCGAACCGCATTTCCTGCGCTGGTTGAATGCTGGGAGGAAAACCGGCGCCACTCGCAATCACACCCGCAATGCAGTCGCGACATGCTGATGCGAAAGTAAGTGCTACCCGGGCACCACCTGAAAAGCCACTAACGTAAATCCGGGCGTCGTCTATTGAGAATCGCTCGTGAGTGTCGTTGGTCATCGCAGTCCACGCATCGACCGACGGTTGCCATGCGCCGTTGCGCGAGTTGTTGGAACCAACCACAATCCAACCAAATTTCTCTGCTGCCTCCTGGTAATGCTCAACGGGAACTTTGCCGCGCGCGCCCGGATCGAAGGCATAAAGAATCGGCCATTTTCGGTCGGCCGTATAGTGCGACGGAAGATACAAAGCATAACTCTGTTCGGGCTTTTCCCGGCAGACAAGCTTGTCAATCAAGCTGCCGGGAATGATTGCTTTTGCATCCTGATCTGCGAACGCGGCACTTCCGGCATGCGAACTCACCGCTAACCCTGCCAAATCGCAGATGAGGACAACGATTATTGCCTGAAACGCCCGCTTTGTTCTCTTGTTGGATATCGATTTCATATAATCGCCACAAGTTCCCTACACTTTTAAGCGAGTATTCGAGTATGCGCACTGACTCTCTTAAGTTGTCAACTACACGTGGAGCCACCACCGCTTATGTCGCGCGACCGGATACCGAACCGCAATCCGGAGTGTTCCTGATTCAGGAATGGTGGGGGATCAATGACCATATTCGTGACATTGCCGGACGCTACGCCGGTGAAGGTTATCTCTGTGTCGCACCTGATTTATTTCGCGGCAAGTTAGCTGGCGACGCTAATGAAGCTTCGACGCTGATGCATGCCCTGGCGATCGATGACGGCATGGAAACTATTCGGGCTGCAATAAACGCCGTCAAGCAAAGCGAGGGCGTCGAGCAACTCGCGATCACCGGATATTGCATGGGAGGGACGTTCGCATTACGCGCTGCGTGTGAGATCGCTGATCTGAAAGCCGCCGCGCCGTTCTATGGGGACATACCGGAAGAAAAAGTGCTGCAGAAACTGAAAGTGCCGACACTCTTCATCGCCGGGAAGCGTGATGCCTGGATCAATCAGGAGAAGGTAAATGGATTGAAACAAGCTGCCGCGAAATATAAGTTGCCCATTGAAGTGATCAGCTACGACGCTGACCATGCTTTCTTCAACGACACCCGCCCGGACGTTTACAACCGCGAAGCAGCAAGCGATGCGTGGCGACGCGTGCAGGAACACTTTCGCAAGTATCTGAAAGGCGCCGGCCGGGCCGCCGCGACTTAGGCAGGCCACCTTTCTTTGCGTGAGACTTTTTTTTCATGTGAGCAGGATTCACGCAAAGACGCAAAGATGCAAAGCTCAACGTAATGACT
>Ga0126384_10002007_pt1 | contig 12289 bp, 7 predicted proteins | sample PanSoiMetPlot_36_FD_92543 | JGI IMG/M metagenome (GOLD analysis project Ga0126384, IMG submission 92543) | Tropical forest soil microbial communities from Panama - MetaG Plot_36 | ecosystem: Environmental > Terrestrial > Soil > Tropical forest > Bulk soil | place: Panama | collected 2016-02-17 | reverse complement strand
CAATCACCAGGGCGCGCTGTACGGGACTCACAATTTCACCGGTTGTTGATCCATGCTGCCACGTCGACGGGAGTTTGTACTCCTCGGTATGCGCATTTTCAAATCCAGCTTGCTTTAGCGTTTTTAGAATTAGTTCGGCCGCTTCGCGCGATCCAGCCGAACCCGTGATCCGTCCGTTGATTGTATCTGTCAGTGTCTCAAGAAACTCCATCGCATCATTGCTTGTCATCGAGTGACCGACTATGCACGCGACATCGTCGTCCGCGGTTGTTTTGGCGCCGATTGGACTCTGCGCAGAAATTGAAACAACAAGAAGAAATAAAAGAGAAAAGAAGACAAGGGAGCGCATCTCGGACCTCCGTCAGAAACTGGAACATCTCAGCGCAAGCGCTAGATTGTCAAGTGTGGCGAATGAATGTTTGCCCCTGATTGTCGGCGCAAATGACGTTCCAATTGGACCTCATCTAAGTCCTTGCCTTTTCAATAAGTTGGAGCTATCCTAGCTCAGTTGGCGGCTTCATGGGGAAGGCGTTTTTCATGCATAATTTGAGGACCATATCTTTGGGCGGGCGGAGCTTTGCGTTGCTCGCCGGGAGCTTATTCTTGGCAACAATCACTACACCGGGACAATCTGAAAGCGCAAAGAATCCTGCGAAAAGCTCGGGCCTTGCGCCGATTCGCGAATACATTTTTAAGAGTTGGGACACGCTCACTCGTTCGATGGAAGACTGCACGACTGCTGTCGATTCGAAGCTCGTCGAAAATTCCGTTCTTTACCTTCCAGCAGAGATGGAAGTCCCGAGCAAGGTTGCCGAAATGGAGAAGCGCTGCCACATTCAAGTGAAGAAGCTTCCGGAAAAAATCGAGCGCCCGGGACAGGTAAACACCACAGCGCTCAGTCCTCACGGCTTGCTTTTCCTCGAACGCAAATACGTCGTGCCCGGCGGCAGATTCAACGAAATGTATGGCTGGGACAGCTACTTCATCGTGCGCGGGCTTCTACAAGACGGAAAGGTCGAACTCGCCAAGGGTATGGTCGAGAACTTCTTTTTCGAAATCGAGCACTACGGCAGCATTTTGAATGCGAACCGCAGCTATTACCTGAGCCGCTCGCAACCGCCCTTCTTGACATCCATGATTCTGGGCGTTCACGAAGCGGAAAGAGCCGCTGGCCACGATGATCGCAAGTGGATTGAGCGTGCTTACGAATACGCCAAGAAAGATCACGCCATGTGGGTGCGCGAACCGCACTTGGCAGGCGACACCGGCCTTTCACGCTATTACGATTTCGGCGACGTTCCCGCGCCCGAAAGCCTGAAAGACGAAACGGATCACTATCGCAAAGTCGCAGCCTATTTCTTGAACCATCCGGAAAAGGATCACGGATATCTCGTTCGCAAAGGCACACCCGGCGCTGAACCTCCAATCGGCAAGAGCTACAGCGTGCAAATCTGTGACGAAGGAAGCGGCTCCGGTTGCGATGACGCAGAGGTTGTGACGCTGAGCCATGATTTTTACCGCGGCGACCGCTCCATGCGCGAATCGGGTTTTGATGTCTCCTTCCGCTTTGGCCCGCACGGGGCCGCTACTCATCATTTTGCTCCTGTCTGCCTGAACAGCCTTTTGTACAAAACGGAAAAAGATCTGGAAGAAATGGCCAGGCTTCTCAGCAAATCCTCCGAAGCCACTGGTTGGGCCAAACGCGCCGAACAAAGAAAGGAAAACGTACAGAAATATTTGTGGGACGAAAAGAGCGGTTTTTATTTCGATTACAATCTCGACAAAAAAGAACGTTCGTCCTACATCTACATCACAGCGTACTATCCACTCTGGGCAGGTCTCGCCACTCCGAAACAAGCCGAATTGCTCGCGAAGAATCTCGCCAAGCTCGAGCAGCCCGGCGGCTTAGTGATGAGCCCTTACGAAACCGAAGGCCAGTGGGACTTCCCCTACGCTTGGGCGCCTACGCAAATGATCGCAATGGAAGGACTGCGCCGCTATGGCTTCAACAAGGATGCGGACCGCATCTCATACAATTTCGCCAGCATGATCGCAGAGAACTTCCGCCGCGACGGCACCATCCGCGAAAAATACAACGCCGTCACGCGATCTTCAGAAACCACCGTAAAAGCCGGTTACAACATCAATGTCGTTGGCTTTGGTTGGACCAATGCGGCCTTCGTTGTGTTCTTGCACGAACTGCCAAGAGAACTTGCCGAGAAACTCGACCGTGAACAAAACGTAATGGCAACAAACTGACGATCGCGCGCCGCTACTTAATCGCCGCCAAAACGCCCTCGTCCGCTGCAGGCATCGCGCCTTCCTGAGACGCAACCCAGGCGCCCAGCCGGTTGGCCGCAAGATTCATTTCCTCGAGCGAGGTCCGCCGCAGCCAGTGATGAACCAGCGCCGCCGTAAACGCATCGCCCGCTCCAACAGTATCCGCCACTTTCACCGCAAATCCTGGGTGCTCGTCCTTCTTCCCATCGCACACGAGTAAGCTGCCTTTGTGTCCGCGCGTTACGCATACCAGCTTCACTTTAAACTCCTCCGCCAGCCAGCACGCCGCTTCTTTCTCGCCGCTGAACTTCTCGCCAAACAGCTCCATGATCCGCGGCAACTCCTCGTGATTCACTTTCATGATGTTCGCATGCAGCAGCGCAACCCGCAAAATCTCCGCTGAATAAAACGCCTGTCGCAGATTCACGTCAAAAATCCGCGCCGCATCCGCCTTCACCGACTGCAAGAATTTTCGTATTGTCGAACGGGAATTCGCCGCCCGCTGCGCCAGCGAACCGAAACATACCGCATCCGCCGCTTTCGCCAGCTCTTCCCACTCCGCCGACCATTCCAGGTGATCCCATGCAACTTCATCGCAAAATTTGTACTCCGCCTGCCCCTTCGAATCTACTTGCAGCAGCACGGTCCCCGTCGGATGCGCTGAATCAATCTGTATATGCGAAGTATCTAATCCCGAAGATTTCAATTGCCACACTGCTTCTTGTCCAAGCCGGTCATTCCCAACGCGGCTCGCCACAATTCCCCGGTCGCCCAAAAGTGCCGTCATGTACGCAAAATTCGCCGGAGCTCCACCAAGCTGCTTGCCTTGCGGGAACATATCCCATAGCAATTCCCCCAGGCCCACAACCGTATATGGTGTGCTCATGGTTTTGCGTCGTCCTTCGACTGCAGCTGCTCCGCAATTTTCAACTCCCTTTCCGCATCCTCTGTGCGGCCCAAATCTCGATACGCCTGGCCAAGCAAATGGTGAGGAATCGCATTGTTCGGATCCATGGAAATGGCGCGCTGGAGCGTCCGCACCGCCAGCGCCGGCTCGCCCTTTTTCTGCAAGACCTTGCCCATCAGGATATACGGGCCAGTGGATGTAGCATCCAGCCAAATGGAACGCTGAAGAAGCTCTTCGGCTTTATCGTACTTCTGAACCCTAGAGTAAGCATCTGCCAGCTTGTACAAAGAAGCAGCATGCGCAGGATTGATCGCCAGCTCCTGCTGAAATTGCGCGATCGCTTCAGGAATCTTCGATTGAAAGAGATACAGCTCGCCCAGCAGAAAATGTGCAAGCGGCAGCTTTGGATCAATCGAGACGGCTTTTTGAGCGTACTCCTCTGCCACAGGACCAAACTCCAGCCGGAACAACATTCGGGCGGTGAAGAGATAACTCGCGGCTGATTCCTCTGGAACTCCAAACATCTTTGCAAACGCTGCTCGCGCTTGCGGATAATTCTTTGTTTGAATGTAGGCCACGCCCAAAATGTACGCTGCATCCACATTCGCATTTGGATACCACGATTGCACTTTTTCGAGGTACGGAATCGATTCGCCTGGCTTTCCAGCAAGATATAGAGACAAACCGGTCAGTTGAATCGTTTCGCCGTCGCCGGGATTTTCCTTCATGGCTTTTTGGAGGTACGCGACGGCATTGATGTAATCTGCTTTCCGGTAAAAGGCGATTCCCAGTTCTCTCGAAAGCCCTTTCAGATCCGGATTCGATTTGCCAAGGTCTTCCAGAGCAACTACCGCCTCGGCAAACTTGCCTTGTTCCATCAATTTCTTGGCCGGCGCAAATGGAGAATTCTCCTGTGCGGAAGAAAAAAAAGACGCACATAGCACAAAACTCCCTAAAAGAATCCGGCACAGGAGCCGAGCTGCAACAAATGTCACCCCGAGCGCTCCCGAAGGATGCGCGCCATGCCGCGTCGCGTCGGCCTTAGCGGTCAAGGGATCTCCCTTCGGCTCCGAACGAAGAGTCAGGTGATGTTTCAGCATAGGCCAATGATAATCCGCCGCATTAGAACATAAAAAACGGGGAGCCTGCGAGAGGCTCCCCGTTTTCGGGGTGTGGGTGTTTATTGTGTTAGAAGCTGAATTTGAGCCCAAATTGCAGCCGGCGCATTGTTGAGCCGAAGGCAAGACCGCCGATGCTTCCGCCGCCTCCGCAGTCTACGCAGCCGTCAGGCCGGTCCAAGTTCACGTGGTTGAAGACATTGTAGGCCGTGAACTGGAATTGTGTCTTGAATCGCTCTGTAAAATTGAAATTCTTGAAGAGCGAGAAGTCAGTGTTGAAGATTTTCGGCCCGCGGAAACTGTTGCGTCCAACGTCTCCAAAGGAATCGCAGCCGGGCTGGCCCCATGGGCCGGCAGTAGCAGCAGTTGCACCTGAGCAGACAGCTGCGCCCAGAGATACGCCCCCTGTCGTCTCAAACCAATAACCAGGAGCTTTCGGATCGCCGGAACGCGGGCCATCTTTGACGGAGCCGACTCTATCTGCCCTGCATGGGCCCGAGTCAATTTCAGGTCCGCAATTGCTCAAGCCAGGTGTGAAGGGCAAGCCGCTTCCAATAGTTGTCGCACTATTCAAAGACCATCCTCCGATGACTAAATCGGCTGCTCGACCTACATCACCCGCCCATTTCTTGCCATGTCCGAAGGGAAGTTCATAGACTTCGGTGAAGATCGCCAAATGGTTGCGGTAGTCGTCGTTTGGTCCATAAGCGACCTTTTTGTCGATATTGTAGTAGCTTCCGTCGTAATTATTGGAATGCTGAAATGTGTAACTGCCCTGGAAAGACAATCCACCCGAGAAACGCTTCTCGACGGTTGCCTGCAGAGAATTGTAATTGTTGTTCGCATCGTTTCCGAAATAATCGATGCCCTGCGTCCACCCATACAGCAAGTAGAAGGGCCTGCGGGCATCATGCGGAAGTGCACCATTCGGGCACGTTGCCGGATCGGGCAGAGTCGCGGAGCCAGCAGCAAACCCGCATCCCGGATGGTAGTGCTGAACTGTAGGATCATTGGCACCATAGGCAGGCCCGCCGCCAGCAAACGTATGGGTACCCTTGTTCCCGACGTAGGCTACGGTCGCTGTCAGGGTAGAGGTTACCTGTCGCTGAATGCTGACATTCCATTGGTCCACGCTGGGCAGACGGTTATCAAACGGCCGTGCGCGAGAGAAGACTTGGTCCGGGACAAACGGCCGCCCGTTGACACCTACGCATGACGTTTTCGTGCCTGAGGGATCAGTCACACGATTGCAGTTATTAAGCAGTTTGGATGCGGGAACAAAGACAGGTGGCCCGGCGGAGAGGTTAAATACGGATCCTCCATTGCTGGCGTTCAACTGCTGCGCTCCGAGGACGGGCAGGTTCTGTGTGATGGCGTGGCCAAATATTGAACCGAACACGCCAATGTCATAACTACGGCCATAGCCGAGTCGAACAACGGTCTTCGGATTCCACTGATACGCGATACCGATGCGAGGTGAAAAGTGTTTATAGTCGGTATCCGTATTGCCGCGCAGGTCTACGCCATTTTGTCCAGCCACTCGCATCTCGCCCGTGCTTAGATCTACCCAGCCGCCCCCATCTGTGCGAGCCGCCGATTCGGGCCTGTAGATTTCCCACCGCAACCCCAAGTTCACCGTCAGTTTCGGTGTAATGCGGATTGTATCTTGCCCGTAGAAAAACAGCCGGGGCTGAGTTTCGTAAGCGTTGAGCGAATTGCTTACATAGCGCTCGAAGTGACTGGGCAAACCAAGCAGGAATCCGGCCAAGCCTACACCACCAGCTCCTCCCGGACCCGAAGTGATGTCGTTGTTGAAGTCAAATTGTCCCGCGCGATGAGAATCGCTGGGGACGCGCAGGTTGTACGCATACCGGATGTCGGTACCAAACTTGATGGTGTGCTTTCCGCGGATGTTCGTCCAGTTGTTTACGAACTGATATTGGTGCTCCTGTTCCTTGAGGGGACAGTTGCATTGATTTACCTCAAGCGCATATCCAAACTGAAAGTCGGGACTCCCAGGAGCGTGGATTGTGAAGTCGGGCATGGCCGAGGTCACACTGTCCAAGTTCACACCGGGAATACCAGCGTCCTTTGCTGGTGTTGTCCCTAGACCGCCAGGGCTTACGTCCACGCGGTAGCGCATATAGCCGAAGCGGAAGTCCGTCAGCCAGTTAGAGCTAAAAGCATAATTAAAGCCGGCCGCGATGCTCTGATTGCGGACAGAGGAGTTCCCCGCGAAGTCTCCGACAGATGGGTCGCTCGGGAGGGCATGGCCGCCGACTGCGACGCCAAACAGTCCCGGTCCGCTCCGGGTGAATTGCTGAAAGCTGTAACGTCCGAAAAAGTTGAGCTTGCTTGTCGCAACGAAGTCCGACCGCACGTCAAATCCGTCAGAGTCAAGGGTATTATTCCCTGAATTGACGAAATTGCTGGCCAGGACATTGGCGCCGGGATCCTTGTTGGGAAGAGGAATCAGCGCCAACAGATTCTCTGCCTGCTGCGAAAGGCGGTTCGCGGGGATGATGTTTCCTGCAAACGCAACCCGCTCTGCGAGCGGTACATTGCAGGCGGCGGTGAAGCCGGTAATCGTGCTCGTGCAAGGATCAAATATTTGCGTACCCTTCGCCAAATAATCGCTTAGGTTGGCCCCTGTATTTGAGGTGATACTTCCCCTCTCCGCAGAGCTAGGCACACGGCTATCAAAGGAGCCACCGACGTGGCTGCGTTGGCCCTGGTAGTCGCCGAATACAAACAATTTGTTCTTTCTGATTGGCCCCCCGGCCGCTATCCCAAATTGGTTCCAGTTACCGCTGGGAACCCCGCTTGCTTGGTTAAACGGATTCCGCGCGAAGTTCGAATTGGACCGCTCAAAATCGAACAGCGAACCGTGTATTTCGTTAGTTCCGGATTTCGTCTGGGAAGTTACGACCGCTCCAATCGCCTTGCCAAATTCTGCGTCGTAATCTTGCGAGGTAATCTTAACTTCGTTAATCGCTTCCAAATTCGGATTAATGACAATAATTCCCAAAATTGGATCCTGGTTGTCCGTCCCATCAAGTTCGAACGCAGTTCCCGCAAAGTGTTGCCCGTTCGTCTCGATCTGTTGCGATCCCTGCGGATTCTCGCTGGCCGCGTGTCCCCAATTTAGCCGCTGCGCGCCTGGTGACAGGAGTTGGAAGGTTGTAAAGTTTCGGTTGTATATAGGCAGGTCTTCGATCGTCCGGCTTTGGAAAACCGTGGCTACGTCTGTCTTTTCCGTTTGCAGTTGTGGGATATCACCAGATACTTCTACAGACTGCGTAACATCACCGACAAGCAATTGCGCGTCCGCCGTCGTCGTACTGTCGACGTTCACCCGAACGTTTCCTATTTCATACGATTTGAATCCCGTCGCCTCGATCCTAACCTTATAATCGTCCGGAATAAGATGCGTAGCGCTGTAATTACCGTTGTCATTCGTCGTCACCGTCTCCGTTAAACCTTTCGAAATGTTGGTGACGACTACTTTGGCACCGGCTACCGCAGCTCCCTGAGTGTCAGTAACTGTGCCCGCTATGGTTCCGTAAACTGCCTGCGCAAATGTTGTCTGTGACGTTGAGAAAAACAGCATGCAGAAAGCAAATAACCACCCTACGCGAGAAAGCTTTTTCATTACACCCCTCCTGAACATGCCCTGCTTAAGTCCGCCGAATGCGGGCTACCCCCGCCCGCAGACAGACCGCCTCGTTCGAAGGAATCAGAACAGAAGTCAAAGGCACCGCAAGATCGAGTAAGAATCCGGATGGGTTTTGCGAGAGGTGACCCACAAAACCCCGACCCATTTCCCCTGGCCCTGCTGCTGTTCCTGGTATCGCGGGAAGCTGCCGGCAGACCCCACTGCAACGCTACAGGGTCAACTAGAGATACAGCCGGCTTTAAAGACACCCCTCGGGACACCTTCGCACGAAACAAAAATATGTTCGGTGTTATCGGACTTTTTTCTGGGTGAGGTAAGTGTCAGAAGGTTTGATACGGTTACAGCGAATAAATCTCGGCATTGCAATCATTTGCACGAAATGATACGTTCCTGTTACATTCGTGTCACCTGGAGTCACTTTGACGGATAGGACCCAAATCCTCTCTGAAGTTGACCGGCTGGTCTCCAGCCATACGCTTCATGGTTCCGAATCCCTCTGCAAACTTTTGCGCTATCTGGCCAAGCAGGCCGTCGACCATCCAGGTGTCCCGGTTAAGGAATATCAGATTGCGACGGAAGTATTCGGCCGGCAGTCCGACTTTGATCCTCAGCTGGATTCAATGGTCCGCGTCCAGGCTGGCAGGCTTCGTTCCAAGCTGGCGGAGTATTACAGCTCTGAAGGGGCAATCGACACGACGATTATCGAGGTTCCTAAGGGCAGCTACGCTGTCGCTATCCACGAGCGCGGTGTTGCGCAACCTTCGAATGGACACGCGGAGTTTCATCAGAATGCCTCAAAATCATCCGCCGTGCCGCGCGGCTGGATGCTTGCAGTTGTCTTGCTAAGCCTCGCCCTTGTTACGGCGGTGACACTGCTAGCCCGCGGGTACGTCGGGCGCCGAGTTGGCGCCTCGTCGGAACAGCTTGCAGCCGCACCAGAAGTTGCAGCGCCTTTTCGAACGTTCTGGAAGGGGTTCGCCACGACTTCTGAAGAACCCTGGGTGATTTTCAGCAACGCTCAATTCGTCGGCGCTCCCACTTTCGGAATGCGCTACTACGACGCCAAAAAAGATGGAAAAGCTCAGATCCTGGATCATTACACCGGCGTTGGCGAAGTGTTGGCAGTGCACAACCTCGACCTTGTGTTTGCCGCGTTGCATCAGTCGCTGCGGGTAAAGCGCGGCAGCCTGTTCTCGCTGGACGACGCGAAGAATAACGATCTGATTTTCATAGGGTCGCCTGGTGAAAATCTGACCTTGCTGGAAATTCCAAGCACGAAAGAATTCTTCTTCCGCCGCGTGCAGGACGGCCCGCGCGCCGGCAACATGGAAATTATTAATGTTCATCCTCGACAAAGCGAATCCGCGAGCTATCTCGCCAGCCCTTCGAATGTTCCGATGAACGAGGATTACGCGGTGGTTGCGCTGGTCAAAGGAATTAATCCTGAACACTCCGAACTGATTTTGGCGGGCACAACTACGATCGGCACGCAAGCGGCCGTCGAATATGTAACGCGCGAAAACTATCTTGCAACTCTGCTGCAGGGGCTCGGCGTTAGCGGAGCAAGCCAATTAACCCCGTTCGAAGCTGTGATTCGCGTCCGCGTCGTAAAGGGCGTTCCGGTCGAATCGGAAATCGTTGCACTTAGAAAGCTAAAGAATTAGGCCTGCAATCAATTTCGATTCGCTTTTTTCTTCGGCCACTTGCAGGAAGGTCCCGTAGATCTCAAGGGAGGGCACGGCGTCAGCCTCCGAGGGATGTTTTCTTCCTTGCCCTTCGGTTCGAGGGATTGCGTATCCTAACTCCCGGGCGGAACGAGTTTCGAATCCAGTGATTTCGCTGCCTCAAATTCTCTCGCAGCTTCTTCTTTTTTTCCTTGCGCCAGCAAAGCCAAGCCCAATTCGTAGTGCGCCGGTGCAAAATCCTTCGCTGCATTGATCGCTGTGCGAAACTGCGAGATAGCTCCGTCTAAATCGCCGGCATTTCGCAAACGTTTTCCGGAATTCGTCGCAAAAACCGCCGCCTGCAAGTCTGTCTTCCGTTTTGCCAGCTCTGCTCCAGCGCGTGATTCCACTGCAGCCCCATCCGTATCCCCCAGTTGGCGCAAAACCGCCGCAAGCGTCGTGTGCGCGCCAGCAAAATCAGGTTGCAGTCGCAGTGCTTCGCGCAATGCAGTCGCAGAATCCTGCAATTTTCCCTGCTGCTTCAAAACCGTTCCCAGAGTGTAAAAAGCTTCGGCGTAGTCCGGCTTCGCGCGAATTGCGGTGCGTAACTCAGTTTCCGCGTTGTCCAAATCGCCCTGTTGCCACAATGTAACGCCGAGTGTGTACGGCGCATCCGGTTGCTTGGGATCAAGCGCTTCGGCTTTGCGAAATTCCGCAATTGCTTCCGGCAAGTTGTCCTGGAGCTTCAGGGCAAGGCCAAGGTCATAGTGCAGCGTGGGATTTTCGGGACTCAGTCTTAACGCAGACTCGAATTGCCGCGCAGCGGCAACGAAGTCAGCTCTCTGCAGATAGGCTGCGCCTAGATTCGTTTGATAGCCGGTATCAGCCGGTTTGAGCTTGAGAGCAGACTGAAATTCCGAAATGGCACCGGGAGCATCCCCAGTTTGCAGCAGCACGAGACCAAGATTGTTATGGCCATCAGGATTCTCGGGTTGCAGCCGGATGACTTCCTTATAGGCCGAGGCAGCTTCTTCCGGCCGCCCGTTGTGTTGAAGAAGCAGCCCCAGTTCATTCAGTATATTTGCTTGATCTGGTTGCAGCTTCGCCGAATTTTCCATTGCGGAAATAGCCTTTTCGCTCTCGTTTTGATTCCTGTATGCAAGCCCCAAAAAATAGAAAGTTTCGGGATTTTCTGGGGCCAGGCGAGTTGCAGTTTCCAATTCTTGAATTGCGGCTTCATTTGCTTTTCTCTCGTATTGGAGTACGCCCAAATGAAGGTGTGCCTGCGCCAGCTCCGGCGAAATGCGTATCGCTTCCCGGAATTCCGTCTCGGCGCCTTCACCTTGCGATAACCGCATGAGTACGGATCCCAATTCGTCATGAAGTTCGGCGCGCGATGGTTCCAGCTTTAGGGCTGCACGAAGTGCCTCTGCGGCGGCATGCCGTTCTCCGGCAAAATCCAGCGCGTGTGCCAGCGTGCGATGCGCTTCTGAATCCTTTGGCGCTAAGCGCACCGCTTCGCGAGCTTCGGCTAAAGCCTGCTGAGCAGAACCCTTCCGAATAAGGGCGTTGGCAAGATTGATGTGGGCTTGTACGAATTTCGGTCTTAGTCGAAGCGCCGTGCGGAAATGTGAAATTGCGGAATCTGTTTCGCTTTCTGCCAGCAGCACCCAGCCGAGTGAATTGTGCGCTTCCGCATTGTTGGGAACCAGTTTTACGGTTTCCGAAAACTTCGTTCGCGCCGTCGCAAGATTTCCGTTCTTGAGCGCCTCGAGTCCTTCCACGTAAGTTTGATTCGCTCTTGCAGCTACTGGTTCTTGCGCCTGCGGCTTCGCCGGAGCGCTGCTAACGAACTGCATTGAAAACCCCAAAGCGGAAGACAAGAGGAAAGCAGCGCGACGCCAACGAATTAATTTGAAACCCTTCACGAGTAATCCTTTATTCCATCCTAGCATCTGTAACAACTGCAATTCATTCTCTCGGCTTGACCGATAGTGACAGCGGCCCTACGATTTTCTCAGACCATGACTTCTTTTCGCCGCGTTGTCAGCCATTCACTAATTTCTGTAGTTTCCATTTTGATCGCCCTGAATCCCTTTTTCGTTGCCGCGCGGGAAAAAATCGCTGCGAATAACGGCATCGCGTATTTCACAGACGAAGCAGTGCAGCGTGGATTGACTGCTCCCAATATTTTCGGCGGAGTGGACACGAAGAAGTACATCATCGAAACGACGGGAACCGGAGTTGCGATTTTCGACTACGACAACGACGGCTGGCCGGACATTTTCGTTGTGAATGGCACCACTCTGGATCCAATTGCAGGAAAGAAACAGCCGACGAATCATCTTTATCACAACAACCACGACGGGACATTTATCGACGTGACGGAGAGAGCGGGGCTGGCGAAGAACGTTGGTTGGGGACAAGGAGTTTGCGTCGGCGATTACGACAATGACGGATGGGAAGATTTGTACGTGACGTACTACGGAAGAAACATTTTGTACCACAACAACGGCGACGGAACCTTTTCCGATGTGAGCGAAAAGGCGGGAGTCGCCGGAAACGGAAAAAATTGGGGAACAGGCTGCGCATTTGTCGATTACGACCGCGACGGAAAACTTGATTTATTTGTTGCCAACTACGT
>Ga0126384_10002005_pt1 | contig 12294 bp, 6 predicted proteins | sample PanSoiMetPlot_36_FD_92543 | JGI IMG/M metagenome (GOLD analysis project Ga0126384, IMG submission 92543) | Tropical forest soil microbial communities from Panama - MetaG Plot_36 | ecosystem: Environmental > Terrestrial > Soil > Tropical forest > Bulk soil | place: Panama | collected 2016-02-17 | reverse complement strand
GCCCAGGCGCTTGCCATCAGGCTCGCTGCCCCTGCGGCCACTGCCGGCTGGCAGGTGTACAGTAACCTGCAGGGCATTTTGGGCAAGGTCACGCAGGCAATCGGTTTGATTTTCTCGACATTGGCAAAATTGTTCATGTAGGTGAACTTTCTGGACGTCAATTCGCACCGTCGCGATCGTACTATGCTCATCATCATTCGGGGGTCGATGCCATCTTAGTATCCAGAATTCTTTGAATCTTTCGCGGGCTGACAGAACTCAGAGAACTCGACGTTTTTTGAAGAACCGTGCCGCGTGCTGGGCGCCGATGTTGCACGCAGTTCCTGGAAGCTGCGCTGCATTGCCGTAAGGTGAAGCGCTTCCTATCAGACAAGGACACAGTCGACGGCACACTGAGGCGCGGGCAAGCCTCAAGAGCCTCCGTGCCAAGCACGCAGCGACGAGCCACTGTCACCGCTGCAGCGTGAGCCGGGTCTACTACCCATCATTTTGCCAAAACGGCTACAATCCCAAACCAGCGATCCCGTTCTAGCGGGTGATCACTCGAAAGCCTGCTAAGCAGACGGACGGACTCCCTCTGGGTTGATCCGATGATCCGACTAATGCCGAGCCGCAACAAACCTCAACTTGAGAAGACATGCAAAACGAACTTTCATCGATAAGTTGCTTCTGGTAAGGTTATAGCGTGTGTTTGTGGATTTGAAGTTGGCGAGGGCATTTGAGCAGTATGTCAGAAACGGGGGATCCAAGGGATAGAAGCGAGCGCGGGTTATCGACTTCGCTTGATTAGGGAAGCAATCTGCGCTTCACGACCGGAAGTGCTCCATCAAACCGCGCTCTCCGCCAGCTTGTGTCGAGCGCGGCTTTGACCGATGGGCATCTCGAGAAGTGGTCGAGCGAGGCCGATATTGGCGGCGTTGTTGGTTGGCTATATTGCCACGCATAGAGGCGGACCATGAGCGTTGTCCGGCTCTCAGATCGGGTGCGGCGCGAGCTGGCGTTCCTGAACCATCCCTCGCGCGAATGGGCGATCCCACGCTATCAGGACGGCGCTCGGGCCCTCGATGCGCTAATAGTTGGAGCTGGCCAAGGCGGACTTGCGACCGCATTCGGCCTAATGCGCGAGCGGATAACTAATATAAGAGTGGTGGACCGTAATCCGCGGGGACTAGAGGGGCCGTGGCGCCGATTTGCCCGCATGCCGGAGCTACGCACTCCAAAAGACATCACTGGCACCGACCTTGGCATCCCAAGCCTCACGCCCCGCGCCTGGTACGAGGCGAGTTTTGGTCGGCGGGCATGGAAACACATCGATAATTTTTCGCCGGAGATATGGCGGAAATATCTCGATTGGTATCGGGACGTTCTCGAAATTCCGGTCGAAAACGACACAGAGGTAACATCGATCGAACCAGCCGGCAACCTTCTCCTTGCCCACATGCGTCGAGCAGGCGGGATCGAATCTGTCCATGCGCGAAAGATCATCCTCGCAACTGGCATTGAAGGAAATGGAGGCTGGCGAGCTCCGCAGGACCTCGTCGCCGGGCTTCCCTCGGAGCGTTATGCGCATTCGGCTGACCACATTGACTTCGGCCAGCTTGCGGGAAGACGAGTTGGCCTGCTCGGGGTCGGTCCCTCTGCCTTCGACAATGCCGCGTCCGCACTCGAAGCCGGGGCCGCAAGGGTCGACCTTTGCTTTCGTCGTGCAGATATCCCGCGTGTAAATCCTCTCGTTTGGATGAACTTCGCCGGTATGCTTGGTCACTTCGGAGAATTAACGGACCTCCAGCGCTGGCAATTCATGCGCCATATTCTGGAACGGCTCCCCGCGCCTCCACCGCAAGATGCCTATTGGCGCTGTCGCAAATTCGAAAACTTCGTATGGCATGCCAACTGTGCGTGGCACTCGATCAGCGACGAAGGAGATTTCGTCTCAGTTTATACCGAAGCAGGTATCTTCAAATTTGACTTTATCATCTTTGCCACAGGTTTCAAAACGGACCTTTGCGCCCGTCCCGAGCTTGCGCCAATCGTCCACCACATTGCGCTCTGGCGCGACCGGTTCACACCTCCACCTGGTGAGGAGAGCGATTTGCTTGCGAGTCATCCTTACCTCGGCGCAGCATTTGAGTTTACGGAGCGGAAGCCGGGAACCGCTCCTTTCGTTGGCCGGTTGCACAACTTCACCTTGGGAGCAATGCCCAGCCTTGGGCTAACGGGCGCTGCGATCACCGGAATACGGTACGGTGTACCTCGCCTGGTCAGCGGCGTGGTACGGGACCTCTTCCGCGAGGATGCGGCCGAATATTATCGTGACCTTCTCGCATATGCGGTGCCTGAATTGGAAACTCTCGAAAGCGCGTATGCATGGATTAATCGAAAGCTGACACATCAGCTTGGCCCCGATGTGCTCATTGGAGAGCTCAATGGCGAAGGGTTATCGCAAGAGCCTAATCATCAATCTTCCACCATTCTCTCAAAGCGCGCTCCCCCGCGCTCGAGATCCACGCGTCGAACCACCGGAGTACTAAGGCGACGCCCGCGTGCGAAGTGAAGTGACGAAGTGAGGATCGCCTTGACAAACAATGTGAAGCTTTCACGGCCGAGTAGGGCGGGAAATAAGGCGGGCAGCCCCGCTTTTGCATGCCTATACGACCTACTTGTCCACTATGGCCGATTGGCGCCTGACCAAAAGGCAATTTTAATTCAGGGGCAGGCACCCGTAACTTACGGCTCGCTTTTGACACAGGCTCATTACACGGTTCGCAAGTTGCGGAGCTTCGGAATATGTCGAACTGACCGAGTGGCGGTCGTATTACCAAACGGGCCCGAGACCGCGATAGCGGTGATCGGGGTCGCAGCCGGTGCGGTCTGTGTGCCGCTCAATCCGGGCTTCACTGCTGACGAATGGCAGCGCTACTTTGCTGATTTGGGTGTCTCCGCGTTGTTAACGAGGGCCGACTTGGATTCGGCGAGCCGAGGTGTCGCGCATACGCTCGGCATACCCATCATAGATCTCGCACGGGAGGGATCCGGCGCGTTCAGCTTTGTCTGCTCGACAACACGGCGTCCCGCAGGTGGCGAGTTCACGCGCAGCACCGACGACGCAATTATCTTATTGACCTCGGGCACCACTTCTCGGCCGAAGATGATTCCACTGACCCATGAGAACATCTGTCGATCGGCCTATAACGCGGCTGCGGCCTTGGCCCTTGGGCGGCGCGATCGATTGCTCAACATGCTACCTCTGTTCCACGCGCATGGCCTGATTTCTGGGCTTCTGGCGGCATTGGCTGCCGGGTCGAGTTTGGTTTGCACGCGCGGCTTCGATGCCACGGCTTTCTTCGGGTGGCTTAGGGAGTTTCGACCGACCTGGTACACGGCAGTTCCAGCTATCCATCGAGCAATTTTGTCAGCAGCGAGTCGTCACAGCTACAGCGCTCAGAGATGCTCCTTGCGGCTAATCCGTTCGGCCTCATCATCTCTGCCGCTCGACGTGCTCGGTGGTCTGGAAGCCCTGTTCGGCGTCCCCGTGATCGAGACGTACGGCATGACGGAAGCTGCCTCACAAATTGCGGCCAACCCACTGGGTCGACGGAAACCCGGTTCTGTCGGTCAGGCCACCGGGGTCGAGATCGCTATCGTGAATGGGGAGGGCCGACAACTATCAGCTGGCGAACGTGGAGAAATCTTGCTGAGGGGTCCCACCATCACGAGGGGGTATGATAATGATCGCGCCGCTACCGACGCGGCGTTTCGCGACGGCTGGTTTCGAACCGGCGACATTGGATACCTGGACCTAGACGGATACCTTTTCGTCGTTGGCCGCATTAAAGACATTATCAACCGTGGCGGTCAGAAGATAGCACCTGCCGAAGTTGAAGAGGTGCTGCTGAACTGCCCAGACGTGGTCGAAGCCGTCGCTTTCTCCATCCCCCACCGGAGACTTGGCGAAGACGTCGCCGCAGCTGTCGTACTCCGTCAGGGCGCCAACGTGAGCGTGCAAAGGCTCAGAGACTTTACCCGCGAACACCTGGCGAAATTTAAGGTCCCCGGCCTACTCAAGATCGTGCCGGAGATCCCGAAAGGCCCAGGCGGAAAGATAAAGCGGGACGGATTGGTCGCCGCGCTTTCACTAAATGTCCCGGAGCGAGGAGTGAAGTCCGGTGGTAAGCTGGCTGCGCCGTGCTCGCAATCGGAGTGGCTGGCCAAGACCTGGGCGGAGCTACTTGAGGTAGATGAAGTCGGCCTGGACCAAGATGTCTTTGCACTCGGTGCGGATTCCCTCACGGCGACGCAGATGCTTTCGCGTCTGCGGGCACGCTTTGGAGCCCCTTTATCTTTCGACGATATCTTCGATGCGCCGACAGTCGCGGCACTCGCGGCGCGTCTCAAGTTCTCAGAAACAGATCCCGCTGCCGTATGTACCACGCGCAATTCGCCGATGGATGACGCCGACGTTTACTTATCGTTCCAGCAACAGCGGTTCTATGTGCTGAGCAGGCTAGACGCGACCGGCTACGGCAATCAGGTCGTCGAAGTGGCCCGCCTATCGGGGTCGCTCGACATCGGCGCCTTAGAGGCCAGCATCACCACGATCTGCGAGCGTCACGAGGTTTTGAGATCGCGCTTTCACGAACGGAGGGGTGTACCGGTCCAAATAGTGAATATAGATGGCCCAAGGTTGGAACGCCTTGACCTCGGATTTCACCCCATGAGCAGGAGAGCGGCGGCTATTCAAAGCCAAGCGCGAGCATCGCTCTACCAATCTTTCAACATTCAAACTGAGCCATCGCTGCGCGTTCGGCTGCTACGGCTCGACGAAAATGACCACGCTCTGGTGATCACACTTCATCACCTTATTACTGATGCGTGGTCGCAACGGTTGTTCTGGGAAGAGCTCGAGTTGCTTTACGCAGCCCGCGTGAACGGGAACCCCGTTGCGCTTCCTAAGCTTCCTATCCAGTACCGACATTTTGTTGAATCGCAGAGAGCATGGTTGCAAACCCGGGTGGCCGAGAACCAACGGAGCTACTGGCGCTCGCAGCTCGATGGGCTGATTGATCTACCACTGCGAACGGACCGACCTCGGCCGAAAATGCCGACCGGGCGCGGCGCGCGATATCCACTAAAATTCTCCAAGACCTTGTCCCGCGAGATCAAGTCCCTGAGTCGAGCGCACCGCGTTACCGTTTTTATGACGCTGCTCGCGGCATTTCAGTGCCTTCTGTATCGATACACGAAGCACGATAACATCGCGGTCGGATCGATGATAGCCAACCGCACGCAAATCCAGATCGAACGCCTCATGGGGGTATTTGCCAACACGATCGTCCTGCGGACCGACTTGTCCGGCGATCCCAAATTTTGCGAACTCCTACAGCGTATCCGGAAAGTGACAATAGAAGCTTATCGAAACCAAGAGCTGCCGATCGAGGAAATCTTGCGAGTTCTAAAGGTGTCTCGCAACATGGATCGGAACACCTTGTTCCAGGTGATGTTCATTCTGCAAAACGCATCACCAAGGGCCCCGACCCTCCCGGGATTGTCTGTTCGCTTTGAGGATGTGGATCCTGGCGTAGCGCGATGCGATCTCATTCTGGAGCTCATCGATGCCGATGGCGGGCTGCGTGGTTGGCTTGAGTACAGCACCGATCTTTTTGAGGGTGCCACGATAGCCCGAATGGGCGCGCATCTGCGCACACTGCTTGAGGCAATTGTTGCTAATCCAGAGGAGCGGATCTCTCGGCTGCCTTTGCTGCAGGATAAGGAACGGAGGCGGATCCTGATCGATTGGAATGACACCCAGACCAGATTCGGCGGCCTCGGCAATTTTTGGGAACGGTTCGCCAGGCGGGTGGAGCGCGTGCCGAACGCCACGGCAGTGTCAGACGGGCGGGTTCGAATGAGTTATCGGGAGCTCGCGCATCGGAGCTCGGGTATGGCCAACCGGCTCAGCCTTGAGGGTGTCAAGCGTGACGCAGTCGTCGTTTTGCTCGCCAGCCGCAGCGCCAACTTGCTGGCGGCGATGATCGCAGTGCAGCGCGCGGGCGGAGCCTTCTTGCCGCTCGATCCAGCGCTTCCCGCTGCCAGACTGGCGCAGATCGTCCAGCACAGCCGCACACCGCTTGTGTTGGCGGAGGAAGAATGCGCTCCGACCCTCGAAGAGGCCCTATCTGGGATGCCGACGCGAGAGCGCCCCCAGATCCTGAGCCTTGAAGACTTGGCTCAGGAAGAACCCCGGCACGCTCCGCGCCCAGTCCGACCGGGTCCCACAGACTTGGCCTATGTAATTTACACGTCGGGCTCCACTGGCGTTCCGAAAGGTGCCATGGTCGAGCAACGAGGTCTGCTCAACCACCTCTGCTCCCAGATCTCGTATCTAAAATTGTCGGCGTCTGACGTAATCGCCCACACGGCGCCCCAGAGCTACGTCATCTCAGTCTGGCAGTTTCTCACCGCCTTAATGATCGGCGCGCGCGTTCATATCTGTGCCGACGAGGCAGTGCGCGACCCAATGCTGCTTGTGCAGGAGGTAAACCGTGAGGGGGTGACGGTACTGCAGATCGTGCCCGCGATGCTGCGCGCGATTTTGGAGCGGATGCCCAAAGAGCCCTCCTTTCGCGTACTAAGTCAACTTCGGTGGCTGATTTCCACAGGGGAAGCACTAGCTCCGGATCTCTGCCGTGATTGGTTTCGGCACTTTCCAGACGTGCCAATGATCAACGCCTACGGCGCGTCCGAATGCTCTGACGACGTTGCAATGCATCGTATTGTGCTACCGCCGGCATCGATCGGGACGTTGCCGATTGGGCGCGCCATCGCCAATACTCGCCTCTACGTACTGGATGCTCACTTGCAGCCGGAGCCGGTAGGTGTTGTGGGGGAACTTTTCATTGGCGGCATTTGCGTGGGCCGAGGTTATCTCAATGACCCCGAGCAGACCCGTCGAAGCTTCATTCGTGATCCATTTTCGAACGGCCGGGCGTCGCGCCTGTACAAAACGGGAGATCTGGCACGCAGGCGCGTCGATGGGACGCTTGAGGTCCTTGGCCGCGTCGACTACCAGGTGAAGATTCGCGGCTACCGGATTGAGCTCGAAGAGATTGAGCACGCCCTGTTGGAGCACGCGGATGTTCGAGCTGCCATTGTGCTAGCGCGCGTTGAGCTTGGCGGAGAAACGCGGCTGATCGCGCATGTTGTTGCGGCGGCCAATCGTCAGCCGGAGGTCAACGACCTTCGCGATTTCCTCAAGACCAAGCTTCCGAACTTCATGATCCCCGCCGGCTTCGTCTTCTTGGAGTGCATGCCCGTCACAATGCATGGCAAGGTCGATCGCGGTGCACTTTTGGCAATCAGCAAGGGACCCTACGTGGCGGGCTTCAAGTTTGTTGCCCCACGTAACTCTACCGAGAAAATCCTGGTCCAAATCTGGGCCGATTTGCTTGGGATCGACCAAATTGGCATATTTGATGATTTCTTCGATTTGGGTGGCCATTCGCTTTTAGCGGGCCAGGTCCAGGCCCGGATCGCTAATACCCTTGGTATGTCGTTACCCATCAGGGTGCTGTTCGAAGCGCCCACGGTCGAGGCCCTGGCCCAGCGAATCGAGTTCGCACGCGAGGCGCAGTTGAGCGAGCTGGAGGCAGCGCCTGAGTTTGCCTTCGGGAAACGAGACGGGTCCCCGGTAATTTCAATTGTGCAGGAGCACATGCTGAGGATCGAGCGTGAGCTCCCCGGTCTGCCGCAGTTTAACCTGGCGTCCGCCTATCATCTGGAGGGACCTCTAAACGTTCGTGCGTTCGAGCAGAGCATAGCTGAAGTCATGCGGCGGCACGACTCGTTACGCACCAAATTTGCCTGGGTGGACGAGCGACCTGTGGCTCTCGTTGCGCCGGTTGCCGACATCGATCCACCCCTCGTCTTCGAAAATCTTGCATCAAGGACGTCTACCAAAAGCGGTCGCGGCAAAGCACTGGTACTCAAGAAGGCAGCGCTGCAAGCTGAACAGGAAGCCTGGACATCATTCGACATGTCGCGTGCGCCGCTGTTCCGTGTGCGTCTCCTGCAACTCGATCACGACAACTATGTTCTAATTCTGATTTTGCACCATATCATCATCGATGGCTGGTCGATCGGAGTTTTCATTGACGAGATCTCGCATTTCTATGCGGCTTTTACGACCGGGCGCAAAGTAAAGTTGTCGCAGCCAGCGCTTCAGTTTTCGGACTTTGCTCGCTGGCAGCGTTTATGGTGCACCACCGGTGTAGCGGCCCGGCAGTTGGCTTTTTGGAAGGAACGCTTGCGAGAGGCGTCACCTATATTTCCGCGCAATGGTGACCGTAGACGCGGACTACTGAGCTCGCGCATTGCTTATGAACCGGTGCGCCTACCGAGCGATTTGGTTGCTCGCTTGAGCGAGTTGAGCCGCCACCGAGGCGGAACTCTGTTCATAACGTTGCTGACAGGTTTCAAAGCGTTGCTGTTGAAGCGAAACGGACGCAACGACATCTGCGTCGCTACCTCGATGGCCAACCGCTCTCAGATGAGAACGGAGCGCCTGATAGGTCCATTACAAAACACAGCACTGATCCGTACCCGAATTGATGCAGATATGTCGTTTCAGGAAGCTCTTCATCGTGTGCGCGAGTCGGTGTTGGAGGCACTTGCGCGGCAGGAGCTCCCATTTGAAACCGTCGCCACACGATTAGCGGAAGAAGACGGTATGGATCCAGCAACATTCATTCAAGTATTTTTTGTTCTCCAAAACTTTCGCCGGTGGCTCAAGTTGCCCCAGGTAGCGATCACTCCGTTCGGAAATATCTACCAGGAAGGGCAGCCGGTGCTCCCCATCGATCGCACTTGGCTTACCGTGAGCCTTGAGGCGACATCGTCAGGCATTACTGGCTCATTCGGTTATAAGAGTGGCCTCTTCGAGCTTGATATTATTAGATATTGGATCGCAGACTACAGGACAATCTTGGCCAATGCGGTCGCAAAGCCCGAGACGCTGGTCGGTCGGTTGGCTGATCGGTGAGCTAGTAGGAGGTATGAAGTATTTGATGGGAATGGACGCTCTAGAGATTTTTCGCGCTTGTAAGCCCCTAACTTGTTGATCTTTCGCGGTTACGTTGCACGCTGCGATCCGATCAAATGTCTATCCGTTGGCGCTGACAACTTCGTAATCGCGTCACCCAACAACAGGTCGCGTTGGCGGCGGTTTGACATATTTTCTACGCTATGACACTCTAGCTTATTGGTGTGATCAGATTGCAAAACTACGGGGTGAACAAAATGGGCGCTCGAGATAACCTAAAATTCATCAAGTACGGTGAGTTGACTGCCAAAGAAAGAGAAGACCTGAAGAAAACGTTGAAGAAGCGGCAGCAGGAAATTCAGGTGGCACTTAAGCAGGTCAACCTCGAAACGCGGAAACAAAAGCGCCCGAAGAAAAAGAGCAGTGAGCTCGGGCGAATCGAAGCAAGGGAACCAGCGCCAGCGCACAATCTTCAGTGGGTGTCGTATTCACCGTCTGCTCGCGCCATGCCGGTCTCGGACAAGATGGCGGTGCTCCGCGATCAACTCGAACACGTGCAGACGCAGCTCGGTGAGATCCATCGGGCCTTTGTTGAACTGATGTCCAAAGCATAATTGGAGACACTCGAAAATCTGAACGCAGGAAACCAGGCCCTGGTGTGCCTCGCTTGTCAGCGCAGGCGCGCGGAGTGCAAATTTTGTGTGCGACCAAGCGAATGGCGGCCTATTCGCTTTTAACCGCCTGGCTGCACGCCGCGCGCCATTGTTCTGATTATTATTTGGTTCGAAACCTGCCCTGATCATGAGGACCTCAAACGGGTTCTTCGGTTGGAAGGTCGTCTGGGTCGCCTTTCTAGTGGCGGTCTTCGCTTGGGGCGTGGCCTTTTATGGGCCGGCGGTTTTCTTGCAGACGCTGCATGCAACGCGAAATTGGCCGATTTCGACGATCTCGGCAGCTATCACAGTCCATTTCTTTTTCAGTGCTATCGTCGTCACTTATCTACCGGAGATCCATCGTCGTCTTGGCATCGCTTGGGCGACATGCGCTGGGTCTACGTTGATTGGCGTCGGGATCATCGCATGGGCAAATTCGCAGGAGCCATGGCAGCTGTTTCCCGCGGCGGTACTGACCGGTGCCGGCTACGCAGCAATGAGCGCTGCGGCAATCAATGCCATTGTTGCACGCTGGTTCGACCGTGATCGCCCTAAGGCCCTGAGCCTAGCGTTCAATGGAGTAGGCGTGGGCGGTCTGATATTTGCCCCACTGTGGGTATTCTTAATTTCACGCTTGGGCTTTTCTTTGGCGGCGTTCATCATTGCTGTCGGCATGGTCGCAACGCTTTGGCCACTTGCAATCCGATTTCTTCGATCAACGCCTGCGGAGTGTGGCCTAACACCTGACGGCCGTGTTGAGCCCAAGAACTCTCAACCGCTCTACGCGACGCTCGCGCGGGGCGAGCTTCTTCGAGACCGCCGCTTTGTAACTGTATCAGCCGCATTTGCCCTCGGGCTGTTCGCGCAGATCGGCCTCTTCACACATCTGATCGTGCGGCTTGCGCCTGAATTTGGAGCAAACGGCGCGGCCGGTGCCTTGAGCCTAACCGCGATTTGCGCGATGGTTGGCCGCACACTGGTCGGTTGGGCTATCAAGGATCACGATCGGCGGCTCGCAGCATCAGCGAACTTCCTTGTCCAAGCTATCGGAGTGTTGCTCCTTAGCTTTGGAAACGGACAAGTATTGCTTGTTCTCGGTTGCGTGCTTTTCGGCCTCGGCGTGGGCAACCTCATTTCATTGCCGGCTCTCATAGCTCAGACCGAGTTCGAGCGTGGTGACGTGGAAACCGTTTTCGCACTGGTGACGGCCATCAATCAGGCCGTATTCTCTCTTGCCCCAGCGGTGTTTGGGTTACTGCGCGACGCGACTGCGAGCTACGTCCTGCCCTTCAGCGTGGCTGCGGCGGCCTTCATTGGTGCCGCAATCATCGTTGCATTTGGTCGATTTGCCGTCCGATGAGCTTCTCCATGGGGGAGGCGAGCCTGAGAGCCTGGCTACTGCCTCTCCGGCTGCTCGTAGGGGCCAAGCCAGTAAGTCCAGAGACCTCGGGCCCATGCGTAACTATAAAGCGTACACATAGCAAAGATACCCCATTGCTGTGCCTTCCATGCCGAGTAGAACCAAAAGGGCTGCGCGAGCATGCCAAAGATGCAAGCCCACCGTCGCCAATTTGCGCGCTTGTGTTGCGTAAGCCAGACCGCCATCACGCCGCTAAATGTGATGCCAAGTTGATCTACGCCCATGGGACTCCTTCTCTGTGGCGCCATACCTTTGTGAGGGTCCAGCCGCCACAACCTATGTTTGTCGCTTCGGCTTAAGGTTTGCGCAAAAAATTTGTGCGCAGGGCTTATCAAGCCTACGATTTTCAAGAATCTTGCGTTCGTCCTCAGCAGAATAGCTATATGACAGGAGCGAACATTGACGGTAGCACTGTTCCAGTTGATTGCGAGTGATGCACGTCACAGTTAGAAGCCCGTTGGCTGTCGTATTGGCTCGCAGCACGGTTGCAACCACCCACATTGACGACGTCTTTCATCGTGTCGTGTAGGATGATTAAGCTTCGGATGTCCGCGGCGGCGGCGCGTTCGGAGTAGCGCTGGCCGAGCTGAAGGCGACCTTCGAATCACGAGGCTCCCATATTGCTGCAATGCACACAAACGGCCTGAAAGTGCTAGAGCATTGTGGCTTAATCGGAAGCATAGCCTGCTTGTCTGGTGCGCCTGACCTGAGCCCCGAAAATTCCTCCAAGGGACTAGAGCCCGTCACCGAGAGGAGAGACGGACGATGAAGAAAAGCCGGTTCAGCGAGGAGCAGATCATCGGGAGGCGGGGCTGACGACGGCAGAGGTTTGCCGCAAGCACGGGATCTCTGAGGGACGTTTTACAAATACAAGGCCAAGTACGGGGGGTTGGAGGTATCGGACGCCAAGCGGCTAAAGGCACTCGAGGATGAGAACGCGAGGCTGAAGAAGCTGCTGGCGGAGACGATGCTAGACAACGCCGTTTTGAGGGACATCAACAGCCGAAAATGGTGACGCCCACCGCCAAACGGCAGGCCGTGGCTCATGCGTGTGCGGTGCACGGGGTGAGCAAGCGGCGGGCATGCAGGATCCTGGGCGTGAACCGCTCATCGGTGCGCTATCGCAGCCGTCGTGCAAGCGACGACGCGGCCCGGCTGCGCATTCGGGAGCTCGCGGCACAGCG
>Ga0126384_10002002_pt1 | contig 12299 bp, 11 predicted proteins | sample PanSoiMetPlot_36_FD_92543 | JGI IMG/M metagenome (GOLD analysis project Ga0126384, IMG submission 92543) | Tropical forest soil microbial communities from Panama - MetaG Plot_36 | ecosystem: Environmental > Terrestrial > Soil > Tropical forest > Bulk soil | place: Panama | collected 2016-02-17 | reverse complement strand
GTGATCGCCGCGTATTCGTTGCGCATCTCGCGCGCGAGCGCGAACACGTAGTCCTCGTGGTTCGCATAATGGGCATTGAGCAGCGTGCTCGAGATGATCCCGGGCGACGGCGCCGTCATGAAGCAGTCGGCCGGATCGCGGCCCGCCGCCTTGGCGTGGCGGGCGAGCCGCGCGACCTCGGCGTCGATCGCCGTGGTGTCGCGATAGCGCACCTCGGCGACCGCCTGCGGGGCGTTGAACTGCTTGCCCCGGCGCGGGAAGCGCTCCGCCAGCAGCTTGCCGTAGTCGGGGAAGTCGGTCATGTCGCGCGGTCGGCGGCGGTTCGACTGGCCACCGAAGCCCACCATGCGCTGGGCCACGTAGGTCTGGAAACCCACCCGGCCCTGCTCGCCGTCATTGCAGATGTCGATGCCGAGGTCGCGCTGCTGGCTGAACACATGGGCGACCCGGCGCTCGACCTCGGCCTCGAGCTCCGCGCTCGCGACCTCCTCCCCGAGCTCGGCGCGGATCAAGAGCTCGTTGAGCCGCGCGCCGCGCGGCAGGCTGCCGACATGCGTGACCAGGAGTCCCTGCTCGCTCTTGCGCATCGCATTCCCCCCTGCCGCGCCCGTGCAGCGATCGCGTCACGCCACCTTCGAGGGGCTCGATTTCGACTTCGCCCAGTACTCGCTCGACGCCTTGGTGGCGGCGAGCTTGTCGGCATCCTCGTAGCCAGGCGCCATCGACGCCGACGTGGTCGCCATCACCTGATGGTGCTCGATGTTGAGGAGGCGCAGCCAGCTCTGCTGGCCCAGGGTGAGCCCGATCATGCAGCCGAGCTCGACCAGCTCGGGCTCGGTGAAGTGGCGATGCAGCCGGTCCCAGAACGCGTCGTCGGTCTCGGTGCGCCAGGCGATCGCCTCCGCATAGGACAGGGCCGCCTTCTGCCGCTCGTCGTAGTTCGTCGACGACTCGAAATTGATCAGGTCCTTGACGTGGTCCTCGATCAGCGCACCGCTCGTCGTCGCCTTCACCGAGCGCTGGTTGCCGCAGTACTCGCATTGGACGGAGCGCGAGACGTAGAGGCGGCACAGCTCCTTGATCGCATGGTCGAGCACGCCGTTGCGGAAGAGGTCGCGCCAGGAGTTGGCGAAGAACCAGAACGCCGCTGGCACGTGCGCGCGCACGGCGGTGCTCTCCGGTCGCGGCGTCCCCTCGCGCTCGCAGCGCCGCATCTCCTCCTGCATGGCGGCGTCCATCTTCTCGATCGGAACGTAGCTGATGCGCTGCTTGGGCATGTGGTTCTCCTGCGGTTTGCGTCAGGCCGCGCGCCCGCCGCCGCGCACGAGGCTCGCGGCGAGCTGCTCCTCGCGCGCCGCGTCCTGCGCCTTGGCGTAGTCGGCGACCCCAGTGTATTCGGTGACCGGGTCCTGCGCCACGTCGATACCGGCGACCTTGCGCGCGAACGCCGCGAACGGGCCCGCGCCGGTGAACTCGGCGCGCTTGAGCGTGAGCGACAGGAGCGTCTGCAGCGGCGTGCCGTTGAAGTTCTCGAACATGTAGAGCCGCCCTCCCCAGTCGGTGAGATAGAGATCGCGGATCACGCGCGCGAGCTTGATGCGATCGTAAGGCTCGCCGGTCGGCCCCTGGTTGAGCCGCTCGAACCACGGCCGCATCGCCGGATCGCGCCACTGCGCCTCGGTCGGGAACATCAGCGCGCTGCGGCCGCACAGGTCGATCAGCTCGTGGATCATCGCGCCGAACTGCTGCAGGAAATAGACCCGCCCCCAGTTGAACAGCTGGATGTTCGGCTTGTAGAGCCCGCCCGGCGTATAGAAGCCGAGGTCCTCGGATGCCACCACGTGGGCGTAGACCGACTGCTGGAAGCCGATGATCTTGGCAAGCCGCGACTGCACGGCGTCGATCTTGGCGGTGCCGAGGTGCTCGCACACCAGGATCGCGAGGCCCGCCAGCAGCTCGGCGCGCACCGCCTGGCGCACCAGCGCGTGATAGTGCACCCAGTCGAACACGCGCTGCGGATAGAGCTTGGCGTGCTCCGGATTGCCAATGTGGAAGACGTATTTCCACGGGATCAGCACGTTGTCGAACAGCACCGTGCTGTCGAGCTCGTCGCCCTGGGCGGCGAGCGGATGCTCGACCGGATCGTCCTTCACGACGCTCTCGCGGCACACGATGGTGACGCCCTTGGTGTTGGCCGGGCAGACCCCGTAGATGATCTGGTCGCCCTTGGCGCCGGGGCGGAAGAACACGCCGAGATGGAGGAAATCGCCGAAGGCCGAGCCCGTGCCGATCGCCTTCACGCCGTTGACGACGATGCCTTCGTCGTTGGTCTCGACCACGCGCAGCGCCGGCGAGGCGCCGTGCGCCGCGGTGCTCGAGCGATCCGCCTGCGGATCGACGAAATGCGGCGCGCAGACGAGATCGTTCTCCATCGCGTGGCGGTAGAACTCGACGATGTTGCGCGCGAGGTTGCGGCCGTCGGCGCCGACCGCTGCCTTCTCCCACGGCTCGGGGTCGTCCACATAGGTGACCAGGATGTAGTTCTGCACGTCGGGCGTGCGCGGGCAGGACGCCGCCACGAAGTGCTTCATGATGAACTCGTGGTACTTGCGCTTGCGGACCAGCGCTTCCTTGGTGCGGTGCTGGAACCAGGTCATCGACCGACGGGTGCCGTCGTCGTCGACGAAGGTGAGGACGTCCTCGATGTCCTTGCGGTGGTGGAGATCGAAGAACTCGGCGGTGCGTCGCGCATAGTCGCGCGTGAGCGGGTGGGTCGCGACGTTGTCGATCTTGTGGTTGCCGACCCAGACGACGCGCCCGTCGTCGAGCGATCGCAGATAATGCTCACCGGTGCGGAGCACCGCGCGCTTGGCCTGCAGCATCGGGCGTTCCCCTTCGGCGGCCTGCGCCGCCGCTTGTCTGGTTGGCCTAGCCTACGCCCAAGTTGCGGCGTACTCTATGCAGGCATGGATATTGCGACTATTCCGCGAGGTTATCGAGGCGTCGACCTGCATCACCTCGAGGTGCTGGACGTGCTGCTGCGCGAGCACAGCCTCACGGGCGCCGCCAAGGTGCTCGACCTCAGCCAGCCGGCGCTGAGCAAGACGCTCGCCACCCTGCGGCGCTATTTCGACGATCCGCTGTTTGTGCGCGTCGGGCTGCGCATGGAGCCGACCGCCAAGGCGCTGCAGCTCCGCGACCCGGTCGGCGCCATCCTCACGCGAATGCGGGCGTTGCGCACCGAGCATGTCGCGTTCGACCCCGCGACCTCGCGCCGGATCTTCAATTTCTGCGTGGTCGACGCCGGGGTGATCAAGCTGCTGCCGCCGCTCGTGAAGCTGCTGGTCCGGCAGGCGCCGGGGGTGCGCCTGCACACCATGCAGGTCGAGGCCCGCCAGCTCAAGCCCTGGCTCGAGTCGGGCAAGCTCGACTTCGCCATGGGCTCGTTTCCCTCGCTCACCAAGGGCGTCCGCCGCCAGTTCCTGTGGACCGAGACCTATGTCGGCGTGGTGCGCAGCGGCCATCCGCGCCTGAGGCGCAGCCCCTCGCTCGCCGCGTTCGCGGCCGAGAAGCACGTGCTGGTCTCGACCCTGGGCACCGGGCACGCCCACCAGCTCGCCGAGCGCGCGCTCGAGGCCGCGATCGGGCCCGAGAACGTGCTGTGCCGGGTGCCGATGTTCATCGGCGCCGCCGTGCTCGCCAAGCACACCGACGCGGTCGCGACCCTGCCGCTCTCGGTCGCAACCGTGCTCGCCCGCGACCTCGACCTGCAGATCGTCAAGCCACCGCTGCGGCTGCCGCGGATCGAGATCTACCAGTACTGGCACGACCGGTTCCATCGCGAGCCCGGCAACCAGTGGATCCGCGCGGTATTCGCGACCCTGTTTCGCAAGGGGTGAGTTCGCGGCCGGCACCGACGCCTGCCGCACGCCGCGCGTACCTGCATGCACAACCTGCCTTCGTGCTATAGAGTAGGCCGATAAACATTCGGGAGGGCATGAAACGCCATGGTCAGGGGGAGTCTGTTTTCGGTCACGTACGCGGCTGCGGTCGGCGTTGGCTTGCTCGCGCTGGTTCCGGCGCAGGCCGCCGACGACCTCGAAGCCAGATTGCAGGCCTGCAATGCCTGCCACGGCGCGAACGGCGAGCCCATCAATGCGCAGACCCCGATCATCTGGGGCCAGCAGACGAGCTTCCTGGTCAAGCAGCTGCACGATTATCGCAGCGAGGATCGCCGCAACGCGGTGATGTCGCCGATCGCCGAGACCATCAAGCCGGAGGAGTGGCGCAAGACCGCCGCCTATTTCGCGGCCAAGAGCTGGCCCGCCAAGGCCACGCCCGCGGCCGCCGCCGCGCAGCCCGCCGGCATGGATCTGTGCGCGAAGTGCCATCAGGAAAAGTTCGCCGGCGGACTGCCGGCGCCGCGCCTCGCCGGCCAGAGCTACGAGTACCTGATCGCCGCCATGAACAGCTTTGCCAATGACGAGCGGACCAACAATGCCGACATGGCGACGCTGATGAAGGCGCTCTCGCCCGCCGAGCGCGACGCGATGGCGAAGTATCTGGCGGGTCTGTGACGCGTGACTCGTAGGGTGGGCAAAGGCGCGAAGCGCCGTGCCCACGCGCGCGTCAGTGGTGGGCCCGCTTCGCTTTGCCCACCCTACAACGCTTGCGCGGGCAATGACGCAGCAGTTTTTTAGAGCGCCGTCTTCACTACCTGGCCGGTCGCCTGCACGAACCAGCGCTCGCTGGCGAACGGCTTGGCGTGGAGCCGGGCGACCAGCCAGTCGGCGAGGAGGATCGGCGGAAACGGCCCGAGATTGGCCGCCGGCACGTTGCCGACCGAGTGGCGGCTGTCCGCATAGACCACGAGCTGGCGCGGCCCCGTCATCGTCTTGATCATGCGCTCGGTATGCTCGAGCGGGCTCAGCTCGTCGGCCTCGCCGGCGACCACCAGATACGGGCTCCTGATCTTCTCGACATGGCCTTCCCAGGTCAGCGTCTCCACGAACTCGTCGAACTTCGCCTCGTCGGTGTAGTTCGACATCCACATGAAGCGCTTCTTGAAGGTCGGCGACGCTTCCTCGAAGATGGTGTGGCAGCCGGGCTCGAGGCAGGTCGAGATCACCGCGGTCGCGGCGATGCGCGGCTCGTGCGCCGCCACGATGGTACCGAAGAACGAGCCGAAGCTCGTGCCGGTAACGCCGATCCTGCCCCCATCGATCTCGGGCCGGCCGACGAGCCAGTCCACCACCGCGGGCCCGGCGTCGATCCAGTTCTGCATCGAGACGTAGAGCCCGTTGAGCGGGCTCTCGTACTGGCCCGGCCCGTCGATCGCGAGCACCGCGACGCCGCGCGCCAGCCAGCGGTCGCTGCCGAGGGCGACGCCGGTCTCCTTGAACGAGTCCATGCCCGGGATCGAGATGACGGCCGGGATCCTGCCCCCCGCATATCCGGGCGGCAGGTGGAACCAGCCCGGGATCGCCTTGCCCTTGAACGGGATCGACACCGCCTCGACCTTGCGGTCGGCGAGCCGTGCGTAGTTGGCGTAGCACTCGCGCTTCTTCTGATGCAGCTCGACGTGCTTCCGGCCGGAATCGTCATAGGGCCACTCGGCGGCGCCGTAGTGGATCGCGGCCATGAACCAGTTGTCGCGTGCCGTGACCATGTTGCCGTCGGCTTCGGCGGCGCGCGCCTTGGCCTCGCGGCGCTTCGCGGTCGACTCGAAGGCCGGGCCGATGTCCGCCATCTTCTGCACCCGCGCGCGGATCGCCGCGAAGTCCGCGTTCGACTCCATGCCGCACGGCGCCGACAGATAGAGCGAGCGCGGCTGGTCCCAGTCGATGCCGTTGGCGCGGATGATGTTGTCGAGCGTCCAGCGCTGCTCGGCGAAGCGCTTGGTCATGGCGGCCCCCTCCTCTTCGGCGAACGCGGCGCTGGCCACGAGCGTCGCTCCGGCACCGGCCGCGGAAGCGATGAAGCGTCGACGGTCCAAGGCATCCATGGCGATCCTCCCATTGTTTCTTGGCGGCGGCCAGCGTGCGCCGGTGATCGGGGATCTTAGCGCAAGCTCCGGCTTATGGGCATGGCGGAGCATGCGATCGCCCGGTCATGAAATGACGGATCGTGCGAAGGTGCACGGCGCCAGGGCCATACCTCCACGACCGAGTGCGGGCGGACCTGCTCGGCGCGCGCTTCAGGTCGCGTCGGCCGTCACCGATGCGGCCAGTCGAATTGGTAATTCACGCCGGCGCGCACGACGTCGTTGGTGAGCTTGACGTCCCGCGCAAGGTAGGAGCCGTTCGGCTCGGAAATTTCGGAGAAGAAGGTGGTGCCAAGATCGACGTGGAGATACTCGAGCTTGGCGGACCAGTGGTTCCAGAAGGCGTATTCGGCGCCGACGCCGGCCGTCCAGCCCGTGACCGTGTGCGAGCTGCTGCCGCAGGCGACCGCCAGCGGGCTGCAAAGGTTGATCCCGACGTCGGAGAACGCCGCGCCGCCGGTCCCGTAGAGAAACCAGCGATCCCACGTGTAGCCGAGCCGAAGCCGCAGCGTGTCGAGCCATCTCTCGTTCGTCTCGAGCACATTGGCGGCGGGCGCGAACGGCGGAATGAGGTGGGTGCTGCCCCTGATGCTGGTCCAGGAGATGTCGTTTTCGACGCCGATCACCAGGCTGTTGACCTGGTAGTCGCAGCCGAGCGTGCCGCCGATGAGCGCGCCCGAGACGTCGAACGGGTTGCTCAGGGGAAGGCCGAAACCCCGGGCCGGACGGGTATCGTCCTGGATATGCTGGCTGCTGCCCCAGGCCCCGCCGGCCTCGAAGCCGACGTGACAGCCGGTCCAGTTGTAGGCGACCGGCGCCGGCGGCGCCTTGTAGGTGAGGTCGGCCGCCATCGCGCTGCCGGCCGCCGCCTGCCAGAGCATGGCAAGCCCCCAAGCCCATCGACTTTTGTTCATGGCCCACCCACCTCGGTCGCCCGTCTGTGAATTATCTCACGCCGCGTCCGGGCCGGATAGCGGGAAAGTTGCGCCAGACACGCGCTGCCGTTGGAGTTGCCATGCCGCAACGCAGCAGCGGCCGTCGGCGCTTACCGGTTCGCGCCGTGGATGGCGTCGATCACCGCGCCGGTCACGTCGGCCGTCCGCGCGCGTCCGCCGAGATCGGGCGTGTGAAAGCGCGGATCGGCCGTGACCCGCTCGATCGCGCCCATCAGCCGATCGGCGGCCGCCTTCTCGCCCAGGTGCTCGAGCAGCATCACGGTCGACCAGAAGGTGCCGACCGGGTTCGCCACCCCCTTGCCCATGATGTCGAAGGCGGAGCCGTGGATCGGCTCGAACATCGACGGAAAGGTCCGCTCCGGATTGATGTTGCCGGTCGGCGCGATGCCGAGGGAGCCGGCGAGCGCGGCGGCGAGATCGGACAGGATGTCGGCATGCAGGTTGGTGGCCACGATGGTATCGAGGCTCTGCGGCCGCATCACCATCCGCACCGTCATCGCATCGACCAGCATCTTGTCCCAGGTGACGTCGGAAAACTCGCGCGCGACCTCGGCGGCGATCTCGTCCCACATCACCATGGCGTGCCGCTGGGCGTTCGACTTGGTGACGACGGTCAGCAGCTTGCGCGGCCGCGACCGGGCGAGCCCGAAGGCAAACCGCATCACCCGGGCGACGCCGGCGCGCGTGAACATCGCAACGTCGGTCGCGGCCTCGAGCGGCGAGCCCTGATGCACGCGGCCGCCGACGCCGGCATATTCACCCTCGGAGTTCTCGCGCACGATCACCCAGTCGAGCTCCTTGTCGGTGACATGCCGCAGCGGCGACGTGATTCCCGGCAGCACGCGGGTGGGACGGACATTGGCGTATTGATCGAACGGCTGGCAGATCGCGAGCCGAAGGCCCCAGAGCGTAATGTGATCGGGAATGTCGGGGTGGCCAGCGGAGCCAAACAGGATCGCGTCGTGTGTCCTGATCTGGTCGCGACCGTTCTCCGGCATCATGCGGCCGTGCTTCTTGTAGTATTCGCCGCCCCAGTCGAAGTGATCGACATGGAACGCAAAACCGCCGTCGCGCTTGGCGATGGCGTGCAGCACCTCGACCCCGGCGGCGACGACCTCCGTGCCGATGCCGTCACCCGGAATGGCTGCGATCTTGTACGACTTCATGGGAAGACCCTGTTGGAAGACCCTGGGTTTATCGAGGAACGGCACCGGACCGCACCACAGCGCCGGCATGCCCCACAGGCGTGGTTATAGGCAGCGAAAGGATGAAGATCCATCGCTCGGACGCAACGGCCGCGGCGGCGGCCGCCGCGGAGATCAGCTCAGCACATAAATGCGATCGGGCAGCGCGTCGGGCACGCCATCCGGCGGCGCGTGCGTGGCGAGCACCGTGCCGCAGCGTTCGATCGCGGCGACGAAGCCGGGGGCGACCTTTCCGTTCCGCATCTCCCCGATCAGCGCGTCGACCGCCGCCTGCCACTCCGACTGCGCGACCTTCGACGCAATGCCCTGGTCGGCGACGATCCGCGCATAGTGCTCCGCCATCGACGCGAAGATCAGCACGCCGCAGCGGTGCCGCGTGTTGGCGAGGCCACGCAGGAAGAACTGCTCGACGGCGGCGCGATGCGCGCGCGCCCGCTGCACCGGACGCGGCACGAGCGCCATCCGCAGCGGTGTCCATGACAGGATCAGTGCGGCGAGGAGAAAGACGGCGATCTGCGCGAGGAAGATGCGCTGCACGGTGAGCTGGGTGAGATAGATGAGCGGCCACGGCACGAACAGCGCGAGCACCGCGGCCCATTGGATCGGCACCGCCGAATAGTCGGACGACGAGCGCGCCAGCACGCAGACGATCTGCCCGCGGGTGTGCGCCTCGGCGGCGCGGATCGCGGCCGCGATGGTGGCATGGTCGGTCTCGCTGAGGTGCATCACCAGCTCCCCGATGCGCCGCCGCCGCCGGACGAGCCGCCGCCGCCGGAGAACCCGCCCGAGAAGCCGCCGTCGGAGCCGCCCCACGATCCGCCGCCCCATCCGGACGAGCCGCCGCCCCACGGCGCGCCCCCATAGGGAATGAAGATCGTGCGCCCTCCCCGCCGCACCAGCGTCCCCGACGTGCCGCCGGCGCTCGACACCATGTGGCGGAAGATGAAGATGATCACCAGCACCATCAGGATCGGAAACAGCACATCGAACAGGCTCTGCTGGTCCTCGGCCCGCACGCGCGCCTTGGCGTGCCATTCGGCGGCGTCGGTGGTGAGCACCGATATGATACCGTCGACCCCGCGCTCGATCCCGCCCGGAAAATCGTTCGCCTTGAAGCGCGGCACCATGGCGCTCGCGATGATGACCGAGGAGAGCGCGTCGGTCAGCGTGCCCTCGAGGCCGTAGCCGACCTCGATGCGGACCTTGTGCTCGGTGGGCGCGACCAGCAGCAGGACGCCGTTGTTCTTCTTGGCCTCGCCGAGCTTCCAGCGCCGAAACAGGTCGTTGGCGAAGGTCTCCACGTCGCCGCCCTGCAGCGACTTCACGGTCGCGACGACGAGCTGGATGCCCGACTTGTCCTCGAGATCCTTGAGCTTGGTCTCGATCGCGTCGCGCGAGCCCGCCGGAATGACGCCGGCCTGATCGACCACGCGTCCGGTGAGCGGCGGCAGGTCGAAGGCACGGCCAGGTTCCCCCGCAAGGCAGACGATGCAGAGCAGCAGCAGGCCCGCGAGCTCCGGCCGCGGCCAGATCCGCCGGCGGGTCTTGCCGCCACGTCGCGGCAAGATGCCCGGCGCGGTCGAAGCCACCGCTCTGCCCGCCGTCCTAGAACTTCACCTGCGGCGGCGTCTGTGCGGTCTCGCTCGCGGCGAACTCGGCCATCGGCTTGCTGGCGAACACGGCCCTCGCCCACAGCAGGCCCGGGAAGGTCTTGATCTCCGTATTGAAGGTGCGCACCGCCTCGATGTAGTCGCGGCGGGCGACGGAGATGCGGTTCTCGGTGCCTTCGAGCTGCGACTGCAGCGCCAGGAAGTTCGCGTTCGATTTCAGGTCGGGATAATTCTCCGACACCGCCAGCAGGCGGCCGAGCGCACCGGTCAGCTGGTTCTGCGCGTCCTGGAACTGCTTGACCTTTTCGGGATCGGTGAGCTGCGACGCGTCGACCTTGATCTGGGTCGCCTTGGCGCGCGCTTCTATGACCGCGGTGAGCACGTCCTTCTCCTGCTTGGCGTATCCCTGGACGGTCGCGACCAGGTTGGGGATGAGATCCGCGCGGCGCTGATATTGATTCTGCACGTCCGACCAGCGCGCCTTGGCCTGCTCCTCGAGCGTCGGGATCGTGTTGTAGCCGCAGCCCGACAGGAGACTTGCGATGCAGATGGCCGCGATGATCGCGGGCAATCGAGAAACTCTGGCCGTCATGACACTCTCCTCGATCGTTCGCCCGCCCGCTCGCCGACGTCTGCCCGCGCGGATCGGCCGCGACGATCAAGGGCACAAACCGCGACATCGCGTTGCAGTGCGCCGGCGCGCCGTGACTATACCCCAGCTGCACCGGCCGCCATAGCGGCGGGCAAATCGATTCAAATTCCGATTCAATTCGCCGTAGCGCCGCCTTTTCGGTTCGGTGACAATGCGCCGATGGCCGCGACCGCGGCCGCCGAACGCCCCGCAACCGCCGCACCAGGAGCACGTCATGCCGACCGGCGTCTTCGACTCCCCCCTGCTCGGGCACGTGTGGGGAACCGACGAGCTGCGGGCGATCTTCAGCGACGAGAACCGGGTGCAGAAATGGTTCGACTACGAGGCGGCGCTCGCGCTGGCGCAGGCCGAGCTCGGCATCGTGCCGCCGGCGGCCGCCGCCGAGATCGCCGCCAGGGCGAAAGTGGCGAATGTCGATCTCGCCGCGATCGGCGCCGAGATCCGACGCATCAAGCATCCGCTGGTGCCGGCGCTGCGCGCCCTGCAGGCCGCTTGCGCGGACGATCACGGGGAGTATCTGCATTTCGGCCCGACCACCCAGGACGTGCTCGACACCGGCATGGTGCTGCAGCTCAAGGAGGCGCACGCCATCATCCTGCGCGATCTCAGGCGCGTCGGCCGCGAGCTGTTGCGGCTCGCCGAGACCCACAAGGCGACCCCGATGGCGGGCCGCACCCACGGCGTCCAGGCGCTGCCGATCACGTTCGGCCACAAATGCGCGATCTGGCTCGCCGAGGCTGGGCGCAACTTTCATCGTCTGGTGGAGCTTGCGGCGCGCACCTTCGTGGGCAGCCTCACGGGCGCGGTCGGCACGCAGGCCTCGTTCGGCGCACGCGCGTTCGAGCTCGACGCGAACGTGATGGCCCGCCTCGATCTCGGCGTCGCCGACATCTCGTGGCAGACAGCGCGCGACCGTCTCGCCGAATACGCGGGGGCGCTCGGCCTCGTCGGCGGCGCGCTCGCCAAGATCGCGCACGAGATCATCATCCTGAGCCACAACGAGATCGACGAGGTCGCGGAGCCGTTCGATCACGGCAAGGTCGGCTCCTCGACCATGCCGCACAAGCGCAACCCGGTGATCTGCGAGGGCGTGGTCGCGGTCGGGCGCGCGCTGCGCGCCTCGGTCGCGCTGATGCAGGAGGCGCTGGTGGTCGAGCACGAGCGCGACGCCTCGACCTGGCGGCTGGAATGGAAGGCGCTGCCGGAAGCGTGTCTCATGACCGGGGCGATGCTGGCGCAGATGCGATACGTGCTCGGCGGGCTCGAGGTGTTTCCCGAGAAGATGCGCCGCAACCTCGACACGCTCGGCGGCTTCCTGATGTCCGAGCGCGTCATGTTCGCGCTCGCCGACAAGGTCGGCAAGCAGAGCGCGCACGAGATCGTCTACGAGGTCGCGATGCGCGGCATCGCGCAAGGCGTGCCGTTCGAGCGGGCGCTGATGGCGGACGCCGCGGTCAGGGACGCGATCGACCCGCAGGACCTCGCCGCGCTGCTCGACCCGACGACCTATGTGGGCCTTGCACCCGCAATCGTCGAGCGCGTGGTGGCCGAGGCCCGCGCATCGGGCTGGACTGCCACCTGAGTACGCCACCTAAGTATTTGCAACGAGGCGTGTCGGCCGCGAATCTGATTGGCTTTCCTGCGGCCTTGCGACAGAGTTGTGGCCTCAGATGCGTATGTGAAGTCGCTCACGATGTTGCGTACGGCGTCGCGCAAAATCCATGAGTTGGTCGCCAAGGCCGCCTATGCCAGGGAGCAGGCCGGCCTGAGCGTCGACGAGCGCTCGCGCGCATTCTGGATCACCATGGAAACGCAGTGGCTCGGCCGCGCGCG
>Ga0126384_10002001_pt1 | contig 12300 bp, 9 predicted proteins | sample PanSoiMetPlot_36_FD_92543 | JGI IMG/M metagenome (GOLD analysis project Ga0126384, IMG submission 92543) | Tropical forest soil microbial communities from Panama - MetaG Plot_36 | ecosystem: Environmental > Terrestrial > Soil > Tropical forest > Bulk soil | place: Panama | collected 2016-02-17 | reverse complement strand
TCCAAGAGTACGTCCGCACCGTCACCGAGCGCACGGACTTGTGGCACCGGCTGGAAGCCGAGCTGGTGGAGCAGGCGAAGCCGTGGCGGTTCTCTCCAGTCGTCGAGGCGTTGCAAGCGCTCCAGGGTTGGTAGCCAATCCACGGATATCAGCATGATCAACCGTCGAGGTTACTGGCTCCGTCTCTTCCGAGGATCGGTGCGGCATGATCTTTGACGACAGCGGCTGAGAGAGAAGAGGAAAAGAAACGTGGCCTTGACGTGGGGCTTGACAGCGGCAGTCATATCAACGCTCCGAGCGATTCTCGATGCGCAGGCGACTTCGCGAAGTCCCGAGCCGGGTCTGATCCCCTCGCCCGATCTCGCCCTCCGAATCCGGTGAACGGCGTTCGCCCCGCGCCGGGCTGGGCCGCGGAGGTCGAACAGTGGGGGCGCGGGCTCTTCGCCGTCGAGCGCCATCCGCTGGCGCTCCGGCTCGCGGCGCGCGGCACGCTCGGGCTAATGGTGCCGTTGCTCGCCGGTCTCGTCCTGTCCTGGCCGTCGCTGAATGTGGCAGCGCTCGCCGCGTTCCTGCTCGCGTTCGGCGATCTGACCGAGGACCGGGGCTGGCTCCCGCGCCTCGCCGCGGGGTCCGCGCTCGGCGCGCTCTCCGCCGCCAGCGGCGTGCTCGCCGGGGCGCATCCAGCGACGGCGGCGCTCGCGATGCTGGGGTGGGGCACTCTGTTGGGCGTGGCGGGCGTGTACGGCGACGGCGCGGCGGCGATAGCGCTGCCCGTGGCGTGGGCCTTCATCGAGATCGGCCTCCCCGCGACCGACCGCGGGATCGGCGAGGCGGTAGCCCGCGGCGCGCTGTTCCTCGCGGGAGGCGCGTGGGCCATCGCGCTGGCCTGGGCGATGCGGATCGCCCGGCGCAACCGGCCGCTCGCCGAGCGCGCGGCGGAGTGCTACGAACGGCTCGGGGAGTACCTCGCCCACGCGTGCGGCGTCGGGGCCGTTGTCCCCGCGGCGCGGAACTATCGCCCGTCCGACGAGACGCGGGTGCGGTCGGCCATCACCGACGCGCGGGCGCTCGCCGTCGAGACGCGCCGTCGCCAGGCTGCGGCGAGCCGGCCGGTGCAGCGTCTCGTCGTGCTGATCGAGCTGGCGGATCGGATCTTCTCGCTCGCCTCGGTGCTGGCGGAGGTGGGAGTCACGCCGAGCGCAACGGCGCCGCCGTCGGCTGACGGGGCCGAGCCGCGTCCGACCCGCGCACACGATGGCGCCGAGCCGTGGCCCCTCGCCGAGGGGGCCCGGGCGGTGGCACGGGTGACGCTGGATCGCGCGGGCGCCGCGGCGGTCGCCCCCATTGCCGCCGGCCTCGAGCGGGCGGGAGAGTCACCGGCGCCTGGCGGCGCCGTCCCCTCGACGAGCGCGAGCGCGGGAACCGCGCGCGACCGGCGCGAGGAGATCCACCGCGCGATCGCGCGGGCGCTCGTCCACGCGCTCCGCGCGGCCGGCGGCGATCGGCTGCCCGCGACGGCGGAAGTGCCGGCCGACGCGGATTCCCGCCGCCGGACGCGGTCGCTCGCGGCGCTCCTGGCGCCGCTGTCCGCCGTGGCCGATCGGCGATCGGTCGTGGCGCGGCACGCGTTGCGCTACGGGGTCGTCACCGCGGCGGCTGTCGCGATCGACGCCGCGCTGGCGCCGCGATTCGGCTACTGGATCCCCCTGACCGCCACCGTGATCCTCAAGCCGTACGCGGGCAGCACGCTCACCCGGGCCGGCCAGCGGCTCTGCGGCACGATCGCCGGCGTGGCTGTCGGGGTGGCGCTCGTGCAGATCCCCGGCGGTCCGGCCGCGTGGGGGCTGGCGAGCGGCGCCGCGTTCGGCGCGGCGATCGCCGTGCTGCCGCTCAACTACGCGCTCACGGTCTTTTTCTTGTCGGCGGGGATCGTGCCGTTCGAGTCGCTGGTCTACGGCGCGACGGAGTGGGGCACCGGTCTCCTGCGCGTCCTCGACACGGTCATCGGCGGGGCCCTCGCGCTCGCCGGTGGCTACCTCCTCTGGCCGTCTTTCGAGCGGCGGAGCCTGTCCGCCATGCTGGCAGCTGCGGTGGCCTCGACGGCGACATACGCCGATCGCGTGCTCGGACACCTCGCCGGCGACGCGGCGCCCGATCTCGAGGCCACGCACCGCCGCGCCGGCCTCGACAACACCAACCTCCAGGCGTCGTTCCAGCGCGTGGTGGCCGAGCCGGGCGCCGCTCCCGGCTATGTCCAGGCGACGTTCGTGGCCGTCGTCGCGCTCCAGCGCCTGATGCTGAGCCTGAACGCGTTGCGCGAGCTCAGCGAGGGGGCCGGGTCGGCCCCGGAGTGGCAGCGTCTCCGCGAGCGAGTGCGGCGCGGCCTCGGCGACCTGCCCGCAGCGCTCGCCTCGCCGGCGCAGTCGGCCGCCGCGGTCACCGAGGGCGAGGCGGCGTCGATCGCGCGCGCCCTGACGCGACCGGCGGGAGCTGGGCTCTCCACGCTCGAGGCCGACCGCGTCGCCTGGCAGGTCGACACGCTCCGGGACGCGGTGGGGCGGATGGGCGGCGCCGAGCGCGAGGCCCAGGAGAGCGGGCGCGGCCTCGGGTGAGGGGGTGCCGCGCGAGCGTTCCCGCCGGCATGTCAGCAGGGGCGGGAGGCGCGTCGACCAGCTCGCGTCACGGCGCGGCCTTGCCGGCGCGGAGCGCGATCGGCGCGGGCGCGTCCGGCGCCGGCGAGTCGGCGGCGACGGGTCCGGTCTCGGGCATCGCGATCCAGAACAGCGCGGCGGCGACCGCGGCGATCGCGCTCAGGGCGAGGAACGCCGCGGAATAACCGACGCGCACCTGGATGAAGCCGGCGAACGTGGTGCTGAGCGCCGCGCCGATGCCCTCCTCAACTCCGACTCTTGAAAGCCTCGACCCGCCACGGAGGCGCCACTGGTCGCCGTCCGCGTTTCGGAAGGCTCTAGGCGGGCGGATATAGCCTTGGTCAGGTCGTTGCTGATGGCTCCAGATTCCTCCACCACCGAGAAGTGGACTTCTAAGGGCCCTTCATTGCAAAGCCTGCGCTTTCCTCTGTGACGGTATGGGCTTGGTCGTCAGCTCTAGCCATTGGTCATAGGTCCCCTTGGGATCGTCCAGGTCCATAGTGAGCTTACGTATGACGTCCTCGACATGGCGTTTCCTGTCAACTTCTGCCTCTTCGCTTCCGTCATGAAACTTCTTATCCTGATTTTTGTACTCTACCCAACGCCGTCCTTCGGCCTCGGTGAGTTTGTCGTACCAGTGATAGCGATGGAATACCCTGATGTTGGAAGTAAGTGGGTCATCTTCTACGACCGGGTCGTACTTTACTATCACGAAACTTTCACGCTGTCGCTTGACTGCCTCGAACGTCCTCTTCGCGTGCTCGCCGTACTCCCTGGCGTTAAACATCACAGTTTTGGCATAGCTCGACTGTTCGGGATTAGTTTGTCGCGGGTCTTGCAGCGCTTGCTCCTGCATCAACCCCAAATGAACGCCAGCCGCGACCATAAATACCGGGAGTGCGGGTTTCGCGTACCTTGATTCCATCAAGGTAAAGACGGCCCCCGGGCCCGCGCCGCCCGCGCCCGCCGCCGCTGCGCCCTGAGCTAGTTCTCGCGGACGGCCTGCGTCGCGAGGCATCATCCGTGGTGATCCAGCGGTTGCACTTGCCGGTGTTGGACTTGCTGGTTGACGGCGGCGGTGTGCCCACATAGCAGGCCGCTCAGCCAGGCGGGCTGTCCCCGACCCCGTGCGGTGGCTGCTGATGTGCGCTGTGGCACCGGCTCTTGGGGGGGCGATGTCTGAGAATGGCAGATTCTGTCAGGGGGCCGGCGGGCACCCGGGAGGCGCCCGCCGCCGGAGCGGGCTAATGTTGACTGTCCTCCGAACGGCCGCCTGGCCGCCTCGCTACCCGTATTCCTAGACGGTCATGAACCCGGTTCTACGAGGCCCTCCGCGCCCGTACACGGCCGTACGTACGCCGGAGCCGGTATCGTCAACCTGCCCCGTGTGCGGACGCTCTCGGAAACACACCCAGGCGGAATTGACCGCGAGCGATACCGGACGCAAGCGACGGCCAGGACACCTCAGCGGCTCAAACCTAGGCCGGATCTTCGCGCTTCGTGCTCCCCGGTGAAAGTTCTAAGGAGCCACCCCCTCAACCAGGAACGACCGCGTCTTCGCTGCCTTGTGGCGAATCGGCGCGATTTCGCGATACGCGGGCGAGTTCCAGAACTGTTGCGCTCGCTCCATGCTCGGAAATTGGACGATCGCGACTCGGCCAGCCGGCGGCTCTCCTTCGAGGACTTCCACCTTGCCGCCGCGCGCGACAAATCGGCCACCGAGCGACTCGATGAGTGCCGCCGCTTTTGGGGAGTATTGCTTCATAGGCTCCGGATCGGTGACTTGAATCTCCACGACGATGTACGCCGGGGCAGTGCTCTGTGCGTGGAGGATTGTTGTTGCGGCGGCGGCGCCCAGCACGGCGCTCGCGACCGCGACGACGGTCAGCTTGTACGGTGTCTTCATGGTCTGCCTCTCTCGCAGCGAGAATGGAACGTTGAGGGTCGTGATTGCGACGCGGAGCGTAGGGGACTCATCGGCTGGTCCATCAGAACGATGTAGGTGGGGCCGATACGTAAAGGTGATGCTTCCTCGCGTTTTGCGGGTTGCCGGCGCGTCTAGTTCGGAGCTGAAGGACGTACAGAATCTTACAGGGTGGGGGAGATGCGAGGGCGCTGAGCAATGGCGGTCCCCGAGTGAATCGGCACGAGGGGCAGGACGAGATCGTGTCGGGCTTTGTCGTGAACGGTGGCTTGTAGAATTGGGACGGTGAGGGCATGTCGGCAAGGCGAGCAGGTTTGCTAGCGACAAGGTCGTTGACGAGACTCACTACGTCGTCGCCGTTAGCGCCATCGTACACTCCCCCGAGCCAAGAGGGATCCAGAGGGCTCGCGAAGGCGATTGCGGGAATCAGAATCATGGCGGCAACGACTGAGAGGAGGCTTGGTCGCACAGGATGTGATGCCGGCATGTGCCGTCGCGGGTCGAAGGCAGAATGCATGTTTAGTCTTCCGCTGTCGAGCGGCCGGGCGACATGGGGAGGAGACTAGGCGGTTCTTGACATTCTGTCAACGAAAGAGAACGTAACAGTAAGCGCACATCGATTTTTGATGCCGGCCTTCAGCAGGAAGTCGTCCACGCCAAGCGTCGTGAATCCGCGCACGGCGTGAGGCAACAGAGTAATGCCGACCCCGAGTTCCGTGATTTCCGGGGCGTGTTCGTACACGCGGCAGGCAATGCCGCGTTCCTTAAATTAAAGACGAGCGTCAGTCCGCAGATGCCGCCGCCGACAATTGCTACCTGCATTCAGTCGTGCCGATCGTCGTGCCTATAGCGGCTTCACTTCCACCTTGCGGAACTTGATCGCGCCAGCTCCGTGCTGCAACACGATCGGACCTTCGTCAAACATTCCGTTGCGCAGCTTTGCCGTTGTCTGTCCATTCAGCACGACGGTGATGTCGCGCCCGTTCGCGGTCACCTCATATGTATTCCACTTGCCGCCCGCTTTCGGCATCGGGCTAACTTCGACGTAACGTGTGATAGCACCGGTGCCATAGCTCGGATCCGGGCGCTGGTCGAAGATATTGGCTTCGTAGCAGGTCCTGTCGGTGATCTTTTTCGGATCGAGGCAACGGAAATAGATTCCGCTGTTGGCATCGTCGCTCGGCCAGAACTCGACGCGCACGATAAAATTCTTGTAGGACTGTTTGCTCACCAGGTAGCCGGCTTCCTTGCCCGCCATCTTGTCGACAACAATGGCGCCGTTCTCGACGCGCCAGTTGGACTCGCCGACCTGGTCCCATCCGTCCAGGCTTTTACCGTCGAACAGAGTGACCCAGCCTGCCTCCTGGCTAACGGCTTTCGGTGCGAGGGAGCCGGCAGAAAAGCCCAGAGTGGTGAGGGCGAGAGCAAGACGAACTGTGCGCCTCGATGCGATACCCATGGTGTGTCCTCACTTTTTGAATTTTGAATTTGTCGATGGAGCGGCCGCAAGAATGGACGAAATCGTTCCATCTCTGTCAGGTTGTAGGTAACATAAGGCCCCCTTCTCCGTCACCGCCGCGTGTTGCCCCGCTTCGCACTGCGCGGATGACGCCTCTGCCATCGTGCGGCGATCCTGCCAGAGTCCATGGGCGTGGTCAAACGGCATCGGCCGGCGGGCCGGGGACTCCGCGACACCATGGCGCGCCGGTGGCGACGGGCAGACGAGCGCTGTGGCATAGGTTCCGAGAGGCTGGCTCTTGGGGCGGTGTCTGAGTCTGGCAAATTACGTCAGGCGGCCGGCGGCCACCCGGGCGGCGACCGCCGCCGCGTGCTAATGTTGCCTACGCTCCGTAGCGTCGGTAGATGCTCTCCGTCTGGTGGCCGGCGAGCCTCATAGCCACCGAGCGGGGGACACCGGCGCGCTCGAGGTTCCTGACGGCACCTCGCCGGAGATCGTGGAAGACCAGACCTGTCGCTTCAGCCTCTCCCGCTGTTCCGAGTGTCGGTCGAACCGCGGCAAAAGCCTCGTGGACGGACGGCACGGCCTGCTTGATCCTCAGGGGCCGACTTCGCAATCCGAAGCAACGCATAGAGGACCGCGGGGGCGGTGCCACGGTTTTCTGGTTGGACGACGACCGCCGATTTCCGCATGTCGCCGAGTAAGGGGCGGTAGAAGCATTCATGTCGCTTCGTCACGACTATCAGCGCCGCACGCCGTTGCGTATCACTCAGAAGCGTGCCCGTTCCAACCACAGCGCAGAATTGCTTGGGCCGGTCGTCCCGCTGATGCTCCGGGTCAGCGGACGAAGGCGAAATCCCTCCCCGCCAGCCAGGATCACGGCCCACGGCCCCACCCGACGGACGCGAGCCAGCGGCCGGTTGGAGGAAGGCGTCTACCAGTGGTCACAAGCGCGAACGGGGCCCAGCCAAACTTGCCTCTCGCGGGCTGGATGGCTTCCCGAGAAGACGGTCCAGCGTCTCCCGACTTCCAACCTTCGCTTACGCCTGCGCGGTTCCACATAGCCTATGCAGTCCCAGCGAGGGTATTAGGCCATGGGGAAACCAAGCGACGCTCCGACCAAGATCCCTCGGCACGCACGCGTCGGCACATCGAGGCAGTGCTGACCCATGATCCGCTGCTCCGCCTTCGTGTTGCTCGTGGCCGCCGCGCTGGCCGCGTGCGGCGGTCTCCGCGAGCCGCTACGGGTGAGCCTGGCTGGTATCGACTCGCTTCCCGGCGAGGGCTTGGAGGCGCGATTCCTGGCACGAATTCGGGTCCAGAACCCGAACGACGTGCCCATCCCATACAGTGGTCTCTCGGCTGAGCTCGATCTCAACGGGCGCAGCTTTGCCAGTGGCGTGTCTGCCGCCACTGGGGAGATCCCTCGGTTCGGCGAGAGTGTGATCGAGCTGCCTCTCACCGTGCCCGGGACCGCCATCGTGCGCCAGGTGCTGGGATTCATCGGCGGCGTCCCCGACAAGGCCACGTATCACGTCAAGGGATTTCTCAATACAGGCGCTTTTGGGCGTGCGTCATTCAATTCCACCGGCCAGGTTGATATGCCCAAGCCGGCCAGCGACTAGAAGCTCTTCTCAACCCGGTCCCCGGGACCCGCCAGTTCACATCATGGGCCCGCAACCACTTCCCGGCGACCGGGCCGCCCGAGTTCCGTTTCCAAATCGGCTGCCCAGACCAACGAGAAGGGAGTCATGCTGGCCGTCAGGGCCGAGAGGCCGCTGGCCCGAAGGGTTCCAGAGGCAGGTTCAGCAGGAAACCGAGAAGCCGGCCGGGGAAAGAAGGACGTCCTCTGACGAACTACCCTACGACATGGAACTCACGATAATCGCGGATAAACCCCTGAAACTGACGTGCCCGATCCATCATAAGAACCGCCCGCAAGATACACGTCCCTAAACGACGCATTGAACATCGAGAGACTGGCTCTCGACGTTCGCCGACTTCCGTTCTTGGACACCGTCCGATGTCGGGCGCGCTATTGCACGAGCTCTTTGAAGGCCCAAGGAGGAATATCGCCCGAGTTGGGTGGGGTATGCGTCCACGGGTCGGGTCGCATCGCGAGCGCGCGCCCGGCATCGAAAGCTGCACGCATCTGGGCTGGATCGAATGCGAGCACGTCATTGCCGATATTTACATCGTCTGGAATCCCGACCATCTTGAAGGTGTAGCCTAGTACCTTTGTACCGAAGTAAGACCTTGTCAAAGCTGTCTGCATTGACTGCTCCATCATCACGCTGATGGTTTCTGCCGCGATTTGGCCGAGGGATCGAACGAGGGCCGCGGGCGGTTCCGTCACTTTGCCGTTGTCGATCAGGAAAAGATTCCCCGGACCATGTAGCGGAGGATTGGGCCTCTGACTCCCGAACATGCCTGGGACCACTAGATTCGAACGAGCAGCCCCGTCGACGAACAAATGGCCGTCTATTTCCACTGGTGGAAAAACGATGGGGAACGAGGCGGAGGCCAGTAGCACCTTGCGATAGAGCTCTACATCGCCAGCCTTCGCTATCGCCGTCATATTCCAGACCCAGGTCTGGCCGTAGTCGATGTTGGTGGTGCCCACAAACAGCATGCGATTTTCATCGTATGCCGCAGCCACGCGTTTCAAAGTCTCAGCTGTGACATGCTTGACGAGCATTGCGCGCAACGGAGCGGTGTCTTTCAGCGAGTCGGCACCGGACAGCAAGCTGATCAACCCTCTATCGTTGTAGATATCGTCTTTCGTGATTCGCGTGTACATCTCTTCCAGCGTCGCATCGTCGGCCGGGGTGCCGAGAAAGGTGTGGGTGGCCAGCAGCGCACCGGTACTGACACCCCCGACGACATCAAACTGCGGTCGCCGCCCGCTCTCGCGCCAGCCGACGAGGAAGCCGGCGCCGAAGGCGCCGTTCTGGCCGCCGCCGGAGAGGGAGAGAACGTTCAACGCATGCCCGCGCTTGCGTTCCAGGTAACGTACGAGATTGTCGCCAGGAACGGTCGTTACCGCGGCATAGATGGGCGAGAGTTGGGTCGGATTCAGCGGTTCGTACCCATTGGGGAGCGTGGCGTACGACGGTGCATTTGAGGAAAGTACCCGCACGGGAGGCGATGCACAGGCGGCCAGAAGCAACGAGACCAGGAAACCCTGAAAAACCACGAGCTTCGTGTGCCCCATGCCCCTCGCGAATCGCCCAAAAAATAGAGAACCAGAATCTCGATCAGCCCACAGATCTCTGTGCCAAACTCTGCCTGGCGCTTCGCCCGGCCGCACTCGCACGGATCGACTCCGATGGCCATCGCCGGGGCTCCGTCCAGATACACACGTAAACGCACGGTTCACGAAGCGCATCGATCCATCCTCCTTGATTTGGATCAACGGCGGCAAGGTTCAAACGTAGCACATACGCACGCCGTGAGATCAAAGTCAGCAGTCGATGAAACTTCAGCGTTTGATTCGGATGAACAGCGCGAGTTTGTGACGACGTGTCATGGTCGATGGCAATGCCTTTCCATGTGCGGCGAGGGTTCCGTAGCTTCGACGGGCTCCTGGCAACGATGTATCACGAAATGGGCATGACGTTCTGGCTGGAGAAGGCAGAGGCGGACATGCGGGATTTGGCATAATAGATCGACCGGCGCATACGATTATCGTGCGCTCGACGCACTCCGCCCAGGGCAACCCGGGGACCATCCTCGAGGTGCGGCGCATCCTTTACGAGCACCTGGGGACCCCGTGCGGGCTCGAGTGCGCGGTGATCGAGCCGGTGGATGAGGCGGCGGCCAGCATGGGCACACGGGAGCCGGCGCCGGCGGCGATCCCACCGGTCGGCGTGCAAGCACCATGATCAGCGCGAGAGCGGAGGTCGTGCTCGACGACCCCAGGGACCGGGTCGATGGGGCGGCCAGTGGCAGGCCCGGGCGACCGACACGTGCGGAAGGATCACAAGTCAAACGGTGGAGCAAGACTCATGCATCTCCTCGAGGGATGGAGGACCTGTCAATAACGAGGATCACATCGTTGCTGGTTGTCGCAGTCCTCGCCCCGTCGGCCAGTGGAGCACCGTCGACGAGAAGACCGGCAAGGTCCGTTCCACCGTCGAAGTGTACGATCAGGGCGGGAAGATCTTCGCCAAGATCACCGGCCTGAGCGAACCGAATGACGAGCAGGGCAAGCCGAAGACCTGCACGGCGTGTCAGGGCGAAGATAAGAACAAGCCCATCGTCGGGCTTGTCATCGTCAAGGATCTGAGCGCGAGCGGGGATCGTTACAAGGGCGGCACGATTCTGGATCCCGAGGACGGCAAGGTCTACAAGGCGGAGCTCTGGGTGGAAGACGGCAAGCTGAAGGTCCGAGGCTACCTCGGAATGTTCTATCGTACCCAGACGTGGATCCAGGCAAAGTGAGAAGCTGTCCGCCACATCGCTGCGGGCCCGTCGAGGGAAGGGAGTAGTGCGGCGAATAGCGGGCGTTCTGCTCCTGGTGATCGTGGGGGCGCTCATCCTTGGTACCTCCCTCTGGGGGGCCGGGATGCTGTACTTCGCGGGGCCCGGCGGCCCGACCCTGCGCTCCGTGCTCGCAGTTGCGGTGGCCCTCGCGGCGCTGCTCACCATCGTCTCGCTCCGCTTTCGGAGCTGGCGCTGGCGGGCGGTGCTCGTGTTCGCCGTGGTGGTGGCGCTGCTCGGTAGCTGGTGGAGCACCATCCGGCCGTCGAATGATCGCGACTGGCAACCCGAGGTGGCAAGGCTGGCCGAAGCCACGATCCAGGGCGATCTCGTGACCATCCGCAACATCCGGAACTTCGACTACCGCACCGAGACAGACTTCACGCCGCGCTACTACGATCGGACGTTCGACCTGCGCCGACTGGACCGCGTGGACCTCGTGGCCGTGTACTGGATGGGCCCTGCCATCGCCCACCTGTTCCTGACCTTCGGGTTCGGTGCCGACCACCTCGCGATTTCAATCGAAGCCCGCAAGGAGCGCGGGGAAGGATATTCGTCGCTCGGCGGATTCTTCAGACAATATGAGCTGATCTATGTCGTCGGCGACGAGCGAGACGTGATTCGCCTCCGGACGAACTACCGGAAGGACCCACCCGAGGATGTCTATCTGCTCCGGGTCCGCGCGCCCGTCGAAAACAGTCGCCGGGTATTCCTGCAGTACATGCGGGCCATCAATGAGCTCAGGGAGCACCCGCAGTTCTACAACACGCTGACGACCAACTGCACCAATGTCATCCTGGTCAATACGCGCGTCAATCCCGATCATCTGCCATTGTCATGGAAGATTCTCCTCTCCGGATACACGCCCGAGTATGTCTACGATGCCGGGCGCCTAGATCGCAGCCTGCCCTTCGAGGAGCTCCGGCGCCGCTCACACATCAACGCGGTAGCCCAGGCGGCCGACCAGGATCCGGATTTCTCACGTCGAATCCGCGCGGACTTGCCGAAGACGCCATGACGACCCGGAATCTCTCTCGTGCCCGCACGATGACCAAGACGCTGACATCCGGATCGTTGTGATCGAGCGAACACGACGTGCCGAGCCGAATCCGCCCCGTCAGCGTTGCGCGCGCCACCCACGATGTCGATGCCGTCTAGCGCCTGGATCTCCGCCACGAGCCCCAGCTCCCGTCCCGCGGGTGGATCGCGCCCTCCAGCATCCGCGGGGACAGCTCCTTCACGGAGGACATGAAGCGAAAGTAGCGCGACTCGTCGGAGAGGAGAGCGAATGCCTGACGCACCTCGTCGCGGTCCTCCGGACGGATCTCCCGTAGCCGAACCCGGCGCCCGTCACGCAGCGTCACCTCGACGGGCGCAAAGGGAGCGAGCACCTGCTCAGTACACGATGTCGAAGAGGCTGCCCACCTGCTCCGTGACCTTGAAGCCCCGGCCTTCGAGCTCCTGCTTCGCCCTTGGCGACAGGTTGCCCGTGACCCAGAACTCGAAACGCGTGTTAAAGCCGGGCGCGCGATAGCTGGTCTTGAGCTGTTTGCTCAGCCGGTCGGCGTTGGCCGTCCACACCCCATAGTCGAGGGCGAACGGAATCATGGCGGTCCCCGACTTGGTCTGGGCCACGGCGAGCGGCCGGATGATGGTCAAGCCGGTGATCGGCTCCCGTGTCTCGGCGTAGCCGCGGAGGATCTGGGCGGTGTTGACGAAGAAGTTGGCCTCGACCTCGTCGGCGGCCACGAGCGCGGCATTGAGGTACTCCTCCCGGCCAGTGG
>Ga0126384_10002000_pt1 | contig 12302 bp, 7 predicted proteins | sample PanSoiMetPlot_36_FD_92543 | JGI IMG/M metagenome (GOLD analysis project Ga0126384, IMG submission 92543) | Tropical forest soil microbial communities from Panama - MetaG Plot_36 | ecosystem: Environmental > Terrestrial > Soil > Tropical forest > Bulk soil | place: Panama | collected 2016-02-17 | reverse complement strand
TCGACAGCGAGCAGGACGCGGAAGCCCTCCGCCTCCAGGAAGTCTCGCATCAGCGCAGCGATCTCGGGCTCGTCCTCCACAACGAGCACAAGCGGCCCAGCTGAGCCCGAGACGGCGCGCACCAACACAGTCTCACCCATGGACGCCGCCGGAACGCCGCTGGAACGCCGACTTTCGCAGTTATCTCGCAGCCCATTCACACGAGGTCGAACTCCCTGCCCAACCATGAAAACGGCATGCAGCATGACCGGCAGCGATCGATCCGCTACGGCCGCATGGCTCCGCCGCCCCAGCAATCGCTGGTCGGCTAGCTGCGGCGCCGGTGCCGCAACAGCAAGTGAAAGGGACAACGCGATGGCACAACCGCAAACACCCGATGCGAAGGCAGTGGCGAAAGATGAGTGACGCGTTCTCGCTGCCGCGGATCGATGACTTGATCTCCCGCCGGAGCCTGCTCCGTGGCGGAGCCGCCGTGGCGGCCTTGATGGCGCTTCCCTCCTGCGAGGGCACGGCATCGCCCGCGCCGGCAAGACCGGCATCGACAGTCGCTGCAAACGTCCGCGTCAGTCGCGACCGGTACAGGGAGCATGTCGGGCCGTCGCTTGCGGCGAACCCCCTGCACCCACGCCAGCTCCTCGTCGCCTGCCAAGGCTCGCCGTTCACTCCCGAGTTCATCCTGACCTATCTCTCGGTTGACGGAGGCGCCAGCTGGCACATGGGCGCCAGGCCAGCGCAGCCTGCGGCCGGGCCGGCTGGCGACGACGTGACCGTCGCCTTCGGCGGGGACGGCCGCGGCTATGTCTGTGCCGCGCGTTCTGGTCACGGTTCCAACCTCAAGCCGACGAGCCCCGACGCTAACCGCGCCGTGTACGTGTGGCGGACCGACGACGGCGGGCGTAGCTTCTCGGCACCGGTGACGCTCGTCGAGGGCGTGTATAGCGATCACCCTTGGGTGGCCGCCGGGCAAGGCCAGACCTCGTCCGGGCACAACGTCTACGTGGCCTGGGGCGCCGGCGCCTCGCACACGGCTCTCGACTTCACCCGCTCCACTAATGGCGGAGAGAGCTTCGAGACACCGCGCAGGATCATGAGGGAGGCCAGGATCCCCTCGCTGGTGAGCGCGGGCCCCCAGGTGGCCGCCGGACCGGACGGCCTGCTGTGCGTGGTCTGCGACTGGACAACCCAGCAAGACTCGTCCGGGGACCTGATCGGCCAGGTCGTCGCCGTCTGCTCGACCGATGCGGGACGCAGCTTCGCCGCGCCGGTCCACCTGGGGGCCGAATCGGCGGCCATCGCGCTGCCCGGCGGCGTCAGGCCCAACAGCGGCCCAGCGGTCGCCATCTCTCCCCAGGGCGATGCCCTCTACGTCGCGTTCCCCACGCACAAGCCGGGATCCGCGCACTCGAACATCGTGGTGACCGCATCCCGCGACCGCGGCCGGACCTGGTCCAAGCCGGTGACCGCAACTCCCGACGACGGCGTGATCTACTTCCAGCCGAACGTGACGGTCGACGAAGCGGGCAGGGTCGCGATCTCCGCCTTTGCCCTGGCGCACGGCCATATGGACGAAGTCCTGCTGGTCTCAAGGGCTGGAGAGTTCCGCTTCGGGCCGCCGCTACGGGTGACGACCGCATCTTTTAATCCCCTCGACTCGACGACGGCCTCCCGCGGGAAGTACGGCATCTGGTGGCTCGGCGACTGGCAGGGCATCGCCTGCGGCACCGGGGCTTTCCATCTCGTGTGGAACGACACCCGCACGGGGAAACTAGATCTCTTCGCGGCCAGGGTGCGGCCATAACGCTCAAACCGGAAACCAATCAGCTACCCAGTGCGGCGCGTGGCGTCCTGGTCGGCGTGCGGCGTGCCGACCGTAGGGTTAGGTCATGACGTCCGAACCGCCGGCGAGTGCCGCTACGGCGGCGACCTTCTCGATGGGTGCGGTCGGTCTCGTGCTTCATCCGACGAAGCCGGTGGACCGGTCGATCGAGACGATCATCGCGGCCGCCCGTGGCATGCCTGTCCGGCTGCTGGCCCGCGAGATCGACCGGCACCGGGTACCGGTGGAGGTCAGCGTCGTACCTGACGCCCAGTTCGTGGCCGAGCTGGACGGCCTGGTCACGTTGGGCGGTGACGGCACGATGCTCGGCGGGATGCGGCTGGTGATCGACCGGCCCGTTCCGGTGCTCGGGGTTAACCATGGCAATCTGGGTTTCCTCGTCGAGGTGGCCCCAGATCAGCTGCCGTCGGCGCTGAAGCGGCTCGCCGCGGGCGACTTCTGCATCGAGCAGTATGCGTGCCTGGAGGTGGACGCGGGCGGAATGGTCTTGGCGACCCGGTTCGGATTCAACGACGTGGTGCTGGGGCGGTCCCGCCGCGGCGGAGCCATCTCCCTCGACCTGGCCGTCAACGACCTTCACTATGGCTACTACCGGGCAGACGCCGTCGTCGTCTCGACACCGACCGGCTCCACCGCCTACAACTACGCGGCCGGCGGCCCGGTGCTGTCCCCCTCCTCCGGCGCGGTCGTCGTCACCCCGGTCGCGCCCCTGTCCGGCATCAGCCGGCCGGTCGTGCTCGGCGCGGAGGACCAGGTCTGCTTCACCGCGGCGGAGGACAGCACGCCCGCCGAGATCGACGTCGACGGGATCTCGGCCGGCGCACTGGGGCGCGGTGACCGGCTGACCGCCACGGTGCGCCCGGAGGCAGGACAGGTCGTGCGGCTCTCGGCGGGGGAATATGCCAGGCGAAGCCGGGTCAAGCTCAGCCTGCTCGATCTGCCCCTGCGCCCGGACCAGCTACTCGAGCTGATCCCGCCGGAACTGCGCCGCAACGTTTAGGCCGCGGCGGGCCGCCCGCCGGCTCGGACCGGCCCGGCGGATGACCGCGGCCTTACCGGCCCAGCCCCCGCCGCGCTCCCACCGTGACTTTTCATTCCCCCGCTGCATCCCACCCTTCTTCCCCTCGGAAGCCGTCAGCCTCTCCGGGACCGCGGAGCGGTCACCTCGTGCGCGGGCCGCAGGCACTGCGGCCAGCTCCCCGGCCGGGGGAGCCGGGGGCGTCTCAGCTTCATGATGAGCCTCCTGATTAGGTAAACATCACTGGTACCGCAGGGCGATGCCGGGCTTGATCCGGGTGGCGTGGCGCAACGGCCCGCGGATGACGAGCAGCGTGAGCACGAGGACGCCGAGCAGCGTGATCAGCGGGGTGACCGGCGGGAATTCCTGCGGAAGGCTGATGCCGGCCTGGCGGAGCAGGAGCCCCAGCAGCGCCTGGTAGATCAGCCAGCCGAGCAGGACACCGAACGCCCAGCCGGCGACGGCCAGGACCACCGCCTCCACGCTGAAGACCCTCCGGATGTGACGGGCCCTGGCGCCCAGGCAGCGCAGGATCCCGACCTCCCGGGTGCGCTCGATGACGCCCATGCTCAGGGAGCTGACCAGGCCCATCAGGGTGATGGCGACGACCAGCAGGCCTAGGATCTCAACGATGGCCAGGAGGGCGGCCTCGGACGCTGTTGTCTGTGCCTGGATAACGTAGATCTTCGTGGTGGTAACGGGGTACCCGGCGGCGATGAGCCGGTCCGCGACAGCGGCGGCTGCCCTGTCGATAGCGGCAGATGTGGAGCCGGCGGTAGAGACCCAGAGGGAGTCCGCCGTGCCGGGCCCGCCGTCGAGGCGTTCCAGGGCCGACAGCGGGAAGTAGACGGTGTCGCCGCCATTGGTGGGGACGGTGTCGATCCCGATGACGCGGGCCCGGGCGGCTCCTGCGGCGACGGTGAGGATCAGGACTTGTCCGACCCTGGCATGGATGGCTCGTGCGACCGCGGGGCCCAGCACTACCGGCGGGCTGGCCATGCGGCCGCCTGCTGAGGTATCCGCGGTGGTGAACCAGCGGCCCGCGCTCAGCCGGTACGAGTACAGGGGTCGCGCGCCCAGCCCCCAGGCCGGGTAAGTCTGCCCGTTGTATTGCACCGAGCTGGTCTCGACCGGCTCAGCGCCGGTGACGCCTGGCGTGGCGGCGGCGATGGCGACCGCCTGGCTGCCGAACGGCCGGGCCCCGCGGCCCGGTGCCACGCCGACGCCGACGCTGAAGTGGAGCTTGCCGATGGTCTGGCTGATGACGGCGGCTACTGACTGGCCGAGGGCGAGGAGGGCGATCGCGAGTCCGGCCGCTGCGGCAACCTGCGCGATCGCGGCGACACTGCGGCGCTTTTGGCGCAGCGCGTTGCGGACGCCCATACGCGCGCTGCCTGACAGCCGGTTCCCGGACAGCAGGCCGCTGCGCGCGGCCAGGCGGTCGAGCCGGCCAGCGCCGTATCCGCTGGTGCCCTGGCCGGCGAGGGTCTCCGCCACGGGCCTGCGCAGCGCGCGCCGCAAAGCGGGCAGCGACGCCGCGACGGCCAGCGCCGGTCCGGCCGCGAGGCTGGCCACCACGACCGGGACCGAGACACCGAAGCCGAAAGACACGCCGATGAGCTTGACGGCGAAGTAGCGGGTCAGCAGGTAGGCGATGACGATGCCGATGACGGTGCCGATCACTGCGCCCGCCGCGCCGAGCATCGCCGCGGTGCGCGCGATGATGCCGTCGATCTGCCGCCGCCGCCCGCCGAGCGTCTTGAGGATTGCGATCTCGCTGGCCTGCTCGGCGATGAGCGTGTTCATCGTGGCGGAGATGAGGAACAACGCAGATACGAACGCCAAGATCGTGATGACGTACAGCAGCGCTATGTCGTGCCCGAACGTCGACTGGCCAGGCCACTGGCCAGCGGCCCGAGTGTAGGGCAGCGCCGTGATAGGGTCCGAGCCGGTCTGCGCGGTCAAGTAGTGGCGGACCTCGGTGATCACCCGGGACCGAGCGGCCGGGGCGTCGTCGGTAAGCCGGAACCCCAGGTAGTTGTACCCGCGGTGGCCGGCGAGCGCTTCCACCGTGGCCGGGGTGGTGTAGAAGACAGGCGTCGTCGAGCCGTTAGCGCCGGGGGTCGCGGCCAGGTTTATCCCCGTCCCGCTGACGCGTAGCGGGACGATTGCGCCGCTAGCAGCCCGTACCCTGATCGTTCCGCCGACGGGGATGGAGTAGTCAGTGGCGCGGCCGTTAGCCGCATCGGCCAGCACCTGTCCCGGCCCGGGTAGCCGCCCGGATAGCAGCGGCACGGTGTTGACGGGGGCAGACGCCAGGTCGCCGCCGACCATCGCGATGTTCTGGGTGCCCGCGACGGACGTTGCCCTGGCGGTGTAGCCCAGGACAGCGCTGACCGCGGCGACGCCGGGCAGGCGGCCGAGCGTGCTGAGCTGGGCCGGGGTCAGGTCGAGGACGCTGGTGGAAATACCGACGTCATTCAGGTGACTCTCCTGGACTTGGCGGTTCATCGCCGCGGTCAGCAGGCCTGGGACCGCGAGGAAGCCCAGGCTCGCGATGCCGATGCTCAGCGTGAACGTGGTCAGCAGCGTGCGGGCGCGGTGGCGGGCCAGGTCACCGCGTGCCTTGCGGGTCAGCGTGCTCATGGCCGCTGCCCCGTATCGCCGGTGATCAGGCCGTCGCGGACGGATACGATCCGGGATGCCAGCCCGGCCAGAGCCTGGTCATGCGTGACGTACACCACTGTGGTCCCGTTTTCGTTCAGGTCCTTCAGCAGCCCGAACATGTCCCGGGCTATGCCGGTGTCGAGGTTGCCGGTGGGCTCGTCGCCGAGCAGGATCGGCGGCCCGCAGGCCATCGCCCTGGCGATCGCGACGCGCTGCTGCTCCCCGCCCGACAGCTCCAGCGGCAGCCGGCCGCCCCGGTCGCCGAGCCCGACCGCGGCCAGGTGACGGGCCGCCCTGGCCTTGCGGTCGCGTGGCGCGCCGAGGCGGGCCAGATCCATCGGGAGCGTGACGTTCTCGGCCGCGGTGAGGGTGGGCATCAGCTGGAAGAACTGGAAGACGATGCCGATGGTGCGGCCGCGCCAGACGGCGAGCTGCTCTTCGGTCATCCGGTCCAGCCGGCTGCCGTTGACCGTCACCGTGCCCGCGCTGGGCCGGTCGATGCCGGCGATGAGGTTGATGATGGTCGTCTTGCCGCTGCCCGACGGGCCGGTGATCGCCACCATCTCGCCCGCGGCGATGGCCAGGTCCACGCCGTTCAGCGCGCGGGATTCGGCCTCCCGCCCACCTCTCCTGCCCCCCGCGCTGCGGTAGGTCTTCTGCACGCCGGCCAGCCCGATGACGGCCGCAGTGGCCGCGGTCCTGGTTGCCGTGCCTGACTCGTTCCTAGCGGGCACTCGGGGCTGGCTGGCGGACCATTCTGGCCGGCCAGGCAGTGCGCCAGTTCTGCCGCTCATGATCTCCTCCTCGTGGTGATCAGAATGTGGGGATTGGGCGCGTGCCGGGTGTCATGGGCGGGCCGGGCGGGCGCCGAATGCCCGGCGTTCCAGCCGGGCGTATCCGGGGCGGGTAGCGGCCAGCAGGATCCGCACCGGCCAGCCGCCGGCGGCCAGCAGCCGGCTCAGCTCGTCCGGCTGCGCGTACCGGGCCAGCCACGGCGCAGTGAACCGGAGGCCGGCCAGCGAGGAGTTCCGCTGGGTCTGCTTCTCGCACCACCGGTAGGCCTCGGCGGGCAGGTAGCGCCGCATGGCCGGGAGGATCTGTTGTTCTTCGTCGGCGATGTGCTCATCGAGCATGTCGCGCAGCTCGGTGACCGGTGCGTGCAGCTCAGCGGGGGTGCCCGGGTCCGCGCGGAAGGAAGCCAGAGCCTGGCTGGCCCGGCCGACCGCAGCCTCGATCGCCTGGTGGTCGTCGGTCAGCGGGGTCAGGTCAACGGCCTGCCCGGCGGTGGCGGCGATCACGGGCCAGAGGATGTCGTCCTCGGTTTCGTGGTGCCGCAGGATCTCGGCGAACAGCGCCGCGGTGTAGCGGCCGATGGCGCGCGCCCGCGAGGGCGGTGCGCCACGGCCGGCGATCTCGGCCAGGCGAGCTTCGAGCCGCCGCAGGTCCTGGCGTATCGCCCGGTGGGTCACCATCAGGAGAGTCAGGTCCGGCTCGGGCTCCCGCGTAGTCCTGGTCCTGAATGCGAAGAGCGGTGTGATTGTCACGTCGCCAGCGTGGGCCGGCGCGCTAGTGGCTGACTTGCCGCCGACTTGCGGCCCGGTTGCGGCCGCTGTCAGAGTGGGGTGATCCTCTTTGTCGGTGAGGTGCCCGTGATCGCGGTTCGGGTGCTCGGCCCCCTCGAGGTCACCGTCAACGGCGCCCCTGCTGACGTCGGCGGGCCGAGGCAGCGGTGCGTGCTGGCCCGGCTGATCGCCGAACACGGCCAGGTGGTCTCCGCCGACCGGCTCATCGAAGATCTTTATGCCGACGAGGCGCCGCCGCGAGCGCTCGCCGCGGTGCAGTCGTATATCTCTCATCTGCGCCGTGCGCTGGAGCCAGGCCGTGCGGCCCGGGCACCCGCGGGCGTCCTGGTCACGTCCCCGCCCGGGTATGCGATGCACCTTGCCCGTGCTGCGGTCGATGCCTGGTCCTTCGAGGAACAGGTGCATCAGGCCGCCGCGCTGGACGACCCCACTGACGTGCACGGCCGGCTTTCCTCCGCGCTGGCGTCCTGGCACGGCCCGGCCTTCCAGGAGTTCAGCGGCCTGCCGTGGGCGGATCTGGAAGCCTCCCGGCTGGACGAACTACGCCTGATGGCCACCGAGCGGCTGGCGGACGCTGCGTTGCGGCTGGGCCGCGCGGCGCAGACCGTCGCCAGCCTGAACTGCCTGACCGCCGTGCATCCGCTGCGGGAGGAGGCGTGGCGGCTGCTCACGCTGGCCCTCTACCAGTCCGGGCGCCAGGGCGATGCGCTCGCGGCGCTGCGCCGGGCCCGGGCGCGGCTGGCCGCCGATCTCGGCGTCGACCCGGGACCGGCGCTGCGTGAACTCGAGGACGACATCCTGGCGCAGGCTCCGCACCTGTCCGCTCCGGCAGCCACCCTGCCGCGCATGCCAGCGGCGGCGGTCCCTGCGCTCGCAGGCAGCGGTCTGGAACCGACCGCTGCGGTGCTGTATGTCGGCAGGGATGGTGAACTGCTCCAGGTGACGCGGTCAGCGCTGGAGGCAGCGACGGGCCGGATGCGGATCGTGCTAGTGACCGGTGACGCCGGGGCAGGCAAGACCGCCCTGGCCGATCAGGTCAGCCAGCGCCTGGCAGCCGAGGGCTGGACGGTGACCGCCGGGCGGTGCCCTGAGCACGAGGGCGTCCCAGCGGGCTGGGCCTGGGCCGAAGCCCTCCGGCACCTGGCCCGCACGGTTCCGCCCGCCGAGCCGCAAGCGCTGGCCACGCTGCTGACCGACACGCCAGCACGGGACCACGACGCAGCCGCGGCCCGGTTCCGGCTGCACCGGGCGGTCGGCGGGTACCTGGAAGAAGCCAGCCACGCCGCGCCGCTGCTGGTGGTGCTCGACGACCTGCACCGCGCCGATGGCGAGACGCTGGCCATCCTCGCCGACGTCACCGCGGACCTGGCCGCCTGCAGGATCCTCGTGCTGGCCAGCTTCCGGCCCGCCGAGGCCAGCGAGCAGCTGTCTGACTGCCTGGCGGCGCTGGCCGTCCGCGAGCCGGTCCGGGTCACGCTGGGCGGGCTGGACGCGGCCGCGGCGGGTGAACTGATCCAGACGACATGCGCCCGCCCCGTCGATGGCGAAACGGCGCGCGCCATCGCCGAGCGCACCGGCGGCAACCCGTTCTTCATCAAGGAGACCGCCCGGCTGCTCGACTCCGAAGGCGCGCTGGCGGCCACCACCGAGGTGCCCGCCGGAGTCCGCGAGGTCCTGCTACGCCGGATCGCCCGGCTCCCGGCCACCGCCCAGACCATCCTGCGGCAGGCGGCCGTCCTCGGCGCCGACGCCGACGCCGACGTGCTCGGCGAGGTGGCCGGTGCCGAGGAGCATGTACTGCTGGACGCCATCGAGGCCGGGCTGCTCACCGGGCTGGTGACCGAGCCGGGACCAGGCCGGATCCGCTTCGCCCACGCCCTGGTCCGCGACACCCTCTACCACAGCCTGTCCCGGCTACGCCGGTCCCGGCTGCACGCCCGGGCCGCCGAAGCGATCGAGCGGCACAACCCCGGCCAGGTGACGGCCCTGGCCCACCATTACGCCGAGGCGGGCACCAACCCGGTCAAGGCGGCCCGCTACTGCCGCCTCGCCGCCGAGCAGGCCGAGCAACGCTTCGCCTACCCCGAGGCCACCCGGCTGTGGGACCAGGCCATCGCCTGCCTCGACCAGGCAAGCGACACCCCAGCCCGGGACCGGCTGGAGCTGGTCCTTGGCCTGGTCGGCGCGCTCGCCCAGGCCGGGCAGCTGCCCCGCGCCCGCTCCTACCGCCGGGATGCCATCCGCGCGGCGCTGCCGCTCGACGACCCAGACCTGCTCGCCCGGGTTATCACCGCGTTCGACGTGCCCAGGGCCTGGTTCTTCCGCGAATATGGCGAAACCGACGGTGAGCTGGTCGGGACGGTCGAGCAGACGCTGACCCGGCTGCCGCCCGGCGACCAGCCCCTGCGCTGTCGGCTGCTCACCACGCTGGCCTTCGAACTCGCGGACAGTGACTCCGAGCGCGGCTACCAGGCCTCCGCCGAGTCGGTGGCGCTGGCCCGGCGCCTCGGCGACCCCTTCCTGCTGACCATGGCCCTCGGTGGCCGCTGGGTCCAGTGCTTGAGCTTCCGGCACGACGGGCTGGATGAGCGGCTGCGTATCGGCGCCGAACTGCTCGCGCTGCCCGGCAAGCCGGTGACCGCCGAGGCGCTCGCCCACATGATGCTCATGGCGGCCTGCAGCGGCGGCGCCGACTTCGCTGCGGCGGACCTGCACGCCGGGCAGGCCGCGCGCATCGGCGACCGCTACGATCTCCCGACGGTCGCCGCCGCCGTCAGCATCTACCGCGCGACGCGGGCAGCTCTGAACGGCGACTCAGCCGCCGCCGCAGAACTTTACCGTCAGGCGGCCGCTCAGCTGGGCAGGCTCGGGCTATGGCTGCAAGGGGCGTGGCTGGGGATCCTGGGCCGGTCATCCCTGCTGATCATGCAGGACCGGATGGCGGATATCACAAGCGAACTGGAAAGTGACCCGCGCATGCCTGCCCTGTTCCCAGAGCTGTACGCGCTCGGGCTCGCCGCCGCCGGCCGCGCCGCCGAGGCGCGCGCGGTGGCCACCCCCCTCCGCCCCATCCGCCGGGACCGCCGCTGGCTGTTCCAGACCGGCATCCGCGGCCTGCTCGCCATCGCTCTCGATGACCATGAGCGCGCCGAATCCGCCTACCAGGCGCTGCTGCCCTTCGCCGCGCGGCCCGCCGGAGCCGACACGATGTTGGTTACCCTCTGGCCCGTCGCCCAGATCCTCGGCGACCTCGCCCGCTACCTCGGCATCCCCGGCGCGCAAGCCCACTACGAGCACGCGCTCGCCATTGCCGAGCATGCGCACGTGGAACCATGGTGCGAGGCCGCCATCAAGCGCATGGATTAGCGGCCGCGGTACCTGCCGGGTCGTACCCGGAGCGCTGCTATCGCGGCAAGCGGACAGCGCAGCGGTATGAGGTCGCCTGGCCGCGTTTGTTCGAGCCCGCCGTTGTCGGCCCAGTGGCGAGCCTCCTCGCCGATCACGAGGCGGCGCAGCGCCCATGAATCCGGCGATCGAGGGCTACCCATGGACAACCACGGCAAGAAGGCCGACCTCACCATGGCGTTCGTGGGTACCCGCAAGCTCTTCGAGGATGTCGGCTTTACCAAGGCAGCGGCAGAACGATCCTTCGGTACCGCTGTCGGTGTGGCCGCCGGGCTTACCGTTTGTCTTGAGCCTGGCAAGACACGCTCGCCGGGGAGTTGCGTTTAGGCCGCACCGTCGAGCGCCTGCATCTGCCACGGACGCCCCTTCGACTGGCTGGTCAACCGGCAGGGGCTGCGCGGGTGAGACCGAGGTCGCCGAGCGCGGCGTCGCCGGCCGGTGCGGTGTCGTCGCCGGCCAGGATGAGCGTCCGGGCTTGTTGGTAGGGGCAGCCGGCGGTCTCGAACGCGGCTGCGATCGTGGGCAGCCGCTCGTGGTGGTCTTCAAGCAGCGCGGCGGCTCGGTCGAGGATGGCGGTGGCGATGGGGTTCCCGGCGACGATCGGCCGGGCCGCGGTGAGATGGCGGCTGGCGTCGGGGTGGCCGGCTAGCACGGCGGCTTCGGCGCGCAGGGCGAGGTGCCAGTGCAGCCATATCCCGAGCCACTTGTCCGGCTCGCCGGTTTGGATGCCGAGCCGTTCCAGGGCGAGCGGGGCCTGTCCGTGGTGGAGCAGGGTAATAGTGTCGAAGGTGGGGCTGTAGCCGGATCGGCGTTCGCGGGTGACGCCCAGTTGTCCGAGGATGGCGAGCCAGCTGTCGCGGGCGGCCTGGTCGCCGCGCAGGCCGTGGATCATCGCGACCGCGGCGGCGGCCGGGCCGAAGCTGGGTGCGCGTGGGCGGCCGGCCTGGGTCCAGGCGTCGAGGAACCGGCAGCTGTCGGCGATCACGTCGGTGGCGCGGCCGGCGAGGGCGTCTGCCACCAGGAGCCGCGATGTGGCGACATGCCCGACCTCGGCCAGCAGCGGCAGGTCGCGCAGCTGCCGGCCCCACTGCCGTGCGGCTGGCAGGTCGCCGACGCCGATGCTGGTTGCGGTGGCTATCAGGAGTGCGTCGATGAGCTCGAACGCGGCGGCTGGGCTTGCGGGCACGGAGTGGAGCAGGTCGACGCGGCGACGTGCGGTGGCGGCGGCGGCGAAGGTGTCGCCGGCCCGGCGCTGGGCCCCGGTCAGCGCGTAGAGAGCGGCGGACTCCGCCAGCGGGTCGTGGAGTCCGCGGGCCAGCTCCACCGCGTGCTCCGCGAGCGCGGTCGTCTGCGACGCGGCCGTCTTGGGCTCGGCTTGTTCGGCGAAGAACGCGTGGCCCAGCGCGCCGCACTCGGCGAGGACCAGCGCGGCCTGGCCTGCCGGGTCGTCGCCGGCCAGCTCGCGCGCTCGGGTGAGCAGCGCGGTCGCCTCCTGTGGCGGAGGAAGCCGAGCAAAGACTCCGGACATCCGGAAATAGGTCGCGGCCGCGGTGGCCAGGTCGCGGGCCGCGGCCGCGGTGTCTGCGGCGCGCCGGGCGGCGTCTGCGGCGGCCTGCCAGAGGCGGTAGGCGTCGTCGCCGCGCATCCTGCACGCGGCCACGTTCGCCGCGCACCGCAGAGCCGCGGCCGCGGCAGCCGGGCCGCCGGTGAGCGCGGCGGCCTGCTCGTAGCGCCGCTGGGCCTCACCGGCCAGGTTGCGCGAGAAGGCCAGGCCGGCCAGTGCCAGGGCCAG
>Ga0126384_10001999_pt1 | contig 12303 bp, 7 predicted proteins | sample PanSoiMetPlot_36_FD_92543 | JGI IMG/M metagenome (GOLD analysis project Ga0126384, IMG submission 92543) | Tropical forest soil microbial communities from Panama - MetaG Plot_36 | ecosystem: Environmental > Terrestrial > Soil > Tropical forest > Bulk soil | place: Panama | collected 2016-02-17 | reverse complement strand
GCACCGACCTCGGACGAACTATGCGGACTACCGACGGTGGCGCGACCTGGACCGCCATGTATTCCCGCAAGGTTGATGGAACTGGTTGGACCACTGTGGGGCTCGACGTTACAACCAACTATGGCATCCACTTCGATCCTTTCGATTCGAAACGCCAGTTCATCACTTACACGGACGTTGGACTTTTCAGCAGTGAAGATGGCGGTCGCTCGTGGACCAGTTCAACTCTCGGTGTGCCGCGCGATTGGTGGAATACTACTTATTGGGTCGTGTTTGATCCCAAGATTCGCGGACGCATGTGGAGCGTCAACAGCTACACCCACGATCTGCCGCGTCCCAAGATGTGGCGCCGCAGGTCTGTTCTCACTTACAAAGGTGGGGTCTGCCGCAGCGAAGATGGCGGACGGAACTGGACAAAGTCCAACAGCGGAATGGCTGAGACTGCTGCCACTCACATCCTGCTCGATCCCACCTCTCCTGTCGATACCCGCGTGCTGTACGTTGCGGCCTTCGGACGCGGTGTCTACAAGAGTGTCGACGGCGGTCGCAGCTGGAAGCTGAAGAACCAGGGAATCACCCAACGCGAGCCCTTCGTATGGAGGCTGGCCCTCGCTTCCGATGGCACGCTTTATGCCGTCATCGCGCGCCGTTCGGAGGATGGCAGCATCGGTAACCCGGGGGACGGGGCGTTGTACAGGTCCACGGATGGCGCCGAGCATTGGCAACCTGTCGCGTTACCAGAAGGAACAAACGGACCGAACGGGCTCGCGATTGATGCACATTCGCCCAATCGCCTTTATCTCGCAGCATGGGGTCGGGCGACAGGCGAACATGGCGACGGCGGTGGAATTTTTCTCTCAGAGAACGGGGGTAAGACCTGGAAGCAAGTGCTCGACAAAGATCGCCACATTTATGATGTGACGATTGATCCCGCAGATGCGAATGTTCTCTATGCCGCGGGATTTGAATCCTCAGCCTGGCGGTCCATTGACGCTGGGTTGCATTGGAATCGCATTCCGGGGTTTAACTTCAAGTGGGGGCACCGCGTGATTCCTGATCCGCTGGATCGCAACAAGATCTACATCACTACCTTTGGCGGCAGCGTGTGGCACGGGTCGGTGAACGGGGAAGACAGGCCCATCGACATTGCCACTCCCGCTCTTCGGCCTGGCAATACGTCTGTGGAAGAGGTGCGACGTTGATTAATCGCCGTCAGTGGCTCTATGGCATCGGTCTGATTGGAGCTGGAATGAAGATAGCTTTACCCAGCACCGACTCGCCTCACCCCAAACCTAACCCGACCCCCCTGGAACTTTCGCAATATGAGCCCAAGAGCATGCTGCAGGTGCACGAGTCGCATATTGAACGGTCCAAGTTTCCTGTCATCGACTTCCACACTCACATCTCGTTCGCTGCGAAGTCGGAAAGGGGTGTCGCGCTTTCGCCCGATCGCCATTATCTGGGAACGCCGCAGGAACTGCTTGCCGTGATGGACCGCAAGAACATCCGCACCATGATCAATCTGACCGGCGGCTACGAAAAAGGTCTGGCAGATGCTGTCTCGAAATACGATCGGGCCTACCCCGGCCGCTTTCTCACCTTAACGGAGCCGTCTTACTCTCGCTTAAAGGAACCGAACTATCCCAAACTGCAAGCCGAAGCCATCGAGCAGGCGCATCGTGACGGTGCTCGCGGCCTGAAGATCCTGAAGACACTCGGCCTATATCTTCGCGAAAACATCACGTCGGGAACCCTGGTGAAGATTGATGACCCCCGTTTCGATCCCATGTGGGATGCATGCGGGCAGCTCAACATGCCGGTTGCGATTCACGTCTCCGATCCTATCGCGTTTTTCACGCCTACCGACCGCTTCAACGAGCGTTATGAAGAGCTAAACAACCACCCAGATTGGTCCTTTTATGGCGGAGATTTTCCCAGCAACGCGGAACTGCTGGCTGCTCGCAATCGCGTCATGGCCCGCCATCCCAAGACACAATTCGTGACACTGCATTTCGGCAATTTCTCGGAGAACCTGCAAAATGTGGCGGAAAACCTCGACCGATACCCTAATATGTGGGTGGACATGGCGGCGCGTATCGGCGAGCTGGGGCGGCAGCCTTTTACATCCAGGAAGTTTTTCGACAAATACCGGGATAGAATCCTGTTCGGCACCGATGCCACGCCGCACGGCGAGGAATTCCCGCAGCAGGTCTTTAACGACCAGTTATATGAGATTTATTATCGCTTTCTCGAAACGGAAGACGAATACTTCGACTACGCTCCCGCCAGAATACCGCCCCAAGGTCGCTGGAGAATCTACGGTATCAATCTGCCGGATACGGTCCTGCGCAAGGTTTATTATGACAATGCCGCACGCCTGCTGCGAGTCTAGATGCTGATCAATCGCCGAATTGCTGCAATCGCACTTTTACTTTGTGGATTGGCTGCGCAAGCCCAGGTACGTGTTTGGCGAGGGATACTCACGTTGCCAAGCTACGAAGAGGGGCTGCCCGAGCCCAATCCGCCTTTTGACCAGTTCACCACGAACCGCTTCAACTATCCCTACACGTTGCGCACAAACTTGACCAGCCGCCGAGCGGATCACGATTGGCGCGCCATCTATCTTGAAAATGAGTACTTGAAGTGTTCGGTGCTGCCCGACATCGGCGGTCACTTGTATACGTGCGTCGACAAGATTTCCGGCAAGCCGATGTTCTACGCCAATCCTTCCATCAAAAAGGCGGCCATTGCTTATCGCGGCGCGTGGGCTGCCTTTGGGGTCGAATTCAACTTTCCTGTGTCACACAATTGGGTCACGATGTCACCGGTGAGTTTTGCCTTTGCCCAGCACGACGATGGCAGCGCGTCGGTAACCGTCGGCAACATCGACCGCGTTTATGGCATGGAATGGATGGTGGAACTCATCCTTCGCCCAAAATCAACAGTCTTGGAGCAGCGTGTCACACTCAGTAATCGGAGCGATGTGAGACATCGTTTTTACTGGTGGAATAACGCCGGTGTTGAGGTTTGGGACGATTCGCGGATTGAATATCCTATGCGCTTCGTCGCCACTCATGGGTTCACGGAGGTTCATCCCTGGCCGGTTGACGTGGACGGTGTCGATTACAGCATTTATCGCAATCACAAAAAGGGCCCGGTTTCCATGTTCGCACATGGCAGCCGCGAGAATTTCATGGGGCTGTGGAATCCTCATACGAACACTGGCGTCGTCCACTTCGCTGAGTATGAAGAACTTCCAGCCAGGAAAATTTGGTCGTGGGGCGTTGATGCCGATGGCCTCGATTGGCGTAAGGCGCTCTCCGACAATAACAGCGCTTACATGGAGGTGCAGGCCGGTTTATTCCGCAATCAGGAGACTTACGCGTTTCTCCAACCACGGCAGGTCATTCAATTTTCCGAATACTGGATGCCTGTACGCGGGATTGGCGGCATCTCTCGGGCGAATCTTTCGGGCGTAGCAAGTCTCGTACGAAGAGGAAACAGCCTGTTCGTTGGCTTCAACGCGAACCACGCCATTCCCCAGGCATCTGTATCAATTCTGAATCGTGACCAGTCCTTAGTTCATGAGAGAGTCAACCTTGCGCCCGAACAGACATGGTTTCACGAAGTTCCCAACGCCGACTCCCAATCCAAGTACACGATCGAGATTAAGGATGCGAACGGAGTAATTCTGCTGCGCCAGACAGAAGGTGAATATGACTGGACTCCCGAGTCCGAAATCAAGGTCGGCCCCCAACCCGCTTACCACATTCCTGATCCTGATAAACGTACCCTCGACGACTGGATGGAGTTCGGCAAAAACGAGGAGCTAAACGGGGCCAATTTAACCGCACTCGAAGCCTACAAGGAAACGCTGAAAAAGTTTCCAGACAGCTTTGAAACTGCAAAGGCAGCGGGCCGTCTTGCTGCGGCTCTACTGCGCTTTGACGAAGCGAAGCGTCTGCTCGAGCCCGTTCATGCGCGCGATACGACCGATACAGAGATCTCGTACTATCTTGGCCTCGCCTACGATGGACTCGGAGAAACGGATCATGCCCGTGCTGCCTACGAGCAGGCTGCGCGCCTCCCCTCCTTTTATTCCGCCGCTTCTCTGCGCCTTGCAGAACTGCTCGCGCGGCAGGGCGATTTGCGTGGGGCTGAGCGCCATCTCTCCAAGGTTTTCCAGGCAGCTCCCGATGATCTTCGCGCGCGGGAGGAACTAGTAGCTGTTAAGGCGGTTCTAGGCAGAACCAACGAGGCCCGATCTCTGGCTGAACAGAGCCTCGCGATGTTTTCTACCAGTTATTTCTTGCGAGAAGAACTCGGCAATCCCGATCTCTCACAACTTGCCAACGATCCTCAGCGCGTCCTGAACATCGCATCCGAGTACATGCGTCTCGGTCTTTATCAGAAGGCATTGCATGTGCTCTCACGGCAGTATCCGCCTGCCGTGGCTGATCAAACTGAGCCAGGAATCCTTGCCCCGCAAGACCATCCTATGGTCGCCTACTTGCGTGGATATTGCAGGCAAAAACTCGGCCAGTCCGGTACTGAAGATTTCAAGCCGGCATCCAGGTTGTCGACTGCCTACGTCTTTCCCAATTCGGCGGAAGAATTCACCGTTTTGCGCGCCGCGGCAGAGGTCAATCCGTCTGACCCCAAAGTTCACTACCTTCTTGGCACTTTCTATTTCTCTCGTGGCTTAATTGATCCCGCATTGACCGAGTGGACAGAGGCTCGCAAGTCTGGCAGTAACCTGCCCGTCCTCGATGCGAGCACGGGCCGGGCACTGCTGCACATAAAAAACAATCCTCAGGCTGCGCTTGCTGCTTTTCGCAGCGGCTTCCAGAGTGATCCCGCCAATATCGCGAACTACCTGGGCGCAGATCAGGCGCTTAGCTTACTGAACCGGCCTGCTCGCGAGAGGGTGGCGGCGCTCGAAAAATACCCGAAGCTCGATGCCGCTCCTCCCGCACTCGTCTTTGAACTGATTCTGAATTTAGCCGAAGCGGGTGACTTTGAACGTGCCAACAGTCTGTTTCACAACCGTTTCTTTGCTCGTGAGGAGGGCGGCACAAATGTGCGCCAGGTTTGGATTGAGGCCCAACTACAGCGTCTTCTAGCATCGGCTAAGGCAGGACGTTGCGAGGAAGCATTGCAGAGCGCCGGAAATCTGGGCGCCGAAGTTCCAGGCCTTATATTTACGCGCGATGGACTTGAGCCTATCCTTCGGTCGGCTCGAACCAATTATTTGTTAGGCACGGCCTATTCCACATGCGGCAAGACGGAAGAAGCTAAAAGAAAGCTCGAACTCGCCGCCGCAGCATCTGCTCCGGATCAAATCCGCTGGGCCTGGTTGGCGGCCCAGAAGCTACCCGATTTTGATTCGGCCCAATGGCAGGCTCGTCTTCGTGCTGCGTTCGCGCAGGCAGCCGCTCGTAGTGATAACAACGGACTTCCAAGCTGGTGGATGTACACCGCTGGATCGCTAGCAAAGGACTTGGGCCGAAGCGAGGAAGCGGAGCTTCGATTCAGGAAAGCCCTGTTGCTGCCGGATCGCATGCTGGCATATCACTTCACGCGTCTCGCCATGTCGCCGGCTATGCCGTAATCACTTCAATTTTTGCCCGGCGCAGGCCGTCGATAAATTCGGATGGCGCACGGCTGTCGGTTATGAGACGGTGAATTGCGGAAAGAGGTCCGATACGCGAAATGCTCCTGCGGCCCAACTTGCTGAAGTCAGCGACCACGTTGACTTCTTTAGAAACTCGCATCATGAGACTGTTCAGTTGTGCCTCGAGAACGTCGGGCGTACTTGGCCCGATTTCCAGATCGAAGCCGTCAACCGCAAGAAAGAGGCGATCGGCATGAAATTCCTTGAGCATCGCTTCTGCTTGCGGTCCGACGAAGGAGCAAGATACCGGACGCAACAAGCCTCCAACCATGATCACAGAAATGTCAGGGGCGTCCATCAGCTCAAACGCGATGTTCAGCGCGTGCGTGATCACATTAACGGATTGCAGCCGGCGCGCCTTCAAGTGCCGGGCGATTTCTGCCGTGGTTGTTCCCGAGTCCAGAATCACAGTTTCGTTATTCTGAATCAGGTCTGCCGCAGCCCGGCCAATTCGCGTTTTCTCGGCGTGGTGCAGTGTCTGCTTGAGCCGAAGCGGATATTCCTGACCGCCTTCCATCTGCCGCACTGCGCCGCCATGGGAACGAACCAGCATCCCTTGCGACGACAAAGCATCCAGATCTGCCCGGGCCGTTACCGCCGAAATAGAGAACTTGTCCACCAGGTCACGAACTGTGACTTGGCTCTTCTGTTCAATCAGATCCAAAATCTTCCGGCGTCGCTGTTCGGAAAGTAAACGAGAGTCCCTTGAGCCCCGCATGACCTTTTGATCCTCACGATCGATCGTCAGTAAAAGAAAGCGACGGATGTTCAGCTGTGCCTTATTCTATACGGTCGTAGTATTGTCCAGAGAAAGAAGATAGTTGATAAAAGAAAAATGCCGCAGAAGCACTGTAACCTACTCTATTTATTAGCGCTATTCTCCAGGCGTGTCTCAGAATCAGCCGGTATGCTAAACGTGTGTTTCGCTTTATCTTCTTTTGACGCGGGTTCTTGAGGCGGGGGGTCACAGAATTGCGGCCCACGTACATAAACCGAACCGTCAAATGAGAAGACGCGATTTCGTTGCCGGGCTCGCCACCTCTGCTTTGGCCGCTTGGATGGCTTCCGCCCAGACCAATCCTCGCCGCCCACGCCTGTTGATTGCTAACAGCGACCCGTTTACCGGGCTTCCGTTGTTGAAGACGCGCTACGCTGCAGGTCTGCGACTCTTGGGCGACATGGAGGGCTTGGCTCTGTCATGGCAACTGACGCGACAAGAGAGTTTTGCCGAGAGTGCATCGGCTCAGATGAGAAAGACGCATCTCGCCTCCCGCGGAAAACCTACTCGGTCGTGGGTGGATTACGCGCGTTGGGCGCTTGCTTTCGATTGGTTGTTTGACTATCGCGGCTTCGATCGTGGACTCAAGAATCGGGTTGCCACTGAACTCAGGGATGGTGCAGCCGCCGTGCTCTCGACTCGGGATTTCGCCGATCCCGGTCAATTCTCCTACCACAATTATGCCCCACGCTGCCTTGTCCCGGCAGCTTTGGCAGCATCTGCCCTGGAAGGCTATCCCAACTGCGATGAGCAGTGCAGATCGTGGCGGGACACAATCGGCAAGTGTTTCGCCAACGTTCTCCAGGTGTCCGACGTTGTCAGTCCCGAAGGCAGCTATCACGAATCCCTGGACTACATGCGCATCACCTGGGCTTCGCTGGTCTTGATCTCCGAACTCCAGCGCACGACCATGGGAGTCGATCCCGCCCATCATTTCTCGATGTTTCGGAATATCGGGAATACCTATCTCTACAAGCTCCTTCCAGACGGCACGCCTTCGCGCGAGGGCGACAATGAATATCCGGTTCTCGATTCGCGAGATACCGCGTTGCTGGGCTACGCCGTGAATCGCTTCAAAGATCCATATAGCGCTTGGCTGTTGCGGAAAGAGCGGATTTTGTGTCAAGCAATGGGTGCTGCCACTTCTGGAATTTCTCTGGGATGATCCTGAGGTTACCCCGCGCAATCCCGCCCCGGCAGCAGAGGAGGAACTACCGCGTCAAAAGTTTTTTCCCGGAGTTGGTCACCTCGTCATGCGAGATGGCTGGACGCCCGAATCAACCTGGATTGAGTTCGATTGCCGCCCCTATTTTGCCAAGCACCAGCATCTCGACCAGAATCAGTTCACGATCTATCGTCGTGGCTATCTGGCGATTGACAGCGGGGCCGACTACACTGACACAGAGAGCCCGCACTATCTGAACTATTACCGCCGCACCGTGGCGCACAATTCTGTGCTGGTGTACGATCCGGCGAAAAAGTTCTTCTGGTCCGACAATCTCTTACCCGCAGCGAACGATGGCGGACAACGCATGAATTCCGCGCGTTACTGGAACACCATAGGCAGCCGCGACGATTGGAACCGCACTCGCGACTTATGGGATATCGGTTCTATGCGCGTAATCGACCATGCTCCCGGCCAATATCATTACGCTCTGGGTGATGCTTCCAAGCCCTATTGTCGTGAAAAAGTTCGGCGCTTCACCCGGGAGGTCGTTTATGTCCCCGGTCATAGCGTCCGGTTCATATTCGATCGCGTAATCAGTAAAAACTCCTCGTTTCGAAAGGCTTGGCTGCGGCACGGCATAAACCAGCCGAGTGTAGACCGGGATGCCGCAAAAGCTGCGCCAGGTGCTCAGGAGTTTCCCAACGCACAAACATTTCGCTTTACCGAAGGATCAGGGGAATTGTTCGTGCATTCACTCCTTCCCAAAGAGCGCGTCATTACTCGCCGAGGCGGAACCGATCGCGAATTCTTTACTCCCGGCGACGATCACGGTGGCGCGTGGGGCACCGGACAGAATTGGCCGCTCGAGCCTGCGCAGGGTGCTCCGCTGCCCGAGAATCCGAAATTGCGCCAAATGTGGAAGCTTTTCTGGGGCGACGACTTCAACAACATTCTTATACTCCGCTCTAACCGCAAGAATGTAGTTCCGGGCAGTTGGCGGATTGAGGTCTCGCCAGCGAATCCTTCCGAAGAGGACTATTTTCTTCATGTGTTCGACATTGGAGACGCGGGAAAAACGGGGCAGCGACGTGCTCAGCTTCTGGACGGCGTCAACTTTCAAGGGGCAGCTTTCGAACGCGGTCCGATAGTGTTGTTTAGTGCGGCTGACTCCTCGGTCAACACGGGTGAGGTTTCGTCACCTGACCTCTCTTGCGAGTCGTTGATAATCACGGGCTTCAGGCTGATGCAATGTACGAACTGAATTTCGGGGGGCTGAATGTGTCTCCCTCGTCGGCGCCAGTACTACCAGGAGTGTCGGCGGGTACAGAACGCCTGCGCAGCAACTCGAAAGGAGTGCTGCGGGTTGAGGGCAGAGCACTCTCCAACCTGCGCTTGCGGATTGCGCGCGTGTGATCTTGTCAGACACGTCCGCGTGGGGATTTCGTAGCCGACTGTTTCACTCGAAGCAGGATGCTACGCCGCTGATTACAAAAATGGCACACTATGCCAGGGGGATTTATTAAGGACCCGAAAACCTCATCTCTCTCCCTCGAGCAGGAGCGGCGCAAAGCGCGCTCGATCCCCAATCTACGCTGGTGGATAGGCGGCATTCTCTTTGCTTCCACCGTCATTAACTACATCGATCGCCAGACTCTCTCCCTGCTTGCTCCCTTCCTCAAGGATAAATATCACTGGACCAATACCGATTATGCGAACATCGTGATCGGTTTTCGCATTGCGTACTCTCTCGGCCAGACTGTGTTTGGCAGATTCATGGACCGCATTGGTACGCGGCGCGGTCTCTCGTTAACCGTCCTCTTCTATTCGATTGTTTCTGTGCTGACCTCATTAGCTCGTGGCTTCTACAGCTTTGCCGCCTTCAGGTTTCTCTTGGGGGCGGGCGAGTCGGGCAACTGGCCGGCCGCTACCAAAGCCGTTTCGGAGTGGTTTCCCAAGCGTGAGCGGGGATTGGCTACCGCTCTTTTCGACAGCGGCTCCTCTGTGGGCGGGGCGATCGCTGCCTGGTTTGTTCTCTGGATCTATTCTCGCTGGGGCTGGCGTCCCGCTTTTGTGATTCCGGGAACTCTAGGCTTTTTATGGCTGATTGTTTGGCGTTGGCTCTATTACCCGCCCGCATCTCACGCAAGGATCAGCCCAACAGAGCTGCAGATGATTCTGGCCGACAAACTCGAGTCCCAGTCGCAAACTCACGTTCGCAGCTCTCTCAACTGGCGCATCCTTTTGAAACTGCCCCAAACCTGGGCCGCGATGGTCGGCAAGGGATTAACTGACCCGGTATGGTTCTTTGTGACTGACTGGTTTCCAATCTATCTCGTGGCCAAGGGCATCGAACTTCGCAGCGGCTTGATTGCCATCTGGGTTCCCTTTCTTGCGGCCGATCTTGGGAATTTCTTCGGCGGCTGGTTTTCTGGGTACCTGATCAAGCGTGGGTGGCCTTTGGGCAGGGCTCGAAAAGCTGTTGTGACCCTTGGCGGAATCGGTGTCATGCTGCTGCTGCCTTCTGTCCTTACCACGAGCCTCGCTCTGATTGCTCTTTTCTTTGCGATATCCACCTTTTCCTACGCCGCATTTTCGACCATTGCCAACGTCTTGCCTGCGGATCTTTTCTACAGTGAATCGGTAGCTACCGTAAGTGGAATGAGCGGGACCGCGGCTGGTCTCGGCACAATCATCGCTTTCAAGTTGATCGGTTATTTTTCCGATGCTAACCGCGCCGCGGGAGGGCACTCCTTCGACCCGATTGTCATTGTGGCTGGCCTGGTTCCGTTCGTCGCCATGATTTTGGTTCTGCTGTTGATACGTAATTCCAAAGCTACCAGACAAGGGCTGGTCCGATCTGTTTGACGTCAACAATGACTACAAGTCCGATCTTGCGGCTGGGGAGCATCAAGACGGTGCGGCAGTTCAAAGAGCATTTGGCTAAGCTCCACCTGTCCATCCCTTGCGATCTTGAACTCGCATCCGTAGCAGAGTCCCCTCTTCGCCAGCCACTTGTAAGAGGTCGAATTACGATAGGGAACAGAATCGCTGTTCAACCGATGGAAGGGTGGGATGGAACGGCCGATGGCAACCCCAGCGAGAATACTCTGCGCCGCTGGCGCAGGTTCGGTTCGAGCGGAGCCAAGCTGATCTGGGGCGGGGAAGCAGTTGCCGTATCGCAGGAGGGCCGCGCCAATCCTAACCAACTTGTCGCCGCAGCCCATACCTACGACAATCTTGCGCGCCTGCGCGAGGCTCTGGTCGAAGAACACCGCCTCGTTACGGGATCCGACGCTGGCTTGCTGCTCGGCTTGCAGTTGACGCACTCGGGGCGCTTCAGCCGTCCCCATGCTCACCATCGAAGCGAGCCCCGAATTTTGTATCGCCATCCACTGCTCGATCGGAGATTGAGACTACCGGATGACTACCCTGTGCTCAGCGATGGCGAGATTCGCGCCATCATTGAAGATTTCCATCGCGCTGCAGCTATGGCGTACAAGCTTGGCTTCCGGTTTGTGGATATCAAGCACTGTCATGGTTATCTTGGACACGAGTTTCTCAGCGCCCACACTCGGGAAGGCTGCTACGGCGGGAGTTTTGAGAACCGCACGCGATTCCTGCGCGAAGTCGTGGAGGGAATTCGCGCCGTTGCTCCCAACCTTGAGATCGGGGTACGTCTCTCCGCTTTTGACACGATTCCTTTCCTCCCCGATCCGACACACTCATCTTTGGGAAAACCCGGTCCCGGCATTCCGGAAAATTTCGACAACCTGATTTCTTATCGTTGGGGATTCGGCCTCAATTCTCTGAACCCCGTGGAGCCAGATTTCAGAGAACCGATTCTTTTCCTTTCCTTGCTGGAGCAACTGAACATTCGATTGGTTAATTTGACTGCTGGAAGCCCCTACTACAATCCTCACATTCAACGGCCCGCGCTTTACCCGCCCTCCGACGGATATCAACCGCCGGAAGATCCGCTTCTCGGCGTGGCACGCCAAATGGAGATGACACGACAATTGAAGCAGCGATTTCCGAAGCTAATTTTCGTAGGATCGGCGTACAGTTACTTGCAGGATTTCCTTCCTTATGTAGCCCAGGCATCTCTTCGTCATGATTGGGTTGACCTGGTAGGACTAGGGCGAATGGTTTTGACGTATCCGCTGTTGCTCTGGGAGGCCTCGGAACAACGAGTGCTTCAACGCCAGCAGATTTGCCGAACCTTCAGCGATTGCACAACGGCACCACGAAATGGCTTACCTTCCGGCTGCTATCCTTTGGACAGCTACTACAAAACCTCTGATTTCGCTGTGCAGCTTAGTAAATTGAAAAAACAGCGTTCCCAGCGCGTGGTTGACAGCAGCCCCGTCCCGCAAAGCAAGAATAATGAAGACGCATCATGAGCCAGCATGGGATGGATATCGGAGCGCTGACACGGCGTAGGAAACTGCGCCGCAAGGTCCAGGGCATTGCCGCGTCCTTGCTGCCATTTGATCCGGATGGGACGATTGCTGTGCAATCCTTTCAAGAGCACATTCTCTTCACGCATCGCGCAGGCCTGACGAATGCGGTCAACATGGATACCGGTTACGTGAATTATCTGACTGAGGCGCAGAAGCGAGACGTGCTGCGCTGGACGCGTGAAGCATTGGGGAAAGACGTTCCCTTCGTGGCGGGAGCATATAT
>Ga0126384_10001996_pt1 | contig 12307 bp, 8 predicted proteins | sample PanSoiMetPlot_36_FD_92543 | JGI IMG/M metagenome (GOLD analysis project Ga0126384, IMG submission 92543) | Tropical forest soil microbial communities from Panama - MetaG Plot_36 | ecosystem: Environmental > Terrestrial > Soil > Tropical forest > Bulk soil | place: Panama | collected 2016-02-17 | reverse complement strand
TTTGATCGGCATGGCTCTCGGTGGGCTGGCTCTGGCGCGCCTACATATGCCTTCGCGAAGCGACGACGCGGCAACTTCGTCGATTAAGGAGAGGCGATGACGAAACAGATGTTATCCACCCGGGCGCTGCTGGCGTGCGGCGTTGTGGCTGGTCCGCTTTACCTGATGGTGACGATGGCTCAGGCGCTGACCCGCGACGGCTTCGACCTGAGACAGCATCGCTTCTCCTGGCTGACGGTCGGGGACCTCGGCTGGATACACCAGTCGAACATGGTGCTGGTCGGAGTGCTGACGGTGCTGTTCGCGATCGGCGTGCGCCAAGTGCTGCGGACGCGCCGGGGTGCGGTGTGGGGGCCACGGCTCCTCGTGCTATTCGGGGCGGCCTACATCATCGGCGGCCTGCTGAGAGCGGATCCGGTAGTCGGCTTCCCGCCCGGGACAACATTGGAGATGGCGCACACCACCTGGCATGGAGCCGTCCAGAATGCCTCACGTGGTGCTAGCACTCTTTTCCTCATCGCTGCGAACCTGGTGATCGCGATGTGGTTCGCCTCCGAGGGGCACCGGAGCTGGGCCTGGTTCTACGGCACCGCTTTTCCCGTGGTGCTCGCTTCGCTGACGGCCGTCGGCTTCGTTGCAATCGGCGACCGTTCCGCCTTCGCCTTAGCCATTGTCTCGACGCCATGGATCCTGGTGACGACGCTGGCCGTACATCTGTACCAAACGTGAGGCGAAGCGACGTAATGACAGTCCGGCAGGCTTGGGAATGATGCCTAGGCCGGTAGCAGAGCACGCTCCGCCTTCGTGAAGGCGCGGACAACAGGACGATCTCAAGAAGGAACTCGCCTCGGCTTCGTTTCGATCACGCCGCGCTCGCGACGCGCACGCGTGGGTGGTCATCGTCGTGCCTGTATTAATTTTCGCTGCCGGCACGACCTTTCTCGTCGGGCAGAGGAGTGGTCTTCGATCAGTCGCATCCTAGTCACGACTTCCTAATTCTCAGGTCTCAGTCCCGCCGAAGTACACATAATCGCGGCGAAGGCCGTTTGACGCCTCGGGCATTTACGAACGTGTCGATTTAGGGACCTGTCAAACGACTAATTAATAGGGGGAAGATTGAGTTCTGAGCTATCAAATGATGATATGGCTGTTAACAAATCTTGACCTCCTTCGGTTCCGAATCTCTAAAGTAAGTGAGAATGGAATCTATGGTCGACGCTCGTTCTCGGTAATCTGATTACGACATATTCATTGAATGAGCGGAACAGTCAAGATAATCCGGCCGTATTCAAATTAAATGAAAGAGAGTGTAGTTTTGTGTCCATCTTTAACGACTAGGGCATCCGTACGGAAAAAGAACGCAGTGCGGGAACGCAAGTGACTCGCGCCAGAAGCATTTGCTCAATCTGAGGTTCTTCTGAGCGGTGTTCGCGAATCATTGAAAACAGATCTTTTAATCCACGTCTGGTAGAAGTCGGAGGGCATTAATGACTAGCGCGTTGGCTCAAGTTGCCTCGACTGGCTTAGCGCCACAGCAGTATCTGACGCTTCTTGAGCTCTCAAGAGCAATTTCGATACATCGTAACTTGCCAGATTTGTTCCATGATCTAGCCGGCCGTTTGCATGATCTGTTCGAATTTCGCAATCTCGGCGTAGTGCTGTATGACAAGTCGCTGGATGTCTTGCGACTGCACATATTGGCATCAACCGAACCTGCCATTCGTGCTATACCTGACGAGCTGCCGATCAACGGCTCAATATCCGGATGGGTCTGGCAAAATCAGCGGCCGTTTGTCACTGCTGATCTACAACAAGAAACCCGATTCACAACCGCAGCGATGTCGAAGGATTATCCGGTGAAGTCGGTTTGCGTCCTGCCGTTGACCACGGCTCATGGTCGCCTCGGCGTATTCAATATATGGAGCGATAAAACCGGCGTCTACGATCAACTCGATCTGGATTTCGCGCAGCTTCTAACTTCGCAAATAGCGGTGGCGGTCGAGAACGCGCTCAACTTTCAGGAGGCTCAGTCTGCACATCAGCAACTTACGAGGGAACGGGATCAACTGCGGTTGCTCCTGGAGGTCGGCAACGCGGTTGTTTCCACGCTGGACCTCCGTGAGTTGTTAGCTACAGTCTCTGATTGTCTTCGGAGGGTGATGTCGCACGATTACGCCAGCCTGGCTTTGTACCATTCCGACAGCAACATGCTGGAAATCCACGCACTCGATTTTCGGAGCACAACAGGCTTTTTGCAGGAAGGTCTCACGGTTCCGGTAGAAGATGCCCCGTCCGGTCGTGCGCTTATGAAACGAGAGCCAGTGCTGCTCACCAGGGCGGACGTTGAGAGGATCGATTCTGATTTTGCTCGAGGTGTGATTGCTGAGGGATTTCAATCGGGTTGTTACATACCGCTTATAGCTCATGGGCGTCCTCTCGGAGTGCTCGTGGTCGCAAGCGGGAGCTTACCTGTATTTCCCAAATCCGATGCCGATCTTCTGCAGCCTGTGGCGAATCAGATTGCCATTGCGGTTGAAAATGCCCTTGGTTTTACACAGATCGTCGATCTGGCCAATAAACTGACTGAGGAAAAACTCTATCTGGAAGAAGAGATTCGAACTGAGCACGATTTTGAGGAGATCATCGGTAACAGCGAAGCGCTGAAGCGTGTACTCAAGGAAGTTGAGACGGTAGCGGCTACTGATGCAACCGTGCTTATTTGCGGCGAGACCGGAACCGGAAAAGAACTGATTGCGAGGGCATTGCACAACCTGAGTTCCCGCCGGGAGCGAACGCTGGTAAAGGTCAATTGCGGCGCAATACCCACTGGGTTGCTGGAGAGCGAGATGTTCGGTCACGAGAAGGGAGCGTTCACCGGGGCAATCGAGCGCCGCATCGGCCGGTTTGAGCTCGCAGATCGAGGAACGATTTTTCTCGATGAGGTGGAAGACATTCCTCTCGAGTTGCAACCTAAGTTGCTCCGCGTGCTCCAGGAGCAGGAACTCGAGCGACTAGGCAGCTCGCGTACAATCAAGGTTGATGTCCGTGTGGTGGCGGCAACAAATGTCAACCTCGCTGAGATGGTTGCCGAGAAGAAGTTTCGCAGTGATCTCTATTATCGACTGAACGTGGTTCCGATTACGCTACCACCGTTGCGCGAACGCGTTGAGGATATTCCGCTGTTGGTGAATTTCTTTACACAGAAATATACGCAGCGGATGAAGAAATCAATAGGAAGAATTCCCGTTGAAACGATGGCAGCGCTGACAAATTACTCGTGGCCGGGCAATATCAGAGAGCTGCAGAATCTGATTGAAAGATCAGTTACGCTTTCGCGCGGAACGGTGCTCGAGGTCCCGGTTGAAGAACTGGAGCAATCGGAGAATGGCCACACGAATGGTTCGAACGGATCTTCGATGCTCGAAAGTGTCGAACGTGAGCACATATTGCGGGTGCTTCAGGATACAAGTTGGGTGATTGCCGGTCCGAGAGGTGCAGCGGCTCGGCTCGGATTGAAACGGACCACGCTGAACAGCCGGATCCGAAAGTTAGGGATTACTCGACCCAGAGTGTGAGCGAAAACACTACGCTTCTCAAAACTTACCCTGCCAATTTGTAGATCCCGCCTCAATGCGCGCTGGATTGGTTGCGTCTTGTGTTAATCCTGTATTTAACAGAGTTCTAACATTTTTGTAGAATTGCCTTAACTCCCGGCGTCTATACTGTTCTCACCTGACAGTTCAAAGGCAGGAGCTTAGAAAGGACCTTTTAGCCCTTCAAGTTGATCTATGAAAGTAAAAACTTATCAGATCGGCTGGGCGGTGCTTGGCGCTCTCACAGGCTGTACATTAGACGCCACCCTCGAACGAGTTCCTGGTATCAGAAGCGCAGTCTTTAGTCTTCGCCTCATCACGTTGATCCTCATTGTGGCTGTGACTTTCCTGCTGATTCAACGTGCAATTAAACCACAACAAGGCGAAGTCTCAAACGCAAAGCATCAATCAGAGTTTAGGTACGACGTCACGCGATTACTCTTACCGCTGCTTGCAACAATGGATGAGGGGATTCTGATTGTAAATTCGCGATTGGACATTGTTCTCTACAACGATGCATCCACTCATATTCTGCGACTACCGGTGGAAGCCGGAAGTCAGACCGCAGTTGGCGGGCGCGCTTCTGACTATGGCAATAATTCAACTCAACCGACGCTTCGGCTTGTAGACGCAACCCGCGATCCTTCTATTAACAACGCCTTCAAATCCGTGCTGGATCACCATCAGGCAGTGAAGATAAAGGTAGAGCTGATCGGACGTAAGACTCGCGTTTACCAGCTGCGTATAACGCTATTGGACGGTGATCTTGCAGCGGGAATCTTCTTTGATATCACGGAGCTTGAGCGCCTCGAACGGGTTCGCAGAGAATTCTTCGCTAATCTGTCTCACGAGTTGCGCACTCCGCTGACCTCGATCCTGGCATCCTCTGACACCTTAGCAGCGATCGGACCCGAAGATGCCGAGAATGCGAAGCGGTTTGTCGAAAAACTTCGCAAACAAGCGTATCGAATGAGCAAGCTGATCGACGACATTCAGGACCTGTCGGCGATCGAATCCGGGGACATCAATCTTTCATTGGAACGGGTCCGGCTTCGAACCGTTGTCACCGACATGATTGTGTTGGCCGAGACTCGACGAAATTGTCTGGTGTCGTTTTGCGTGTCTATTCCGGATGATTTGTTTGTGCAAGTTGATCGCACCAGGCTCGAACAAATTCTAATCAACTTAATTGACAACGCCGTGAAATTTAATCGACAGGGCGGTTTAATATCGATAACCGCCGAACACACCGAGGACAAAGCCACAGTTGTTGTAGAGGACACCGGATTAGGAATTGCGAGTGCGGATCTGCCAAGGATATTCGAGCGGCTCTATCGAGGCGACAAATCACGTTCGAATCGAATCGAAGGAACGGGTCTGGGTCTTGCAATTGTAAAACATCTCGTCCAGGCGCATGGCGGAGAGATAAGCGTTACCAGCGAGCTAGGCCGGGGCTCACGATTCTCGTTCACGCTGCCAATACCGGTCCAACAGAGTCGAGAAGACGTTGCCAAACTCGCGGTTGTCGACGCGTAGCAAATTGGCTAATATCCGAGCTTTCGTATATTGCGATTCTTTCAGAAGCAGCCAGATAAAATTTTGCCGCGCTTTTGTGCGCGGTGCTAACGGAGGAGTGATGACTGAGGACTTCTCGCCTATCAAGGTTACGGCGTGTGACGAAAACAGAGTGAGAAAGGCATCAGGCAGTAAGACCCGATATGTTGTTCCTTTCTTGCTCTCATCAAAGCCACCCAGAGATTGGGAAGACATTTTTGATGATGTTTGGCGTGCTTATCGGAAGAGCTCTTCCAAGCCAAAAGCGCAAGCTTATATTCGCCGGGGAGAGGTGGTGCTTGAGTGCGCGCTGAGCGACGTAAAACAGGTTTTCCCTAATGTTCGCATCTTAATGGAAGGTGTGAATGAGAAATTCTTAAGCCAGCTCGCGCAGCGGGCGGAGAAAGACGAAAAGAAAAGACGCAAACGTGAAGAGGAAAAGCTAGCCGAGAAACAGGCTATAAGAGAAGCGCTGGAAGGCTTGGAGTTTTCCTAAGTATTGGCCTCGGTACATCGGGCGTCGCGGTTAACTCGCAAGCAGGTATCCCGGTTTATGTGATTGCAAAAATCCCTCGGTTGATGCCGGCCCCATCAACCGATTTAACATTCTCACGTCGACCTTGGTTAGATCCACAATGATTAATCCGTCCAACGCATCGCTGAATTTCTGATCGACATTGAAAGCAAGCAGCTTCCCGCCGAGCTTTAAGTACTGTTTGAGCAAAACCGGAACGCTTCTTCGGTCCGTTTCAATATCGGATACGAGCTCGGAAACCTCGTCAAAATCATCGAGCGAATCTGACCAGTCGCGAAGAGCGCGCGCACTGATGCTACGGTCTTTGAATGGCGTTCTTGCTTTGACCATCGCAGCCAGCTCGTGTCTGTGATGAGGTCTGGTCAAACATTCCACGATAAATCGCCGCGCAACAGGTCTGTAATCGCTGGATATAGTTACCGGACCAAAAAGAGTCTTGTACTGCGGGTGGAGCGCAACAAAACGGGCGATGCCTTTCCACAGCAGGAACAGAGGCGGAAACGACTTCTGGTATTCTACTCGCACGAATGATCTCCCGAGCTCGAGTGAAGGATTGATTCGATCAACAAAGTCCGATCCATATCTGAATAGGCTGTGTGTATAAAGCCCTCGTTTGCCAAAATGAGCAACAATCTTGTCCGCTCTTCCTATGCGATACGCGCCTACTATTTCTTTTGCCTCTCTATTCCACAGGAACAGGTGCAAGTAATATGAGTCATACTGATCTATATCCAGGGCCTTTCCGGTTCCTTCATTTGCATTCCTGAATGCGACCTCACGAAGTCGTCCGATCTCGCGAAGCCCAAACGGAATCTGCTCGGCATTGGCATAATAGACGGAAAACGGAGCGTTTGTGACCAATTCCTGCGCGGGCGGTAAAGCAGCGATCTCATCGGACATAACAGAGGGAGGAATCGCTCTTGGAACCGGTTGTAATTGCGACCGGTGACTCGCTACGGATGAGGCGTTTTTTGCAAGAGAGGATGGAGGTATTTGGTTGGCCAGGAGATAAGTGCGTCGTCTAAGATACCCGATCATCTCGGCATTACTCTCGAATGCTTCAAGTCGCTCAATTGGGATCGGACTGCTGATCCTGACCTTGATCATTCGCCCGCGCTTGTTCAAAAGCTCGCGAGGAAGCATGGCTGTTCTTAACCCAGCGTGAATTAATCCGGTCAGTTGGAACACCAGGCTGTTTGAGCCGTCGATGAATACCGCCAGTACTTGCGCGCGGGTCTTGCGGATGATTCTCGCTACCGAAGGGTTCCACTGAGGATCCGTGACTTGCCTCTTAGCCAGGTTGAAGTGTGCTACTTCACCAGCTGGAAATATACCGAGCGATCCACCGTTCCGCAGCCATCTTATTGCTTCCTTCACCGGCCGCGTGTTCGATTTGGCAGCGGTGGCTCCTCCATAAGGATCTACATGAATGAGCGTATCGCGCAGTTCCGGTACTGTGTTCAAAGCGTTATTGGCGAGCATCTTGAAGTCCGGCCGGATAGTTCGAAAAATAGATCCGAGAAGGATACCGTCGACCATCCCCAACGGATGGTTTGAGATTACGACCAACGGACCGGTGCGTGGAATCTGCATCGAGTCCTTGTCTCCAAGTTCGTATTGAAGATCCAGTTCTTTAAGAATCCTATCAACAAAGGGAATGTCGAAATTTGCTCCTGCGACACGGGCATAGAAATCGTCCAGCTTGCGCAGATGAAGGATTCGGTCAAGTGTGCCCTCGAGCAAACCGGAGAACAGGTTGTTCGTCGGGAGTTTTCTTTCGAAAGCGAGGCTCAATACGCGTTTTGTAGGTTCAACATTCTGCATAGAATCCCTTCAAAGCTTATTGCACAATTGAAACCAGCTTTTAGTTGAGTCACTTTCGGGGCCATCTGTGCTGATCGCAGGGGCTGACGGGGCGCATCGCCATTCGCAAAACAACGAGATTAATGTTAGCGGTGCGTGTTGAAATTGAAGTGAAGACTAATTGAAGCTTATGTAAATCTTCGTTGTTCGGAAAAGGTTGATGGCAGCGAGTGAAGAAGCGGATTCGTGGCGCGCTCACCGAGAGGCGGCAGCTTCGGCCACATGCTGTGAAATCTTTGGTGCGACCGTCAGGTCACCATCGGGTCGCGGACCGTAAACGTAAGAACCTAGGCGGCCGCGACATAGTCACCGCCACTTAGCTTCGGAGCAGCGATCTCGAGTATGCCGTCTTGAAAACTAATTTCTGCGGTCGTCCAATCAATAGGCTCTGGAAGCTCAACGGCATTGAACACCCGGCAAAGAATAAACCGATCAGGTTCTTCAATACAGATTGGTCCCCGATCGCAGATGATGATTCGCTGATCCTGGACCTGGACCTCGAGATCATCCACTATTGGCAACGGAACCTTCGCTCGCGCGATCAATCTGCCATCGATCTCATCGATGCTGAAGGAGATTGGTAGGAGCATCTCTGACTCGGCGCGAAACCAATCTTCCAAATCGTTTCCATCAACGCAACCGCGATCTTCATATAAGTGATATGCTCTGAGAGCAATCGCTTCCTGGATTTCAGTCAGATGGTTTGAGAGGTCACTATCCTGGGTGTTGGGTTGCAAAGAAAAGGCTGTGTCGCGTTTTGATGAATTCTTACGCTCAGCTTTCGATCGCATTTTTCCTCCTTGTTTTTTCGTAGTGAATCTAACTCAAGGCTAGCACCGCGAAATTAAGTAGAGTTTGCCGAGCCCTTAAATCTTACTTAACTGCAATTGCGAGTTGGCCATGATTCTTGTTGAGTGGCTGGACCGACGCGTTCTCAAAGTTGGAATGATTCGTTTGGCGATTTATGCTCGCTTGCAGGCTTTGACCGTATTCGCGTACTGCAGCTTAAAGACTGAGGGAATTAACAACTCTTTAATACTAATGATACGCGGCGGAACATAATCTGACGATTCATTTACTTAAGGTTGCAGCAATGCGCCTCGCACTGGAGCCGGCATCGGAGTCCCTTTGAGCGCATCCCACAAAATCTCGTTTAGCTCATCGAAATCCGCTCGGTCGTAGTCAGACCAATCGAGTTTCGCAGAACGCACTGCACCCCAGCCCTTCTCGGGATTCTTCGCAAGTAAATCTTCCTGGGCGGGAACGAGCTTATATTGAGACAGTTGAGGTGTGGTAGTGAACACGTTATACATCGGAGTAGCAAGCGCATCGTACTGTGTCATCGGAGGCAGGTTTAAAATCAATTCCATCGTACGAACATATGAAACCGTCGTATACATGGTGCTATCGACAACTCCGCGTTTAACATACGGTGAATAAACCAATCCTACCGTTCGCCGAGCGTCGACGTGATCGGGTCCATTCTGGGCATCGTCTTCGATGATGAAGATTGCGGTTTCCGGCCAGAACCGGGAGTTGGTAATCGCTTCGATTATCATTCCGAGAGCCAGGTCGTTCGATGCCACGCAGGCGGTTGGGGTGAACCGTCCGGCACTCAAGCCGTCGGTGTGATCCTCACCCAAAGACATCACCATAAAATCCCACCACTCACCTTTCGCTTCGGCTTCCTTCAGCTCTTTTATGAAGACTTCAGCCAGCTTTGTGTCCCGTTGTCGTCCCGGTCCCATTTTAAGTTTAAGCCATTCAGTACTCACGTGATCTTTCAAATCGCGGTTGCCTACGAACGTCGGTTCCTTTTCCGGTGACGAGCGAAACGATGCGAACTCGCCGTAGCTGCGATAAGTCTTTCCATGCTTGCGGCAGTTGTCCCACAGATAGCCTGCCGGTGAGGCTGTAAGGCGCTCGTCGGCATCCGGTTGCCCGCGTTTGGAATAGCTGTTGACCCAGGCTTTCTGCGTGAAGTCGGTTGCGTAAGCAGCGTTGGACCACTGATGACCGTCTTGCGAGACTTCACCATTACAGTAAAGGTTGTCAAAAACTACCGTTTCACGAGCGAGCTTGTGTGCGTTGGGTGTAGTCTTCTCCCCGAACAAAGTCAGGTTAGGGTCTCCATTGCCTTTGCCAAGGTCTCCAAAAACCTGATCGTAAGTTCGATTCTCACGAATGATGTACAAGATATGCTTGATCTTTGGAAAGACCTGCTTAGTTATCCTTTCTGCATGCTCGTTGTCCATCATTGCTTCGGGATTAGGAAAGTTGGATTTGACCTGCGCGGTGTAGGCCGCGAGACCCGGCTTATCCGGCACGTCAACGATTGAAAGGGTGCCGACTAGTTTACCGCCGACGTAATCATAAGGTTTTTTCGGGTCTGGCGATGACACTTTGTATTCCGTTTCCGCGGGGAAATTGCCGTTCAGGTTTAATCCACCTTTCCCGGTACCAACAAAGAGTTTTTTGCCATCGGTGGAGACGGCTATGGCACTCGGATACCATGCCGTCGGAATAAAGCCGAGCACGGACGATTCTTTGGGGTTCGAAATATCAATGACAGCGACATCATTATTATCTGCGTTTGCCACATACAAGCGCTTGCCATCAGCGGTTATCGCCAGGGCACACGGCGTCGAACCAACCAGTGCCTTCGGTTCGAACGAGGTCTTAATCGTTTCAATCAATTTGCCATCGCGAATCACACTGACACTATTCGAGCCGGCGTTTGCGACGAACAGACGACCATCAGCGCTGAAAGCAAGATCGTTTGGATGGCTTTCAACTTTAACTCGAGAGGACTCAGTAAGGGTTTTTACATCAAGGATGCTGATTGACTCGCCGCCCCAATTTGACACCGCGAGTTGTTTGCTGTCCGGCGACAATACTGCTGCGTAAGGACGATACCCAACCTTGATTGAAACTTGCGTTTTGAAATCAGTACCGCTCAGGCGGTATACCGTGTCGTTCTGCGTGTTGACAACATAGAGCGAGCGATCAGTGCCACAGGTCACTCCGCCGACAAAGCGCTCTTTATCGGCAACTCCTTTGATCTCCAAAGAGGGCATTATCGCGAGCTTGCCTTCGCGCCTCTGCAACCTCAATATCGGCAAGTGCAATGCGCTGATCACTTCCGGAGTAACTCCTCGGGCTTTCAACGAATCCAGAAACTGTTGCGTCGGAGCTCCACCGCCGGAGACGAAGACTGTGCCGCTGGTCGGATCCTGCGCCATACCGGTCCAAATCTTTCCTACGTTCACACTCTCAATAGTTTTTTCGGATTGGAGGTCGATGGTGCTCACGCTGTGATCGTGCCACCCCGCTGTGCTTGCGAGGACTTTCTTTCCGTCGGGACTCGGAATGATCTTCATTACCATATCGCCGGGTAGTGGAATGTGATGGCCGGCTGGTGTTATGCGCCACCCGTTAGGCAAAACCGTGGAGGTGCTGTTTGAATCGAGGCCGGGTTTAACAATTCCGCTCCAAACCACAAGCTTCTTGAATCCTCCTCCGAGTGCGATGATAGTAGTAATCAGTAATGCTACTGTCGTGATTGCGACGCTTCTCAGCCGAATTTTCATGGTTGTCTCCGAAGAAGAGGATTTCCCCGATTTTGTCCGCGTGATCATACGCCAGAATTCGATCCCAGGCGAATGATTATTCGTAGCGGACTGGTAATAGTTCAAAAAGACACTTTGAGTGCGAACTGAATCTGTCGCGCCGGAAACGTCGAACGTATCGTGCCGAAAGCTGAACTGCTTCGATCGCCATTCGCCGCACCAAAGTTTGTTTTGTTGAATAAATTGAACGCCTCCATGCGAAACTCCAGCTTTGAAGTTTCGCTCACCGGCAGCCTGAAATCCCTCTGGAGTCCAAGATCAAACTGGTAGAAGGCGTTGCTGCGGGCAATGTTTCGCCCAGCCGTGCCAAAGGGGTGATCTACAGTCGGAATTGACACGGTATTCTTGTTGAAATAGTTGTCGATCGTTCGTTGCCCTTCAGGGGCCAGTACGTCGCCGCTGGCATTCGGACGCAGCGCGACTCCGCCCAGGAAAGAGGCGAGATTCGCGGTCACCGGTGACGGCTGATAGCGCAGGTTGATTGTCTGCCCGCTCAGCATTGTATTGATGCCAGTCAGTGTCCACCCACCGATTACTCCGTCTAGCCAGGGATTGATGTCCGCGGCGAAGGTTCGGCCTCTACCGAATGGAAGGTCCCAAACAAAGCTGGTTGTGTTATTGATGGGCTGATCGAAAGCAGATAAACCGCGATCCGCGGCAATGTTGTAAACGTCTTGAGGCCGTCCCTCATTGCCGTTAGGTTCCTCCAACACCTGCGTTACATTGTCAATGGCCTTGGACCATGTGAAGGAATTCAGGAGATAAAGGCCTTTTGAGAACCGTCGTTCAAACTTAACCTGCATTGCGTGATAGTTGGAGAAAGCAGCGGGTAGTACGCCAGAGATGGTTCTGAAGCCTTGAATCGGTCGGCGCTGGTCGAGAGTAGGACGCTGTGCGGCCGGCAGGGCGAGTTCGGCTGTCGTCAACGGACGCGCTTGATTGACGTCCGCGAGCATCACCATCTTAACCGCATGATTGCCGACGTACGCCACATCGAAGACGATGTTTTTCGCCAGCTGACGCTGCACGCTCAGGAAGTAGCTTTCAACGTAGCTGTCCCTGGTATCTTTTGGAATCCATGTAATGTTGTCCGTCGCCTTGTTGAAGACTGTCAGCGACGATGGGAAGCCGCG
>Ga0126384_10001995_pt1 | contig 12311 bp, 16 predicted proteins | sample PanSoiMetPlot_36_FD_92543 | JGI IMG/M metagenome (GOLD analysis project Ga0126384, IMG submission 92543) | Tropical forest soil microbial communities from Panama - MetaG Plot_36 | ecosystem: Environmental > Terrestrial > Soil > Tropical forest > Bulk soil | place: Panama | collected 2016-02-17 | reverse complement strand
AGCCATTCCACTGGGGGTCGCGGTCGGAGACGCTAAATTCCCCAGGCGCTTGCGGGCACAGATTCGTGGCGGTGGCCTTGAGTTGCTCTTCTCCTAACGGCTTGCCGGCGATGTACTCGGCTACCGCTCTGCGCTCGGCATCAGGCATACTCATGCCGAGGAAGGTCATCGGCCCAGTTAATAAGGCGCTGAGGATATCCTCTGAATTCCTCTGGCGCAGAACGTTGAGGTGGGGTGCACGAGGAACGTTGCCGTTGTGACAAGCCGCGCAGCGTTGTTCATAGACTTTTGACCCATCGACTTCGGCCTGGGGAACCACGGCCCACGTAGGAATGCGGGAGCCAAACACTACGGCTCCACAAAAAATGGCCAGCATCACACACTTCCTTGGTGACGTTTGGCGAAGCCAACTCAAAACACGATTGTGAGCGAACATCGATCCCTCCTTGCGCTTTTGACTTTAGCGATACTGGGTTTATTGCGGGAGCGCAAACACCAACAGTTCATCTCCCGGTTTGTAGCCAAAGAGTGGGTTCCCGCCGGCAGCGACCGCAATATATTCGGTGCCGTCGACTTCGTAGGCAATCGGCGGCGCGTTGACTCCCGCTTCTGTCTGGAACTGCCAGAGCAATTCTCCGGACGTCGCGTGAAAGGCATCGAGGCGCCCACTGCCTTCACCGACGAAAACCAGACCGCCTTTTGTCGCGACTACCCCGCCAATTAACGGCTGCTCGACCTTTTGCTGCCATAGTATTTTCCCGGTCTTTGTATCAAGCGCGCTGAGTGTGCCCCAGCGTGGCTCATCGGTGGGAGTTGTAGTGGTGTAGTGGAGCGGTGGGTGGTTGCTGTCTCCGGGATCTGTATGCACAGTGTAGCGGGTGGGCATATGCACCGCTGCGACATAAACCATGCCGGTTGCCGGATTGTACGCCACCGGTGACCAGGATGCGCCTCCGGCAGCTCCCGGTGCAATCCGCACGCCTTCCGGCGTCGGTGGAGCAAACATGTTTTCTTGCGGCACGAACGGTTCGGATTTGTAGAGTAATGTGCCGGTCATGCGATCGTGCGCGTAGAACCAGCCCGTTTTGCTGGCTTGCCCTACCGTTTGGACTTTCTTGCCGTTGACTTCTATGTCAAAGAGCACGGGGGGGCTGGCGACATCGTAGCCCCAGAGATCGTGCGGGACTTGTTGGTAATGCCAGCGTAACTTTCCGCTCTCGACGTCCAAGGCTACAAGAGATACGGAGTACAAATTATCACCAGGACGGGTCACCCCATCCATTTGTGGAGATGGGTTGCCAACACCAAGGAACAGGAGACCCGACTCCGGGTCGAGCGCTGGCGTTGTCCACGTGGAGCCACCGCCCGTTTTCCAGGCATCGGCGTATGTAGCGAAGGCCGTTTTTTCCGCGGCAATGTCGCGGTGTAACGGCGTCCCGTCTGGTGTAGTCGCGCGCCACGCTCCTTCCCACCCTGTGTCTGGTATCGTCTGCCAGCGCCACAGTTCTTTTCCCGTTTCCACGTCAAAAGCAGCGAGAAAGCCGCGGCGCCCATAGTTGCCGGCCATACCGATAACAGTCCCGATCGGCTGCTTGCCCAGAGTGTTATCCAGATGCAAGCCAAAGCCGGCACCAGTCACGCCGACGATCACTTTTCCTTTATAGACCAGCGGGGCCATATTAGCCCCAATGCCACTGGCACCAGTCACGGCTGCGTGCCTGAGCGGGTCGGAGGCGGACAGGACGTTGGTGGTCTCCGGTTTTCCTTCTGCCGGGGAGGCAAGAGCGACCTGCCAGACAAGTTTCCCGGTCTTCTGATCGACGGCGAGAAGACGCGCATCCGCGGTCGCCATGTAGATCTTTCCATACCCCAGCCCTGCGCCACGGTTTGCCGTACCACAACAGAGGTTTGTGGTGTCGAGCGTATGCTCGTAGCGCCACAGTTGTATTCCCGTTCGTGCGTCAAGCGCGACGAGGTGATTCCGAGGCGTGGTGATGTACATCACACCGTCAGCGACTAGCGGCGTGGTTTGAAATGCTTCACGAATGCCGGTGGAAAACTTCCAGCGCAGCGCGAGCGACTGTACATTCTGGGTATTGATCTGCTCCAACGCCACATAGCGTTGATTGGTGTAGTCATGACCAGGCAGGAGCCAGTTCTTGGCATCCTGCCTAGTGACCAGCAAACGGGCGGTGTCGATCGCGTCTCCCCAGGCCAGGCAACGACTACAGAGCAAGGTCACCGCGACCATGCCGATCCGCACCAGTGTTTCGGCTCTGTAGGTCTTCCGTATGCTCATCTGTTCCTCTTTATTTGTCAGAGCGAACCTGATAAGCCAAGGGGCATCTCACAGCATTTCCCCGTTTCTGGGGCTCGGCGCAGTAGGAAAGGCAATGGCTATGGATTTCAAGTTCAGCGTAGAAGACGAAGCGTTCCGCCAGGAATTCAGAAGCTGGCTCGAAAAGCATCTCCCCCGTGACTGGCGGGACGACGGCGAACTGCACGATCCTGATACGCAGGAGGAATTCGAGCGCCGCCGCGCCTGGCATCGCCAGCTCTACGACGGCGGCTGGATGTGTATCCACTGGCCTAAAGAGTATGGCGGGCGCGGCGCGACCCTGGTGCAGCAAATCATTTACCATCAGGAACTCGATCGCGTGAAGGCGCCGCCGACGGTCAATTTTCAGGGTATCGCTCGGGTTGGGCCGACCCTGATGCAGTGGGGCACCCCGGAGCAGAAACAGCGCTATATCCCCAAGATTCCCCCTGCCGAGGAGATCTGGTGCCAGGGACTGTCGGAGCCCAACCACGGGTCCGACCTCGCGGCGGTCGAGACGCGGGCCGTCGACCACGGCGACCATTTTCTCGTCAACGGCTCCAAGGTCTGGACCTCCAACGCGCACCACGCCGACTTCACCACTCTGCTGTGTCGCACAGACCCGGACGCGCCTAAGCATAGAGGGCTCAGTTATCTGCTGGTTGATATGAAAAGCCCCGGTGTCACCGTGCGGCCGCTTATACAAATCACTGGAGAGCATGGCTTCAACCAGGTGTTTTTTGAAGACGTGCAGGTGCCAATGGCCAACCTGGTGGGTCAAAAGAACCAGGGCTGGATGGTGGCTATGACCAACATGATGTTTGAGCGCACGATTCACGGCGGGCGTACCGACATGATGGTCGAGGTCAGACAGCTTATCGACCTGGCGAAAAGAGTGGAGCGCAACGGCCGTCCGGCCTGGGAAGATAGCTCCGTGCGGCAGAGTATCGCTCGCTTTGCCTGCGAAGCCGCGGCGCTCAAGTATACCAGTTTTCGCCAGCTCACGCGCCAACTTCAGGGACTGCCGCCGGGACCAGAAGGGTCCATGATGAAACTGGGGACGACCGACTTGAACCTCCGCATGCAGGTGTTTGCGATGGAGTTGCTCGGACCCTATAGCCAGTTCGAATACCAAGCCCCTGGCGCGATTGATCACGGCAAATGGTCGCATCGGATGCTCGCGGCGCGGCGGGGTACGATCGCGGCTGGCACCAACGAAATTCAACACAACATCATTGGCGAGCGCGTGCTCGGGCTCCCCAAAGGCTGAAGATGCCTGGCGCCTCAGCGGCCCGCGCCGACGGGACGAAGAGCCGAAGATGCAATCCTCAGCCGCCCTAGCACCACCGGTTCAATCAAGCCACCTCCCCGCGGGTCTGTTGCAAGCGCGGGGTCGACCGCACGCGCGTTATAACGCCAACACCAAGCGCAACCCCACATCAAGCTCTTGGAGACGGTGCGGCGACAGCCGACCGATTCGTTCGGTGAGAACGGCTTTATCAAGAGTAAGGAGCTGAGAGACATTGATGACAGAATCGCGCGGTAGGCCAGCCTCGCGGCGGCGAAGAAAAACGTTTCCGGGGGCAACGGCCAGCCGCGTGTTTGACGTTACTGCGGCGCCGATAATGGTGTCGATTCGACTCGTGGTGAAGTCATCGGACTGGATGATCGCTACCGGCCGCCGGTAGCCCGGTTCGGAGCCGGTTGGCTCTCGCAGCGATGCCCACCACAACTCCCCGCGCTTCATCACCAGTCCTCACGGGGGAGCGAGCGGAGTTGAAGCGCATGGAGAACCGGATCAAGCTTAGACTTCTCTTTCGTGTAGACCTCATTGAGGCGCTCGGTAACGCTACGAGAGCGATGCTGCTTGAGGAACTGTGCGATAGCGGTTGCGTACAACTTGCTCCGGGATATGCGCAGGCGCTTCGCAACCTGCTCCGCTTCGGCAAAAAGCGGGTCTGGAAGGGAGATTGCTGTTTTCATAGGAGGTGAGTATAACCAGGGTTATACCTGGACGCAAGCTTACGTCCTCGTGAGGATTAAAGCTGCCGACCACTGCCGCCCCACCGTGGCCTTTCGGATTCATCCCAAACCGCTCCGTTCGGCCTGAGCCCTTCGCTTTCGTTTGTCCTGAGCGTAGCGGAGCGAAGTCGAAGGACGCTCGGGGCAGGCTACGGGGAGCGAAGTCGAAGGCCACTGGACTCGCGCCCGGCTTGCTCTTCGACTTCACCGCTGGCGCGGCCACGCTCAGAGCGAACGGTCAGTGTCTTCTCAATATGTGCCACACTGTACCAATATCCTGTGATTTAGAAACCTGACTCCTACACAATCCATTTCTTCGAGCCTCATGTGACCCGCTCGGAGCGGAGCTCCCCAGTCTGCCGTCGTGGATTCCGCACTTCTCCCATCCCCTTTACTTGAGTACACCTCTCCACTTCGCGGAAAGCATCCCCAAGCCAGAATAATGCCCGCTTTCGTGCTTCGACGAATTGGGGGCACCCACAGGCTTTCTTCCACGAGAATCTTGTCGGCGTCTTGACAGCAGGAAGAAGAATATGTACCAGACGTTGAGCAAGCGCTCAATCATATTTTTGTGGAAAACTTCCTCTATTGAAGCAAGGATCCGACAGGGAGGAGACTACGGTCGAGTGCGACGAGTTGGTCGATCTTGAGCAAGGAGAGCTGTCATCATGGGTGCACGAACAGGGAAAGCATACATCGCAGGATTGCGGGACGACCGCCGTATTTATGTCAACGGTGAGTTGATCGGTGATGTGACACAATACCCGCCCTTTCAGAGCATTATCCGTACGCTCGCCGGTTTATATGATCGTCAACAGGACCCGACGTATCAGCCGCTGCTGACTGCTCCTTCGCCGACCTCAGGGCAGCCAGTCAGTACCTCGTTTGTGATCGCCCAGACATGGGACGAGATGGAGCAACGTCTGCGCGGTGAGCGGGCGCGGTGCGAATTCACCTATGGCTTGATGGGGCGCTTGCCCGACTTTATGAATGCCTTTGTCACCGACACGGCGGCCATCCGTAACTTGTTGGGTCGTCGGACTCCGCAGTTTGGCGAGAATGCCTGGCAGTATTACGAGCTGTGCCGGGAGCGCGACCTCTGTCTGACTCATACCTTGGTTGATCCACAACTCGATCGCTCCAAAGGGGTGGATGCTCAGGAAGCGTTGCGGGTGGTGAAAGAGACCGACGCTGGGCTGGTGGTACGCGGTGCGCGCATGTTATCGACCTTGGCGCCCGTTAGCGATGAACTGTGGGTGGGGCCGTACATGCCCCGCAAGCCTGGGGAAGAGGACTACGCGCTCAGTTTTGCCGTACCGGTGGCCACACCTGGTCTGAAATTCGTCTGTCGTGAACCTTATGACACGGGGCGGAGCCGCTTCGATCGACCGCTGAGCAGCAGTTTTGACGAGGGCGACGCCATTGCCATTTTTGATGAGGTGCTGGTGCCCTGGGAGCGCGTATTCGCTGCGCGTGACGTGGAGACCCACAATCTTATGGCTCCGGCCTTCCCGGGGTATGTCGCGTTACAGGCAGTCATCCGAGGCACGGTCAAACTGCGCTTCTTGACGGGCCTCGCTAATCTGGTGGCGCGAGCGGTCGGACGCACAGAGATGCCGCGCTATCAGGAGATGCTAGGAGAACTCATTGGCTCCGTGGAACTAGCTGAGGGCCTGCTAACAGCTACTGCTCATGATGTGCTGTATAATGCCAACCATCCGTTGGGTGCCGAAGAAGCACGAGCCGTTACGGCAGCGGTATCACGCGGAGTGATGCCGGGATTGGGCACGCTCTTTGGCGTCGCGGGCCGCGGCATGGTGGGCATTACCGCAGTCCGCCTCTTCTTTCCTCAGGCGCTGACCCGCGCAATAGACACGATCCGCTTGATGGGTAGCAGTGGCCTGATTATGACGCCGACAGAGAAGGACTTTGCTCATCCTGACTTACAGGAACTGTTACCGCGCCACTTGCGCGGCCGAGATATGACGGCGCACGAGCGGGTACAGGTGATGAAGCTGGCGTGGGATGTTATGGGCACGCAGTTCGGCGGTCGGCAGTTCATGTATGAATGGTTCTTTGCCGGCGATCCTATCAGCAATCGCATTGTGTACTATGGCACCGACCGGCGCAAAGAATGTACGGCGTTGGCGCAGCACCTGCTCGATTCTCTTAAGGAACAATAATCCGGATGTTGCTGGGACGTTGCTAGTCGTGGCTCTACAAATTTCCCGCTTCATCACCGGTGGGAAGTGAGCTATAAATTCTGAACTTTTTCTCTGTGGAAGGACGTGACTATGATAAAACGTTTTGTGTATGTCTGGGGTACTCTCTTGCTCCTCTGCTCTGCCTCCTGGGGTGCTGGCCAGGATGGTACACCAAGCAAAACGTGGAAAACCATCGCCGAGTTGTCCGCCACAGAACAGGCTCAGATCGACCTGCGTACCGACACGCCGCGAGACCCCCAAGTCCCGTATCTGCCGGCCGAGCGCTTTCCGTTTTCCCCTCCATATACGGCTGAGGAAATGGGGCTCCGCTCGATGGAGTTCCCCCACACGCCCTTTTGGAATTTAACCCTTATCGATATCGGCGTCACAGTCACGCACACCGGCTTTCTCGATCAGCGGGTGAGTATTATCCCTACGCTATATCTTCCTCCCAATGGCTTTCTTGATCACCTCTACCAAACTCAGCCCGGCCGGGAGTTGTTCCGCTGGCTCTCGCAGGCCGTCGCTCCACCCGAACGCTATGGCACACAGTCCCTGTTTATCGGGTACCGGACGGACCAAGGCTTTACGACCAAGCTAGATATGTTTGCTTATACGCCCTCTCTGCGTCGGATTCGCCGCCAGCCTCAACCGCGGCGGGATGATAGGCTGGCCAACAGCGCTGAGACCATTGACGATCTCATCGGCCGAGACGCGTGGGAGTTTTCCTGGCGGATACTCGGAACCGACACCGTTTATGAAACGGTGCGCTTTCCTGTCACCCGCTACAGCGCCATGTTGACGGATGAAAAGGGAGGCTACGTTGAGGTTCCAGCCAGCGAGATCAAGCTGATGGGCAAGGACTATCCAGCTTACGCTGTCGATGGTGGCGTACCCTGCTATGTGGTGGAAGCAGTACCGAAACCGGACTGGCTGCCCAATTACTATCTGAGCAAGCTGATCTACTGGCTGGATCAGCGCTCGTTTTTTCCTCTGCGGATCGAAGAATATGACCGAGAGGGAAAGTTGCTATTTATCAATGTCCGCATCGCCACGCGGGCGAATCCTCAGTTGGGAGACCGAGGCTATGCCGTGTTGTTTGATCTCTGGTGGAACCTTCCCCTGGATTTGATGACGGCGAGCATCCACGGCATCCTCAGCAAAGAGTGGTCAGAGGAGGACCGGCGATTATTTTTTAGCCCAGGCTTCATGCGGCGAGAGTGGTTCTTGGAGCCACCCAAGAACCTCATGGGCCTCAATGCCCCTGAAGAGTTTTATCTGCGGCCGCGCCTCGACGTGAGCAAATTTCCGCAGGAGCGCAAAATTGAGATCTCGCCAGAGTTAGCTGCGCGCATTGCGGCGCAGGAACAGGCGGGACATTTGGTGTTTTGAGGGCTTTGTCAAGTTGTTTGAGGAAAGAGAAAGAGAGTCCGTGGGGTGGTATTGTCAAGTTAACAATGAATTGACGGGCGAGCGTGTTTGTGATGCATCCAGTTACCATGAACACGCCCGCTGTCTTGTACCGTCGCCATCGCTTTCCCGCTGAAATCATCGGTCACTGTGTGTGGCTCTATTTCCGCTTTTGCCTCAGTTATCGCGACATCGAGGAAATGATGATGGTCCGCGGCGTGTTCGTCACCTATGAAGCGATCCGCCGGTGGTGCCAGAAGTTTGGCTAGACCTTTGCCAATGAGCTACGGCGACGCCGACCGCGGCCAGGGGATAAGTGGCATTTGGCTGAGGTGTTCGTGAAAATCAATGGCCACCCGCAGTATCTCTGGCGCGCTGTCGAGCAAGACGGCATCGTGTTGGATATTCTGGTGCAATCTCGCCGCGATACGGTCGCAGCCAAGCGCTTCTGTCGCAAGTTGCTCAAGGGGGTGCAGTATGTCCCGCGGGTCCTCCTCACTGACAAGCTGGGGAGCTCCGGTGCCGCCAAGCGAGAGCTCTTGCCCGGTGTGGAGCATCGCCAGCACCGGTATCTCAACAACCGCGCCGAGAACTCCCACCAACCCACGCGCGAGCGGGAGCGGCGGCTGCGCCGCTTCAAAGCGCCCGCCCATGCCCAACGCTTCCTTTCTGTCCATGGCCTCATTGCCTCACACTTCCGTCCTGGCCGGCATCGATCGCGGGCGTCAGCCTATCGCCAACAAATGACCCAACGCTTCCAGACATGGCAGATAATGACGGGACTCGCTGCTTAGGATACGAGAGGGAGGTCCTTACCAGCTTCACCGTATAGGACGGAATTCTCTCACAGAAAGTTAACTTGACAATACCCGAATGGTCGCTCCGCCACGCATCCCTGCGAGATTCTTCCGACGAGAGGGTGAGCCTTATAGCGATGCAGACTGTGAGGACACCGATGCCTAACGTTTCCCATGTTCAAGTGCTGAACATCGCAGAATGGACCTTACGGGGGGAGTCTGATGCACGTATCGCCACAGCCTTCGGTCTCGACCTCAGTCCCGAGCGACACAGCCTAGTGCCGCCTTGAACGCCGGGAAGGGTCGCTTCTCTTCTGGACCTGCTCCAAAAACCAGGCAAATGCTTCACAGAACTGTGAGAAGGCTTCTGGATGTTCTTGTAATCGGGTCATGATTGTTGGAAAGTAGCGGTGTCGCCTCTCAAAGAGATGTTCTAGGCGTTGATATAAGTCCTGAAGAATTGACAGCTCGTACCAGTGTTCCATATAGCGGAATTGCGGCACGACTCCCACTTTTCGACCCTCTTCTTGGATGTGAAAAATGGGGTGACCGTTCTCTGTAATCTTCCATCCCCATGGAATGCGATGTTTGCTCAGCCCTGTCAGTGGCTGGTCAGTTTCCAGAGCAGGAGGGCAAGGCTTAGCATGATGGCGGTCCCGCCAATCGCAGCAAACCACTCGTAGCCGGTCATTTGGTATTCTCCTCGATCCGAGCGATAAGCGCCCGGATGATTCTATCTTGTCTCCATACGCTCACTACACCCACTATGCTAACGACGATCCCCGCCCCCGCCAAGACCGTCCGTAGCGGAGTGAGTGTCCCCAAGAACAGGCTTAGGGTCCCGCCAATTGTCGCCACAGTAATGAGCAGGGCAGCCCGGAAGACTTCCGTCTCATACTTAATCTGCTCCTTGATCCGTTCGGCTGCCTGGTCGGCCATAGATGCCTACCCCTTGGCAGCCTACGCCTTCTGCTGACGGTAATGTTCCCGGCGCATCTGCCGGTACTCCTCCGCATGGCGTTCGTAGTTCGCCTTGTTCTGACAAGCACGGCCACAATACCGGCTGATCTTCGCCCCCCAGAAGGTGTTCCCACATACCGGGCAACGTTTCTCTACCTCCTTCACAGTGCGAGTGAAGGCGACTTTCACCTTTTTGATTCGTTCTTTCTTTTCCACTCTCCTCAACCTCCTCATTTATCATACTCTTTCGTCAAATAAATGTCAAGATTAAAAATAAATACTCTTGACAAAGATGGTCAGATGGTTGGATTTATATCTCAACAAGCCGATAGAAGAAGTAGACGCGCAAGAAAGGAGAGCAGAGCAATGAAAACAGCAACACAGATTCTGGCGAAGGTAGAGGTGGGGCGGTTACAGAAGGCGGTGGACGGGTTCGTCAGTGAAGCGTATAGCATCACGGTCACGACTCAGGACGACGAGGAGGTCAGGAGCTTTGTCATCAACGGAGACGGCCACCAGTACGGTGTAGTGCTGACTGAAGGGCAAGCCTTCTGCTCCTGCCCGGACGCGATGTACCGCAAGGGTATCTGCAAACACGCGGTCGCCCTGGCGCTGCATGTGATCCGTAATCCCCAGGCTGAGGCGGAGCGGAAACCTGACCTGGCGCTGCGGAAGGTGCGGAGTAGTGATGAACTGGCCCGAGATCGGGCGCTCCGGCGTTTGCCGTCTCTGCCCTACGAAGATCTACCCTACTGAAGAAAGAGAGGGCTGGGAGATGACCCCTCTCAGCCCAGCACTGGAGCCGTATTCCAAAAGGTAAAGAGTTCTTACGAAAAAACAAATTGTTATATTGTTTGCGAGACGTGCCGATACGAAGAGCAAGATGGATACTTCACAACAGCGTGCGCCCCCGCCCTGGCCCTAGAGGCCCGAAGGATCAGGAACACTAACCCCTCACTCGGAAGGGAGTTTTGTGATGAGCAAACCAAGTAAGCAGTGGAAGTCTGTAATGGCAATCGAGGAATCGCTAACCCGCTTGATGGCAACAATCCGGAGTCTGGAGCTTTTGACTGAGCAGGAGGAACCCCTCCCTGACGACTTCGACGTAGCTTGCCGATTGGCCGACGATGGGCGAGACGAAATCGAGACCGTGAGGCGGCATCTCAACGTGCTTTGCAAGGCGGAACGGGAGAACCGAACGGCCAGCAGGCAGGAACCCGAAGCCGGACCGGGAACTGTTCACTAAGGAGGGCATGGTATGAGCCGACAACACATCTACGGAATGGGACACATCTACCTGCGGGGGCGTATTTGGTGGATTCGCTATTACCGCAACGGGCAACTGTTTCGGGAATCTTCACAGTCAAGGAAGCGGAGGCCAAGAAACTCTTGAAGAGGCGACTCGGAGAGATTGCTCTGGGACGCTTCACGGGACCCAAGGCTGAGAAGGTTCTACTTAGCGAGCTAGCAGAAGACCTCTTTACTGACTACCGCATCCGTGGTCGGAGGAACCAGGAGAACGTCAAAAGCAAGGTAAATCACCTACTGGCCTACTTCAGGCACGACCGCGTGAAGACCATCACTACGGACCGTATCAAGGCGTATATCGCGCGACGGCAAGAAGCAGGGGCGGCAGCGGCTCAGATCAACCGGGAATTGGCTGCCTTCAAGCGAATGCTCAACCTAGCTGTGCAGGCAGAGAAGATTACTCATGCGCCCTACGTCCCTATGCTCACGGAGAACATTGTCCGCACGGGATTCTTTGAGTACGAGGAGTTCCTTGCCCTGCGAGAGGCATTGCCTACGTTCGTCCGACCTGTCGTTACTTTCGGCTACTATACTGGCTGGCGTGTAGCCGAAATCCTCAATCTTCAATGGCGGCAAGTGGACCTGAATGCTGCGGAGGTCAGACTTGATCCGGGCACAACCGAGAGCGGAGAAGGGCGGGTGATCTATCTAGACGGAGAGCTATTGAACACTATGGAGCAGCAACGGGACTTCGTGCTTGCCCTTCAGCGTGAGCGGGGGGGAAATCATCCCCTGGGTATTCGTTAATCCGGAGACGGGTGAACGCATCCGTTACTTTCGTCGACGCTGGGTAGATGCCTGCAAGTGGACAGGTCTCACGGGCAGACTCTTCCACGACTTTAGACGGACCGCAGTAAGGAACATGGTGAGAGCGGGGGTTCCTGAAGTAGTCGCCATGCGCATCAGTGGGCATAAGACTCGGTCGGTCTTTGATCGTTACAACATCGTCAGTGAGGGAGACCTGCGAGACGCTGCCCGGAGGATTTCTGGCTCTCCAGCTAAAGATATGCACAAAACCGGCACACTCGCCCCATTGCCTGCCTCCACTCCTGCCTCAGCAAAATCCGTAAAGAGCTAATCTCAAAAGAAAAAAGGAATGGGCAGGGGCGGAATTGAACCGTCGACACGAGGATTTTCAGACCTAAAGCAGCTAGTGATATAGCGACATACAGCGTGAGCCGCTGAGAGAAAAGGCCCGGGAAATCCGGGCTTTTCCGTGTCAACTGTCTCCACTGTATCTCTCCAAATCTCAAAGAATCTCGCGCAAACAACTACCCAAACAACTACCCTTTT
>Ga0126384_10001994_pt1 | contig 12317 bp, 9 predicted proteins | sample PanSoiMetPlot_36_FD_92543 | JGI IMG/M metagenome (GOLD analysis project Ga0126384, IMG submission 92543) | Tropical forest soil microbial communities from Panama - MetaG Plot_36 | ecosystem: Environmental > Terrestrial > Soil > Tropical forest > Bulk soil | place: Panama | collected 2016-02-17 | reverse complement strand
GGATTGGGGAATGTCGCGCGAACAAATGGATAAAGGGAACGTATGGGAAACCAGCAGCGGTTTCCCGTCGCGCGTAGAGGCGTACTTGCCGGTCATGTTGACCGAAGGCGTTCACAAGGGCCGCATCTCCCTGGAGAAGCTAGTGGAGGTTTGTTGCGAAAACCCCGCCCGGATTTTCGGCGTCTATCCAAAAAAAGGAACAATCAGCGTGGGATCGGATGCTGATCTTGTTGTGGTTGATCTTCAGCGGACTATGAAGGTCCAACGAGATATGATCTATAGCTCGGCCGGGTGGTCTATATGGGAAGGACAGCAGCTTAAAGGTTGGCCGGTGATGACCATCCTACGAGGCCAAGTCATCATGCAATGGAAGGAAGGTGCGCCTAGCGCGGAAATCATGCTAGACAAGCCGACTGGCCGCTACATCCCGCGAAAGCCGGGCCATCAGCTTTATCCGATTTAGTTTGGGGAAGGTGCTTTTGACGAGAACTAACGTCATGTTATGAGGAAGCCGCTGAATTTTTTTACAACGACCATCACACCATCCACGAAAGGAAGAGAGTCATGTTGCGACGCTCTAGCTGCTTGCTTCTATTTGTCATGGCGCTTGCGATGCCGCAGTTTGGCTATTCTCAACCGTTCAGGATCAGTTACGGAGGCACCTCCGGTTACAACGTTCCAATCTGGGTGACGCAGGAGGCGGGCCTTTTCAAAAAACATGGATTGAACGGCGAGCTCGTCATGATCACCGGAGCATCGCAGAGCATGCAGTCAATGCTCGCCAACGAAACTCAAGTCGCCAACACTTCGGGATCGGCTCCCATTCAGGCAAAAATCCAGGGGGCGGACGCCGTCATCATAGCAACTTCCTATGACCTGATCCCTTACGGGGTTGTGGTTCACAAGGACATTCGGACGCCCGCCGATCTCAAGGGAAAAAGGATCGCGATCTCCCGCTTTGGCGGTATCACCGAGCTGGCCGTTAAACTGGCTGTCGAGAAATTTGGATTGAGTCCCAAGGATGTCACTATGATCCAGGCCGGGCCGGACGCGCAGAGAATTCCAGCTGTCGCCACTGGCACAGTGGCAGCTTCGGTTCTGGCTCCTCCTGGATTATTTGCGGCCTCCGCACAAGGTTTGAGGATTCTGGCGGACCTCAGTGATCTGGGAGTCAAATATCCCACTTCGTCCTTCTTTGTCATGCGTAGTTATCTCGTGGAAAATCGTGCTTCGCTCAAGAAGTTTCTCATGGCTTTAACCGAAGGTCTCCACATCTACATCAACGACAAAGATTTCTCGATGCGCGTCATGCAGAAGTATACGAAATTGGGCGATCGGGAGATCGCATCTAAAACCCAAGATTATTACGGCAAAAAGACTCTTTTGGTTCCGCTGAATGATCCGGCGGCGATAAAAGAAGCTATTCCTGCAGACAAGAGCGCGGGTCGTAAGCCCGAGGAATTCTATGACAATTCCATAATACAGGAGCTGGTGAAGGAAGGATTTGTGGAGAGCATCAAGAAGACATCAAAGTAAACTTGGGAGAGCAGCAATGAAGCAAGTCGAGGTTTTGTTCAAGAACGGTAAGATCGTGACTCAAGGAAAGATTATTGAAGGATTTGTTGCCGTAGACGGGGAAAAGATCGTCGCTGTCGGCCAGGGAGAAGTGGCCCCTGAAGCGAGAAAGGTCATCGATCTTAAAGGACGTGTTCTCATTCCCGGGGTCGTTGACCCCGAAGTCCATTTCGGCAGCCATCGCTGGGTAGGCGATGAGTTCGACTCGGAAACACGCGGCGCTGCTGCCTATGGAATCACAACCTGGGGATTTATGCAGCCCAGCGCCAACATGGGGCAGCCTTACAAGGCCGAAAAGACCGAAGAGGAGGTGCCACTCTATGCCGACGCGTTCGGTTTGTTCAAGGAGTTGGGCGAGGCTCGCTCGATGGTCGATTTTTTTCTTACGCCGAAGATTCTAAAAGACGAGCACGCGTTAGAAATCCCGCGGCTCGCGCGGGAGTTTGGCATAACGTCGTTCAAATACCAGCTCCATCTTATGAGTCCCGAGCGCACGGCGACATACTGGCCCCAGCGAAAGAGCCAGGGCTATTTCGGTTTTGATGACGGTACCATCTATCTCGGAATGGAAGCAGTCGCCAAGCTGGGCCCTCCCGGACTGGTTTGCATGCACTGCGAGAACTGGGAGATCGCGCGTCTTTTCGAGGAGCGTCTTTTGAAAGCCGGGCGCAAAGAATACAAGGTTTGGAACGAGCGCTCGCCGCATTTTTGCGAAGCGGGGCACGTGCACGCATACACGTATTATGCGCGCGTTCTAAAATGTCCACTTTACATCCAGCACACGACGACTCCAGAAACCATCGACGAAATTACCCGTGCAAGAGCCGATGGCGCGACCGTTTATGCGCAGACCGGGCCTCACTATCTAAGCCTCACTGAAGACATGTGGCGCATCAATGTACCGCTGCGAAGCGCAGAAACGATCGACATTCTGTGGGAAGCGCTCGCCGATGGCCGCATCGACACCGTGGGCAGCGATCACACCAACACAGGTAGACCACGCAAAGAGATGGAAGTGCCGGGCGATATCTGGGCAACGAGAACCGGCTTTTCTTCACGCGGTGAGGCGGCTTTGCCTGTCATGCTCAGTGACGGCGTGAACCGAGGACGGATTTCGCTGGTTCGAATGGTTCAAGTTTGCTGCGAGAACACGGCGCGCATCTTCGGACTCTATCCACAGAAGGGGGTCATCGCGCCGGGAGCGGATGCGGACCTCGTTGTCGTGGACCTCGATCGGAAAGTCAAAGTGACGAGCGACATGGTCCACACCTCGGCGGGATGGACCTTGTGGGAGGGAAGGGAGATGAAAGGTTGGCCCGTGATGACCATGCTCCGCGGTCGAACAATCGCGGAATGGCCCGATGGAGGGAAAAGACCAGAAATCGTTGCGAAGCCATGCGGGCGCTACCTGCCTCGATCCCTAAAGAGCTAGCGCAACTTACGTCCGGTTCCGTAGCAGAAGAACTTAGAAGCCTGAAGTCCCGATTTTCTCATGAGAACTCCGTTGGGCTGCGATGAAAACCTTATTAAAAAACGGATTGATCATAACGATGAATTCTCGAAAGGAGATCCTCCAAAACTCGGATCTTCTTATAGAAGAGGATCGGATTCAGAGGCTCTTTCCGGGAACCGCCTACAGCGGGAGTGATGTCGATCATGTGATAGATTGCCAGGGTAAGATCATCCTTCCCGGACTCCTTAGCGCCCACACTCACCTTACGGGAATGTTCCAGAGAGGTTTGTGGGACGAGACGTCATTCGAAGCCTGGAGCCAAAAATCGGCAGCGACCGAAAAATTTTTTATCTTTCGCCTGACGATATTCACTCCATCCACAGCGCGGCTTGTATTGAGCTTATCCGCCACGGCGTGACCACTGTTCTGAATATGTTCACCATGCCGGCAAAAGAACCGTTGAAGGGTGTGAATGCCGCTTGTCAGGCTTTTCTCGACACGGGGATAAGAGGGACCTTGGCTTTCTCGCTCAAGGATCAGTCTCCCGACGATACCGGGATTCCAACAATCCAGAATTTGCAGTCCTGGGTTTCATTGGCAAAGGAAGCATGCACGCAAGTGAAGAATTTCGGCCCTCGAGTTACGGTCGCAGTAGCCCCCTCGGCGCGGCAGCGATGCAGCGACGGACTATTGATTGCGTGCAGAGAGATCGCAGAGGATTTCAATGTCGGCCTCCACACTCATCTCGCCGAGACGCGAAAACATGCGGAGGTCGGGAGAGAATTGTACGGCGAGCCCATAGTGCATCATTTGGAACGGATTGGATTTCTCAGCTCTGCTCTATCTGTGGCCCATGCGATTTGGCTAAATGAAGAGGAAATCGCTCTCCTCCAGAGTCACAATGTTAAGATCGTCCATAATCCATCGAGTAACATGAAGCTAGGCAGTGGGGTAGCGCGAGTCAAAAAGATGCTCAACGACGGTCTGGCAGTAGGGTTGGGCGCGGATAGCGTCAACGCCGGCACAATTTATTCGATCTTCGAGCAGATGAAACTTTCAGTGCTGCTACCGAGAAGTCTTTGGGCCTCTGACGATTGGGTTCTACCTGCCGAGGCCTTTGCGATGGGCACAGACGGTGGATCCAGGGCATTACTCCTCGATAACCTCATCGGCTCTATTGAGGAAGGAAAGAAGGCGGATCTGGTGATTTTGAAACCTTTTATATCGCTGATGCCGAATAACCAAGTCCTTGACGAATTGGTTCTCTGCGAGAATGGCAGTTCAGTGGACAGCGTCTTTATCGACGGCAGACCCGTCATGCTGGAAAGGCGCATCACCACGACTGATGAGGAAGCGGTTCGTGCAAAAATTTCTTCCATGGAGCCGAGGATCGCCAGAGCCAAAGCCGAGGTTTTACAAAATCCGTGAAGACAGATTTTCGCTCAGGGAAACTAATTTGTTTGGTGTCAAGGAGGGAGGGGCAAGAACAAGTACCAGAGATATTTTCGTTTGTTCGCTGCGAAAAACATTCGGCCATTTTTCGGCCAGAGGCAAAAAAAATAGAGATAGATACGGCACTTAATCTGGAACACTATACTTACAATAAAGTGTTCGTCTCGCCACGCTAGCCTCCCGCTTGGGGTTGCCTCCCCTCAAAACACTCTTTGTATTATCTCTAGTCGCTTCTCTTCTTTCATCGTCAGGGTTGTCATCCCTACACCCTGTCATAATTACGTTGCTATTAACCCCTGACATAATCACTTTGCTACAACAACGCGACGAAAGTTGCTTGACGTGCTTTTCCATTCCATGTTATTTGGACGCGAGTAAATCCGTCGCAATTTCTGCTGCGAATGGAAGGCTCGGTTGGATTGCACAACCGAGTTTTTTATTTCCAGGTTGTGTATAGGAAGCGGAAGTCGTCAGATTACGACCTTCATCGCTGGGTGCGATGACACGTCGCGCTTTACCGCAGAAAGGAGAAGTTCATGTGCAAGAGAATCTGGTGCTCTGCGATGGGTTTGGTCGTCCTTGCCTTTAATCTTGATTTTGCCCATGCAGCTTCGGACGACGTCTTCAAGGGAAACACTGTCAAAATCGTTGTTGGTCTTTCGGCTGGTGGAGCATTTGATGCTTATGCACGCACTCTTGCAAGGTATTGGGGCAAGCACATTCCTGGGAATCCGACATTCGTAGTGGATAACATGCCCGGGGCTGGAGGATTGGTGGCTGCCAACCACATTTACAAAGTTGCGAAGCCGGACGGTCTTACGATCGGCAATTTTCTCGGAGGCGTTTTCATGGGACAGATTCTCGGACGCCCCGGAATCGAATTTGATGCATTGAAGTTTGGGTTCGTCGGCTCGCCGATGAAGGACAATCCTGTTTGCGCCTTCTCCAAGGCAAGCGGGATCACGAACATAGAGAAATGGATGAGTTCCACAACGCCTGTAAAGTTAGGTGCTACGGGTCCTGGAGCCACAACACATGACGTCGCTCTCGTTTTAAAGTCGGCGCTCGGTCTTCCGACGCAACTTATCTCTGGCTATAAAGGCGCTCCCGAGATGCAGTTGGCAGTCGATGGCGGCGAGCTTGCCGGAGTTTGCAACTCCTGGGAATCGCTCAGGGTTACATCAACGCGGGCGTTAGAGGCAGGTAACCTGGTAGTCGTGGTGCAAGCAACTCCTCGTGCGCATCCGGAATTGCCGAAAGTCCCACTCGCTATCGATTTGGCGAAAAATGACGAGTCACGTCGCATCATTCAAGCCGGCATCACCGACATGACCGCGATCGTCCGGCCCTACGTACTTCCTCCCGGCACGCCCAAACAAACTGTCCAGCTTCTGCGAAAATCCTTTACCGACACGCTGAAGGATCCTGAATTTTTGTCCGATGCAAAAAAGTCAAAATTAGACATTGATCCTCTGACTGGAGAAGAGTTGGAAGCCACCGTAGCTGGGCTTCTCAAGATGAGTCCTGCGACCTTGGCGAAACTGAAGGAATTGTTCAAGTAGGCGAGACACTATGTCGCTTTTGCTTAAAGGTGGCACTGTCGTCACCATGAATCAAGGTCGGGAAGTACTTTCAGGCTACGACCTCCTTTTGGACGGCGGAACAATCGTAAAAATTGCTCCCGCTGGTTCGATAACCAACAGACGCGATACAGAGGAGCACTCCTGTCACGGCAAAGTCATCATTCCGGGACTCGTGAGCGCGCACTCGCATCTTTCCGGATTGGCTCAACGGGGATTGTGGCAGGAGAAGTCTTTTGAATCCTGGTCGGCCAAAACCTTCGCACTCGATAATCTTGTCAATTTTTCCGCCGAAGAAATCCATCTCATTCACTGCGCGGCTGGTATCGAATTTATTCGTCATGGAGTGACTACAGTTCTAGACATGTTCACCGCTCATCCGAGTAATGCCCTGGACAAAGTCGACGCGGCTTGCAAAGCCATCGTCGATACAGGCCTTAGAGGCGTCCTCGCCCATTCCTTTAGGGACCAATCTCCGGACAATCAGGGAGTGGTACCAACCACAACCTCTGCCGAAGCTGTTGCTCTTACCGCGCGGGAAATTGCAGGGAGAATTCGCGGGCGCGATTCGCGACTTGGGTTTATGCTCGCGCCTTCAGCGCCCCAAAGGTGCAGCGACAAGTTGTTGGAACTGACTGCGACCCTCGCCCACGAACTCGGGATCGGAATTCATACTCACCTAGCCGAGGCCAAAAGCCACGCCGAGATCGGCAAAGCAATTTACGGAGAGCCCACCGTCAAGCATCTCGAGCGTCTGGCTTTTTTGGATAACGACTTGTCGGTCGCGCACGCGATTTGGATCGACGAAGAAGAGATCGGTCTATTGGGAAAATACAATGTAAAGATAGTTCACAACCCCGCGGCCAATCTGCGGCTGGGCAGCGGCGTGGCCCGCATCAAGCAGATGATGCGCTCGGGCTTATCCGTAGGTCTTGGTTGCGATAGCGTGAACGCAGGAACCAATTACTCCGTTTTTGAACAGATGAAGCTGGCGACCCTCATGCCCAGATCACTCTGGTCTCCGGAAAATTGGGTCCTACCCGAAGATGCGCTTGAAATGGCGACTCTCGGCGGCGCCCGCGCTCTCCTGCTGGACCGGACGATCGGATCCATCGAGGAAGGAAAAAAGGCGGATCTCGTGATTTTAAATCCCTCGTCATCCCTTTTGCCGCTAAACAATCTCACAGATCAGTTGGCGCTTGCCGAAAATGGCGATTCCGTTGAAAGTGTCGTGGTAGATGGGAAGCCCGTAATGTGGGAGAGGCGCATCCGGACGATCGACGAGGAAAGCCTCAAGGTTCAAGTTTCCTCACTTCAACCGAGAATTGACAAAGCCTACGCCGGCGTTACGGCACGCGGGTTATAATTTTTTATGAGTTACGTTCTGGGCGTCGACATCGGCGGCACGTTTACCGACTGCGTGGTCGTTGACGAGGATGGTGGCGTCTCTTTGGGCAAGGCTCTATCGACACCGGATGATTTTGCCATCGGCGCCATCGATGCGGTGCGCGACGCGGCCCGCAACATCGGCTTGCGCGAAGAGGGAGAGCTCATCCGATCGGCGCGGTTTTTTTTCCACGCCTGCACCATCGGCGACAACACCCTTATCACGCGATGCGGCGCGAAGACCGCTCTCGTGACCACGAGAGGGTTCGCCGACGCCATTCTAATGATGCGCGGCCTGGTCACTCAGGGACTGGCTCCCACTGAAGCGGCCCATATCTCCGCTCTGAGCAAGCCCGAACCCTTGGTGCCCCGGACACTGATCGAAGAAGTCGCCGAGCGCGTCGATTACAAAGGAGCGATTATCTTCCCGCTTGATTTGCATGAAGCCGAGGAGGTCGTGCAAAAATTGGCAGCCGGCAAGATCGACTCCGTTGCCATCTGTCTTCTGTGGTCGGTCGCCAATGATGCTCACGAGAAAGCTCTGGCAGAGTTATTTAACCAAAAGTGCCCCACAGTCTTTTTGACCCTATCGAGTGAAATCGCTCCCTTTGCCGGCGAATACGAGCGAGCCGCCACTACCGTCTTCAACGCTTACATCGCACCGAGAATTTCCGCCTATCTGCAGAATCTTCGGCGAATTCTAAAGGAGAAGGGACTCCCTGGCGAACCGCTGATCATGCAAGCCTATGGCGGCGTCTTGGGCATTGAGGCCACGTGTAAAAACGCCGTTGGGACCATCGAGTCCGGGCCCGCCGCGGGCGTCGTGGGCAGTGGATTCCTCGGCGCCCTAATCGGAAAGAAAAACATATTAGCCACCGACATGGGTGGAACCACTTTCAAAGTCAGCGCGATCCGTGATGGCGTGATCGAACGGGAGCACAAGCCCGTCATTCTTCGCCATAGCATTTTGTCGAGCAAAATCTGGGTCGAGTCGATCGGTGCTGGCGGCGGCAGCGTCGCATGGATCGAGCCCGAAACGAAATTGCTCAAAGTTGGACCTCATGGGGCCGGCGCGAAGCCGGGTCCGGTCTGCTATGGGCTGGGCGGTGTCGAGCCGACGGTCTCGGACGCCGATTTGGTTCTCGGCTATCTGAATGAAGACTACTTCTTAGGTGGCAGAATGTCGCTCAATAAGACCGCCGCTCTCAATGCCATTCGCGGCAAGATCGCAAAACCATTGGGCATGGAGGACATCGAAGCGGCAAGCGGCATCTATCGGATCGCGAACTCTCACATGAGCGACCTGATCAGAAAGGCGACAGTAGAGAAAGGGCACGACCCGAGAAATTTTGTACTGTTCGCGTTCGGGGGCGCCGGGCCGGTGCATGCGAGCCGATACGCCGCCGAGCTTGGCATCCGGGAGGTTATCATCCCGATCACCGCATCCGTTCATGGAGCTACGGGCCTGATCAGCTCGGACGTGATATATGAGTACGGCAAGTCGGATCATCTGCTCGTTCCCGCGGACTTGGAACGACTCAATGCGAATTTTTCTGCGCTCATCGAAAAGGCCGTCCCTGACCTGCGCATGGCCGGTTTCACCGACGGAGACATCCGTATCGTGCGAAGCCTCGATATGCGATACCGCTACCAGGTTCATGAAATCGGCGTGCCGTTTCCCGCCGGCATAGCCCAGATCGAACAAAAGGACATCGAGGAACTTTACAACCGATTCGATGAGCTGTACGAGACGGCTTATGGAAAGGGCTCCGGATACCGCGAAGCGGGAAAAGAGATTTTGATCTTCAGGATAACCGCCGTAGGATTATTGAAGAAGCCTAGGATCAAATCGGTGCCGACAAGTGAGCGCGGCGACCCGGAAAGCGCTTCAAAAGGAAAAAGAAATGTTTACTTCGAGGAAGCAAGGGCTTTCGTGCCGACGCGCACTTATGACTTCGAAAGGCTCGTTCCGGGAACGACCCTCACCGGCCCGGCGATTATAGAGACTCCAGTAACGACAATCGTAGTGAATCCCAGAGACCACGCGATGGTCGACGAATTTCACAATGTGAGACTTTTGGTCAATCCGCAGGAGTAGTGTCATGCCTCAGAAGCCAATCGGAAGACTCCATACCATGGTAGCGTGTGAAGGCACAATCAAATCCCCCTTAATCCCCCTTTTTCATAGGGGGATTTTTCTCTGCAGGACTTTAACCCGTCTTTGGAAAAAGCATGCGCTGAGCGCAGTCGAAGAGAGGGGCAAGGGGAGATTTTCCGGTGAGATGTCGACTGAATCATGTGGCAAATTTCAGAGAAAGAAAACTAGATTGAGATAACCATGACCATAGATCCAGTCACGTTTGAAATCTTGTCGCACAGGCTTCATCAGATTACCTTGGAAATGGGAACGACTCTGGAACGGGTAGGCGGGACGGTCAATACGACTCAGATGCATGACTACATGGCTGCTCTTTATCTGCCCAACGGTGATGTGCTGTCGGCCGGCGAATCGATGGCCCGCCACGCAGCCTGCGCCGGATTCGCGGTGAAAAGAATCAAAGAGAGATTCGAGGAGAACGGCGGTATTTATCCCGACGACATTTTTCTAATCAACGATCCTTATCTGGCGGCGATCCATCAGTCGGACATCTACATGGTCTCGCCCATACACTACAAAGAGCGGCTTCTCGGCTGGAGCGCGACATTCGTGCACGTGATGGACATCGGTGCCATGTCTCCCGGCGGAAACTCTCCGGGAGCTACCGAGATATGTCACGAAGGACTGCGAATCCCGGGACTCAAATTGGTCGACAGAGGCAAGCTCAGACAGGACGTATTCGACACTCTCATCAATATGACGCGACAACCGGTAATGGTGGGGCTGGACTTAAAGTGTGAGATCGCCGCGAATAACGTCGCAAAGAGCAGAATGCAGGAGGTGGTCGAGCAGTATGGAGCGGAGCTGATTACCTCGGTCTCTTCCGACATGATCCGCCATTCCGAGTCCATTTTGAAAGCGAGAATTAGGGAGATCCCAGACGGAGTCTGGACGGATTCCGGCGCCATCGAGACCGATGAAACATGGAAGGTCGTTTTGAAACTGACCAAAGAAGGAGATCGTTTGATCTTTGATTTCACCGGAAGCGATAAACAAGCGCGCCGCGGTATCAACCTGCCGTACCATGCTACCTTCGGCGCTTGCTTTGAATCGGTTCTCTCTACGCTCGGCTACGACTTACCCAGGAACCACGGCGCTTTCGGTCCCATCAACGTGATCGCCCCGGAAGGCACGGTGGTCAATGTTCAATATCCCGCACCGGTTTCGCTCAATACCACATCGGGCATGAAGACCGTGCAATACTTGTCCGGCTCGGTCTTGATGCAGATGCTCGCGACCAGCGAAAAGTGGAAGCGGGAGGTCATGGCTTTGAGTCTAGGCTTTCGGCTCGCCAGGCATGCCGGAGTAAATCAACACGGTAGGTATTACGTCTCCACCTTGTTGGACTTGAGCGGCGCCGGCGCGACTTCTTATCGGGACGGCATGAACAGCGGAGGTTATTTGACCGCCCACAACGCGGAGTGGATCGAATCGAATTTTCCCTTAATGTATTTGTTCCGTCGTCACGTCAAGGATGGCGGCGGGGCCGGGGCATTCGTTGGCGGAACCGGGGCTGAGGCGGCGATGGCGCTCCATGATGCGCCCGAAGGCAAGATTAAGCTCATCGCCTTCGGAGTTGCCGGATTAAGAAACTCAGGGCAGGGAATCTTCGGCGGCTATCCCGCCGCTCCAAGCCTGCTGATGCTCCTGGAGGACAGCAAACTGGCGAATCTAATTGCCGAGCGCAAGTATCCGCGCGATCTGGACGAACTCGGTGGGCGAAGTAAACTGCTGCCCTATTCCGAGACCGAGCTCAAGAGCGACGATGTTCTTTATATTCGAGCGGCAAGCGGCGGCGGTTATGGCGATCCGCTGGAAAGAGAGCCGCAACTGGTTTTCGAAGATGTGAGAAACGGCTTGGTTTCCAAAGCAACGGCGGAACAAATCTATGGAGTCGTCATCGACGAGAGCACGCAGTTACTGGACCCAACGGGGACTCAAGAGCTTCGGCTCAAGCTGAGACAGAAAAGAACGGAATACCCGCGATGAATCATCCTCTGCGCGAGAATCTGGAAGTTTATGCCGACCAGGCCAATGAGTGGATCCGATGCACGCAGTGCTGCCGCTTTCTTTGCCGCGCAAATGAAAATTGGCGCGATTCCTGCGCCCGCAGGCTCTCGCCGCCCACCCACGCTGGACCCTTGCTGAAGGAGTTAACGGGGCACTTTGTACTGGAACAGCTCTGCTGCCCAGGCTGTGGTGCGTTATTCAACACCGACTTGGTGGAGGAACAGAAAAATGGCCCAGAAGAACGGCCCAAACCGGCCAAAGCCTAAGCCCGTCAGTTTGCCGGTTAACGAGACTGCGATTGTTGTCCTGGATCTAAGCGCGCGCTGTCACGACCCTGAGGAAGTCTGCTCGAAGCTTATGAAACCTCTGGGAAACTTTCTGGAGCGAGCACGTGCGCGCAGCGTGCCTATCATTTACACAATTTCAGCCCATACCAGAGGCACGCCCATGCAGGAAGTAGCCTCGCCACTCAAGCGCCGGGAAACCGAGCCAGTTATCTATCCCGACGCTTTTGATAAGTTCTTCGGCGGTGAGCTGCAAAGTTTCTTGAGCGAACGGCACGTTAAGAATCTGGTGGTGGTAGGGTCGCTCACTAACGTCGCGGTGCTCTACACCACCTCCGCCGCGGGCCGCGTCTATGGGTACGAAGTCATTTTGCCGCTGGACGGCGTCAACGCTCATTCCAAATATGAACACGAATACG
>Ga0126384_10001992_pt1 | contig 12321 bp, 10 predicted proteins | sample PanSoiMetPlot_36_FD_92543 | JGI IMG/M metagenome (GOLD analysis project Ga0126384, IMG submission 92543) | Tropical forest soil microbial communities from Panama - MetaG Plot_36 | ecosystem: Environmental > Terrestrial > Soil > Tropical forest > Bulk soil | place: Panama | collected 2016-02-17 | reverse complement strand
CCGGTGGAAACCATGGTGCCGCTCGGAAGCAATCCGCGGGCGATTGTGGTGAAGGCATTTGTGAGCCAGAAGTAAGGTGGATTGCCATAATTGCCATAATTGCCAAAAACGCCGAAATTTAAGATCTAGCTTGGCAGCAAAGGAAGCAATCTTAGGCGGCGCTCTTGCTTTTCAATTTTGGCATTTTTGGCAGTTTTGGCAGTTATGGCATTTATCTGAGTCCCAGTCCCCCATCCACCAGCAAGATCTGGCCGGTGATGAAGTGTGGCGCGGTGGTCAGGTACATAACGGCGCTGACAACGTCGTCCGCTGTCCCATTTCTGCCCATGGGAGTCTTGTCTGCAAAATGTTTTGCCTGTACGGGATCGCCTTCTCCGTAGTAAAGCATTCCCGGAGCAACGCAGTTGACTGCGATTTCCGGCGCCAGTGATTTTGCCATGACCTTGGTCAACATGTGCAGCGCCGCTTTTGACGAGCAGTAATGAGCGTGAGTGGACCAAGGTTTCTCTCCACCTAAAGAGCCGATGTTGATGATTTTGCCTTTCGCAGTGCGCAACGCGGGAATGCACTGCTTTGAGACTACAAACGGTCCGCGAACGTTTGTGGCAAACATGTTGTCCCACTGTTCCTCAGTGATTTCCGGGAAAAGGACATCTTCGTAAAAACCTGCATTGTTCACGAGAATATCGATATTTGGCCACTGGTCGGTCACCACTTTAAGAGCCTGGGCGACCTGCCGGCTGTCGCGCACGTCACACTTAAACGCCATTGCCGTCCGGCCGAGGCTTTTGATTTCCGCAAGCGTTTGCGAGGCTTCCTTCTCGGAATGCAGATAGGTGAATGCTACGCGCGCTCCGGCCCGGGCCATGGCCAGGGCAATCGCCTTGCCCAGATGCTTGGCGCCGCCGGTGATGATGACAGATTTTCCGTCCAATTGAGTCACCTGAGGATTGTAAATGGAGCAACCGCCGCTTGAATCTTTTCCCGCGCGTCAGTATCCAATGTTGCTATGAGCAGCAATGCTGTTTTCGTTTCCGTTCCGGAGCCCTTTTCCCAGGTTGAGTCGCAACATTCAGTGAGCGAGGCTGAGGCCCTCGACGCCTATTCGCGAGTCGTGACACAGGTAGCCGAATCCGTCAGCCCGTCAGTGGTTCGCATTCATGTAGAAAGCAACCGCGGAGGCCGAAATCGCGGTGGCGGCAGCGGTTCAGGTTTCGCGTTTACGCCTGATGGCTTCATTCTCACCAACAGCCACGTGGTGCACGACGCGGATGCAATTCGCATTCGCACGCTCGAAGCTGGAGACTACCCTGCCCAGCTCATTGGAGAAGACCCGGACACCGACCTGGCGCTGCTGCGAGTTGATGCGCCGGATTTGCCTTCGGTCAAGCTTGGCGATTCCCGCAAAATCAGAGTGGGACAGCTCGTGGTGGCCATCGGGAATCCTTATGGCTTTCAATACACGGTCACTGCCGGAGTGGTGAGTGCGCTGGGACGATCGTTGCGTTCGCAGTCCGGGCGCTTGATTGATGATGTGATTCAAACCGATGCGGCCCTTAATCCGGGAAATTCCGGTGGGCCGCTGGTGAACTCTGCGGGCGAGGTTATTGGCGTCAATACTGCGACTATTTTGTCGGCCCAGGGGCTCTGTTTTGCAATTTCTGTGAACACCGCCCAATTCATCGCAACCAAGTTGATTCGCGATGGAGTGATCCGTCGTGGTTACATCGGCGTCCAGGCACAGACTGCATCTATTAATCGCAATATTGCACGCCATTACAACCTGAAGATGGATACCGGCGTGTTGGTTTTAGGCGTTGAGCCGAACAGTCCGGCAGAGAAAGCTGGTTTGCGGGAAGGTGACGTAATTGTCGAACTTGCTGGTGAGCCAGTGGAGGGGGTAGATGTGCTGCATCGTGTGCTCAGCGAAGACAGAATTAACGTTCGGACGGCGCTGGTTGTGATTCGCGGGACACACAGGTTGGAAATGAGATTAGTGCCGGAACTCAAGGCGTCCCGGTAATCTCCCAGAAACCTGCAACCTGTTCCCTATCACCTGTGATCTATCTATACGCTGCTGCCTGGATTCCATACAGCTCTGCATACTGGCCGCCTTTGGCCATCAATTCTTCGTGCGTCCCTACTTCGGCCACGCGAGCAGCATCCAGCACCACAATCTGATCAGCCATGCGCACGGTACTGAACCGGTGCGAAACAAGGATCGTAATGCGGCCATCGTGGGCGCCATTGCGTGCCGCTGCTGAATAGCGCTCGAATAAAGCATGCTCGGTCTCAGCATCAAGCGCGGCCGTAGGTTCATCCAGCACAAGTAGCAATGGACGATCGCGCATGAAGCCACGGGCCAACGCCAGTTTCTGCCATTGACCGAAGCTCACTTCAGTTCCTCCGGGCCAGGTGATGCCGAGTTGGGTTTCCAGCCCTGAAGGCAGCCGCTCGACAACATCTTCAGCGCCAGCGCGGCCGACTGCAGTCGTCACTGCCGATTGATCCTCAAGTCGCGGCATGTCGCCCAGTCCTACAGTGTGGCGCGCGCGAAATTCGAAGCGGAAAAAATCCTGAAACGCGCCCGCCAATCGCGCTCGCCATTCATCTGCGGGAATCTTCGCAAGATCGACGCCGTCAACCAGAATGCGGCCTTCATCTGGTGGATACATGCGGCCCAGAAGCTTTACCAGCGTGGTCTTTCCTGCTCCGTTCTCACCTACAATCGCCACCACCGACCCAGCTTTCAGTTCAAGATTTACATCTTCAAGAACGCGGCGAGTAGTTCCCGGATAACTAAAGGAGAGATGTTCGAAGCGAATGCCGCTCGTCAGTCGTTCGGGAGGGGCCTGATTGCCGTGCTCGGCGGCCGTCGCAGCGTAGTCCTCCAGCCACGCCATCCGGCGCGAACCCTCGAGCCAGAACCCGCGGAGAAAACCAATCTCGCCGACCGTCGCGCTGATGTAAGCAGAGAGCCGTGAGCCCGCCGCCAGCACCAGCAGCACAGCACCAGCCGATGCGTTCGGTCTGGTGGAAATGAATACCACTGCGCCAACATAAGCCAGAGCAAAGATGGCCCACGCCAGCATGTGCCACATTGCGCTGGCCCAACGCGCTTTTGAAACCGGACCGAACCACCATTCCCATGCGTCGCGGCGTTGCTCCACCAGGCGCGCGCCAATCCGCATCACTCGCACTTCCTTACCGGGCGCAGCGGTTGTTGCCAGATTGAACAGATGCCGCGCCAGCCGGTTCGCCCAGGCGACGCGCTCTTCCACTTTGCGCTCCACTCCCGGACGCCAACCTGAAGCAAACACCGTGGGCAGCGCGAATACCGCGAGCAAAGCCAGCGCCGGGTGGACTGAAACCAGCAGGGCCACCGTCACACCGAGGCGCAGGATCCAGCCGCACGTTGAGAACAGCGACATGTACATGTGGTCGAGAACAAAGACCTGGTCACGCAGCATCGCCAGACGATCCAAGTACTCAGGGCGTTCATGATGGGCGATGGTCGTCACCGAAGCCTGCAGCCGGGCCACATGAGATTCAAGCGCCACGGCTACGCGATCACGAAACCGGCGCTGCGTGCGGTCGCTGATGACGCGGAGAAACCAGGTGGCCGCCGCAGACACTCCAAGGCCGATCGCCGCGGTGAGGAGCAAAACGCGATTGGCGTGCAGAAGTCCGTCTGCGAGCAGCTTGATCCACAGCGCCAGCAACGCATCTGGCAGCGCGGCAAGCAGCGCCAGCGCAAAAGAGACCCCCAGCAGTGCCGGTTCGGCTTCGTAGCCACGCTTGAGTGCGCGCCACATTGAGCTGAAGGCCGGAGGCAGGCTTTCAATTGCAGGCCGCGACGATTTCTCAGGTGAGGACATCGAGTTCCACTCCTTCCTCGCCTGGTTCTCCTTCGCCGAAGCGCGAAGCTTGCAGGTCGAACATGGTGCGATAACGACCGCCGGCAGCCATCAATTCATCGTGTGTTCCGAGCTCGACCACACGTCCGTGCTCCAGGACGCAGATTCGGTCAGCATGACGCACCGTCGAAAAACGATGCGAGATCAGGATCGTGGTGACTTTGCGCGTGGCGGCCAGGATGCGCTCGAAAATCTCTGATTCGCCGCGAACGTCGAGCTGCGCGGTGGGTTCATCCAGCAGCACCACGCCCGCGCCATCTTTTACCGCGCACAATGCCCGCGCCAGCGCGACGCGCTGCCACTGGCCTCCTGAAAGATCTGTTCCGCCTTCGTAGCCGCGGGCGAGGATTGTGTCCAGCCTGGCGAGTTTGGCCGCGCCCGCTTCCGCCAGCGCCGCCAGGATCACATCGTCCGGCGCGCCAGCGGGAGCAACGTTATCGCGCAGAGGCAATTCAAAGCGGATGAAGTCCTGAAACACTGCTGCCAGTCGCTCCCGCCACGCGTCAACATCCATCTCGCGCAGGTCAACGCCATCAATCTCGATTGAGCCTTCCTGCGGATCGTAGAGGCGGCAGAGCAGCTTTGCCAGCGTAGTTTTTCCTGCGCCGTTCTGCCCCACAATGGCCAGCGACGACCCGGCAGGAATGATGAGATCGAATTGATCGAGCACAGGCCGGTCTGTGCCGGGATAAGCGAATCGGACTTTGCGAAAGCGAATTTCGCGTGCAGGCATTCTGCGCGCGTCACGAGTTCCCGACGCGAGCGCGCCTGCGCGAGCCATCGTCTCTCGCAGCCGCAGCACCGCGGCAGCCGGAGCGGCCGCGCCATCGAGTGCCCATGAGAATCCGCCGAAGGCAATCATGCCGCCTGCAGCAGCGGCGCTCACAAACGTTACCAGCGAGGCAAAGCTCAGACGGCCCGCAGCAGCGTCTTCAGCCAGCCTCCAAAACACCACAATATTCGCCGAAAGCACCAGAATCAGGCTCCAGAGCACAGGCCGCTCGCGCAGCCGCGTGGCATACCACTGCAGATCCATCAGACGCTTGCGTTGTGTCATGAATCGGTCGACTGTCCAACCGGCAAGACCAAAGAGTCGCAACTCCTTCGCCGAATCTGCATTCACCGCCAAACGATAAGCGTAATCAGCGTGACGTTGTGCTTCCCGCACCTCAGGCGTGTTGCGATCCTTCCAGACAGCGCTCTCGCGCAGGAGCCAATGAGTAGCCAGCCATGCGCCCCCGAGCAGCAATGGCGCCCACCAACGGTAGGCAAACAGAATGGCTGTCGCGGCGAGTCCTCCCACCAACTCGATCATTCCCGAGGTGATGAAGCCCATGGAGATGAAGATCGGCGGGCCGGTAATGCCAAGATCGAAATCGCGGGCAACAGTAAGGTCGGTAGTGGAACGTGGATCCTCAAGATGCCCCATTCCGGGCGGACGAACGCACGCCGTGGTCAGTTCATCGTAGAGCCAGGCTGCTATAAGACTGCCAAGGTTTGTCCCGATCGCCTGGTGCAACGGCGACAGTACCTGGAGCAGAAAGAAGACTACGCCTACCAGCGTCAGCGGGAGAGCGAGCGGCTTTCCACCCTGTACCGCGCCCATCAGGATGCCCATCGATACGGCGAACAGCGCCGGCAGCAGTCCGCGCAAAATTAAGACAGTCCACCACGCCACAGCCAAACCAGGCCGCCCGCGTGTCAGCACGCGGAAAAATTTCAATTGATCGCTGTTGCGAAGGCGCTCAACGATGCTCATCTGCTTCTCTAAATCGACGCAGAATTGACAGATAGATTAGCGAATGAAAAGCGAATAGTCAAGAAAAGTAGCGAACGCAGCCGAAGGCGGCTGCGCTCCCAGCTATTCTTTTCTAATTTTGATTTTGCCAAGCACTAACTAATAAATACTGAGTACTGCCTTCCTACCATATCCGCACCCGGTTCGGCGGATCGAGATAGAGCTTTTCCCCGGGCTTCACATTGAATGCTGAATACCAGGCATCAATGTTGCGCACGGTCGCGGCGCGGTAACGTCCTGGAGCATGGCCATCGGTCATGACTTGTCTGCGGAGCGCGGCGTCACGGACCTTTGCTCCCCAATTCTGTCCGAACGCGATGAAGAATTGCTGGTCGCCGGTTAAGCCGCTCAGTGAGGGCGCAGGTTTCCCTCCGAGGCTTGCACGGTAGCCGTCATATGCCGCTGAGATGCCGGCCACATCGGCGATATCTTCAGCGAGTGTCTGCTTGCCGTTCACAGCCAGATCGGGAAACGGTTTGTAAGCATCGTACTGCGCAGCTAGCGCGGCTGTGGCGGTTTCGAAATGTTGCAGATCGGCATCTGTCCACCAATTACGGACGCGGCCTTTGGAATCGAATGCAGATCCTTCACTATCAAAGGTGTGGCTGATCTCGTGACCAATCACCGAGCCAATGGCGCCATAGTTCACCGCGGCTGGGGCCTTGGGATCGAAGAAAGGCGGCTGCAGAATCGCCGCAGGAAAGTTGAGTGCGTTCTGCAGTGGGAGATTGACCGCATTCACGGTCTGTGGAGACATGGACCACTCCTGGCGGTCCACATTCGTCCCTAGACGACTAACCTGGCGGTGATACTCAAACAGATTGCCGCGCCAGATGTTGCCAAAAATATCGTCCGCTTTCACCTCGTAGCCAGAATAGTCGTGCCAATGCTCCGGATATCCGATGCCGACATAAAGGGTGCCGAGCTTGGCATGGGCCTCAGCCTTGGTTGCCGCTGCCATCCACGGAAGAGCGTCGATCCGCTTATGGAACGCTGCAACCAGGTTCGCTACCATCTCCTGGGCCTGCTTCTTGGCCTGGGGCGAGAAGTATCGCTGCGCATAAATCTTTCCTACAGCATCGCCCAGAAACCCATCAACAACGAAGACGCCTCTTTGCCAGCGAGGGCGTTGTTGAGGGGTGCCCGAAAGCGTTTTGCCAAAGAAGGCAAACTTCTCATCGACCAAAGCCTTAGGAAGGAAGTCTGCGTAATCTTCAATCAGGTGGAAGGCCAGCCAGTCTTTCCACGTTTCCAGCGGGACGGAAGCCACCAGTGCCGACTCGCCAGTAAACGCTGTGGGCTGCCACACCGTGAACTCCTGCTGCTTTTCCAGGCCGGCGCCGCGAAAGTACTCCGCCCAGTCCAGTCCGGGAGCTTTGGTGGCGAAGTCTGCCTGCTTCCACGTGTTGTTCGCCTTATGGATGTCGTCGTTGTCCGCCAGGCTGATGTGCTTCTCAGCAATGGAGTGCTCGAGTTCGACTATACGAGCGGCACGGTCATCCGTCTGATCGAAGCCGGCCAGCTTGAGCATGGCAGAAACATGATTCTGATAGGCGGCTCGCACGTCCTTCATGTGCTGGTTGTCAGCGAGGTAGTACTCCCGGTCAGGAAGTTCAATACCGCCCTGAAGCAGATAAGCCGCGTAGTGATCAGAATCGTTAAAGCCCGGGGCCGTCCACAGTCCAAACAAATTGGAAGTATGGAAATTGGTGTTGTTGAGAGCGTCAACGTCCGCGCGGAGGCTCTCGCCCAGGGCGTGAGCCAGCTCGTGTTTGTCCTTGATGGCGCGGATGGCATCAAGATGCGAACTCACGGGCTTGAGACCCTGCGACTCGATTGCCGCTTCATCCATGTAGGAGTTGTAAAGATCAGCAATCTGGCGCGCGCTGGAACCCGCAGCCGGATTCGATTTCGCCGCCTCTTCAATCAGGGCCGCGGTGCGCTTGTTGGTCAGGTCGGCAAGACGACTAAAGACACCAACGGCGGACCGGTCTGGAGGAATTTCTGTCCGCTTGATCCATGCGCCGTTGGCGTAGTTATAAAAATCGTCGCCCGGCACGACGGAGCGATCCATATTGTCTACGGCAACGCCGTGGGTCGTCGTCTTCGACTCATTGTCCTTTGCAAAAGCCGAGAGCAGAGAGAGAGCGACAAGGATAAATGCTGTGGTGGTAAAGGCTTGAAATATGCGTTTCATAGAGGTGAATGAACCTGGAAAGCCGGATTTTTGCCGATATATCGATCTTACAGGGTTCCTCGTGCGCCGCTCAAATCAAACGCAAAGAGCTACCGGATCGAATGACAGTGCTCTTTATTTTTGGACGAAGAAGCAAGCAGAAAGTGAGTACCCGGCGCCTGTGTGAATCGGTTTTTGTTTCAGTCACCGCAGGTAAGCGCCCAAATGAGCCCTCGAGCGACAAAGGCACTTATGCCCAGAACGCCAAATAAAAAGCGGAGCACTTCCGTGCTCCGCTTCCTGGGAGGGGGTCTAAATCTTACCCTTTACGAAACTTCCGCAGAACCAGGCCCGAGAGTAGCGATCCCAGTCCCAGCAAGCCGATGAGGGGCAACGGAGAGCCGGTCTTGGGCAACTTCGTGGGCAATGGTTCGAGTGCGGCCACGATTTCAGGATCGATTGATCCGGCAACTTGAACAGACGCTGTGGTTGAATCCGAGCCGCCGCAAGGATTGGTCGCCGTGATCTTGTAGACGCGGGTCTCGTCGATTTGTCCCAGATCGGTTTTGGTGGGCGAGTATTTCACTACCTCTTGTCCGCTGGTGCCTTTGACCTCACCGATGGGATCGATGCGGATGAAATCGGCATTGTCAGCAGTCCACGTGAGAGTTGTGCTTGGGTCCTCCAGTACCTTGTCGCCCACCCGATGGTAGCGCATGATCGCAGGTGAGGCAGTCAGAGTAGTGTGGACCTCTTTATTGACGCGCACCGTTTGAGGTTCGCTGATAAATACGCCGCCAGGGCCGAACGACTCGAGCACATACGTGGTTCCCTCTCCTGGGTCGACAAGCAATTCCCCAGATCCAGGCAATCCGCTATAGGCTGTCTGGTTATAGCCTTGGATAGACGTGGTTTGCTGGGCAGGATCGAAAAACAATTCGCCTGATATGCCCAATCCACCGCCACGGGCTACCGTGCTACGGATTTTCACCATGGTGTTCACGCCATTCGTGCTCCAGACAAGCCTTGCTTTTCCGCCGCAGGGTACTACGTTCGTCGCGGTAAACGTGCCACTCACGGGAACCAAAGCGGTCTTCCCGATCGGCATCACGGGCATTCCACCTGCGTCAGCCCATTTTTCATAGTAAGTGTCGCTCTTATCCACGTGGAGCACGGCTTTCTGATTCGGTTTGATCTGCACATACCCGGAATACACCTGCTTGTCACCCTGGGGATCGACCAGGATCACGTGTTGAAGGCCAGGCGGCAGAATAAGCTTGTTGTTCTTCGTGTCCTTTACGGTGCCGACAAGATATTCCGGCCCCGTGCCGTTGAGATAGACGGAATCACTGCCCTTGACCCCGACGATCACCAGGCGCCCGCCTGCGGTTCCGCTGTCTGTTGGTTGTGCGACCAGCGCGACCGTGGCGAAGAGAATTAAAGCAATCACGAAGTAGCGAGATTTCAGATAGCTCATAATGTGTGTCCTCAAGTCTGAGTTATTGCGTCCCACTGGTCCCTGACCCCCGGGTCAGCGAAGCCTGAACGATGTATCGTTGCGGCGCTGATCCCATAAAGTAAAACGGATAGCACGTCACCAATGTCAATCCCGGTTTTGCCGGCCGAAGCACTCTCACGTCGTCCGGCCCTGTAATGTAAACCTTGTCCACTACGTAAACATCCGTCCCGCGCCTGGTGACTAACTCGATTCTGTCACCCTTCGCGATGTCCTTTAACGGTCGAAAAAAACCGTCACGGTGACCCGCGATACCGATATTCCCAGGCTGCCCCGGACGCGCTGTACCGGTAATCCGTCCCACGCCGGCATTCAAACTAAAATCGTCCGTTCCATCCAGAACCGGTGCCTCAATGCGCAGTTTGGGGATCTTCAACACTGCCAACACCTTTTCAGTCGGATGCCCCAGAGTGCTCTTGTAGGCCTTAATCCTCTGCTCTGACCACAACGAGTAGTCAGTGTGCAACGAGTCTCCGGAAGGCAGATGTGCTGCAGCTTCCTTGACCCCGGGTGCCTGTTGCTCTTCCTCAAAGCTCCGCAAAGCGGCATGCAACGCTACTACCCCATGAATTCGGGCCAAAACATAAAACCCAAGCAGCACCAATCCCAATGTCAGGAGAAATCTTTCGATAATACGCAACCCTGCGGGTCGTTGTCTTTCCATCTTCAATCACCCTCTGCATCGACGAGAGCCTGATCGCCGTCGCGTTTTTTGCTGACGGTACCCCAATCATTTTTCTTTGTCAATCAACTCTGCACTACGGTGGAAAAACAACAAACTCAAAAACGAGTTTTAATTGCAAAAACTTGTTTTTGAAATTGCGTCCAAGGTCTTCCGGGTACCGACCGATTCATGTTGGACCCGCACCTCTCGAAAAGATTCCTCCCTTCCGTTCGAGACTTTCCCCACTAGAGCGATAAGCTACTTTCATGCCAACTCTTTGACGGCTCGCTGGATTTGGTTCGAGAGATAAGCTTTTGTTTTTCAATCAGATAGAGTGGGGGAATGATATCTGTTTGGCTGATTTCAAGAGCCGCCTCGATTTTCAAGCTATTTTAGTGCCGTTAATGTGCACTTTTTTGCGTTTGTGACAGAGCAAGTTCCTGGCATTTCGAACGTTCTATATATTGAGTGGATCCTATGGGGATGTCGGATTCCCGCCGGGTCGGATTGGCCTTGAGCGGCGGTTCTGTACGCGGAATTGCGCACATTGGTGTCATAAAGGCGCTGACCGAGCATGGCTTTCAGCCGGCGGTCGTCGTCGGTACCAGCGTTGGCAGTCTGATTGGCGCTGGTCTTGCCGCAGGCATGTCCTGGCAGGAACTTAAGAAGATGGCTGAGGCCGTTTTTTGGCCCAGCTTATTGAATGGTGGAAACCTGGAACAGTTTTGCGGCCGCTACCTGCCGTCCTCGTTTCGCGATCTGCCTCTTCCCTTCGCCGCCATCGCTACCACCTTGCCGGACAGGCGTACCGTCGTCCTGAAGACGGGAAAACTCGCGCCTGCCATCAGCGCCAGTTGCGCCATGCGGCTCGTGCGCAGGTCGGTCTCGTTAAATGGAGAAAGGCTCAAGGATGGTGGGATTTCCTGCGTGCTGCCATCGCTGGAGTGCCGGGAGTTAGGGGCCGATTTCATTATCGGCTCAGACGTCTGGGAGCTTAGTGCAATTCTTCGCGGTATGGGAGTGACCCACGATCACCCGCAGGCGAAGCATGTCTATCCTCAGCACTATTTGAATGCCGCTCTGGGCTCAGATGTGTTGATCCAACCGGATATACCTTTGAAGGCCTACGTGCCCGGCTGCGTCTCGGTGGCAACTTTAATTGCTGCCGGCGAGGCAGCCACCCATCGGGCGCTCGCCTAACGAGCCAACTGTACTTCAGCCTTGGCAATTTAGGGCAGTTGTTGACAACTGGCCGGCACCGGCGCTAGGGTTTTGCTTCCGTTTTTGCCTGGATAATTCCTTTTCAAATGGAGAACAACCTCATGCGTAGGTTCTGCCTGTTTTTCGTGTGTCTAGCCTTTTTGTCATCATCGGCCCTAGCCCAAACCAAAGCCAAAGCGCCCAAACCCTCACCCGGCCAAGACAAGGACAAGGCTCAGATTGAGGCGCTCTATCAGCAGTACATAAAAGCCTTCAACGCCAGGGACGTGAACACCATCATGTCCCTGTACTCGCCCAAGGACCTTTTTGTTTTTGACGTGGTGCCGCCGCGCGAATATCCAAGCTGGGATGCCTACAAGAAGGACTTTGAAGAACTCTTCGCCGCCTTCCCCGGTCCAGTGCAGAACAATATGTCGGAGCTGAGCATCAGCGCGGCCGGATCTCTGGCTTATGCGCACAACATTCAGACCGTCCAGTTCACCGGCAAAGATGGTTCCAAGGCTGATCTTGTAGTGCGCGTGAGCGATGTGCTGCGCAAGACCAATGGCAAATGGCTCATCGTGCACGAGCACGTCTCTGTTCCGGTAGATCTCGCAACCGGCAAAGCAGATCTGCAATCCAAGCCGTGAAGGTTATTGCTCAGGACTCTTTTCGTGCGTGTCCTGGCTTCCGCCAGCCATGTGAAGGTCGAGCGGAAGTCGTTCCCCATTCAGGAGAACAAGATAATCTGGCGAAGGGACTTCTTTCTTTTTCGGCCACTGGAATTTCACAAATGGCAAGAAGAATGCCATAGCAAAGAGGAACTCGACCGCAATGCCCTTCCACCCTGAATAGTGCAGGATTCGCTCGTTCAAAAGCACACCGAAGACGATTCCGAAAATCAGACCCCAGCGTTCGAACCAGCTTCGAAGTTTGCGCCCCTCAATTCGCATAGTTCTTTTGGCGGCAATCTTACTACGACTTCTGCCAATTGCCATTTGCGAATTGCTAATTGCCTGAGTTTGTCACCAGCGGCAACTCGATGAAGCT
>Ga0126384_10001990_pt1 | contig 12323 bp, 6 predicted proteins | sample PanSoiMetPlot_36_FD_92543 | JGI IMG/M metagenome (GOLD analysis project Ga0126384, IMG submission 92543) | Tropical forest soil microbial communities from Panama - MetaG Plot_36 | ecosystem: Environmental > Terrestrial > Soil > Tropical forest > Bulk soil | place: Panama | collected 2016-02-17 | reverse complement strand
CCCAGTTGCACCCGCGCACATCGCGTCGAAAATGCGTTCGTCGTCGTCATAAACCGTCAGCATCATCAACAGCATGCGCGGATACTGCTCCTTCAGTATGCGCAGGCCCTCGATGCCGCTTATACCCGGCAGGCCAATGTCTACCAGCGCAACATCCGGCAAGTGACTGCCTATTTTTGCCAGTGCATCCTCCATCGAGCGATAACTGCCGGTGCAGAGAAAACCTTCGGTGCCTCCGATGAGTGTCGCAAGAGCCTCGCGAATCTCACGACGGTCTTCGATAATGGCTACTTTGATGGACGCAGGACGAGACAAGGTCGTTGGGGAGATTATTGAGGCTTTGTCGTCAAGTTCCATGGCTGGTCTCCTAACCTGTAGCCTACAACCAAATCGGCGGCAAAAGACTACGAACCTTCGTAGCTCTTCTCCAGCGAACGGCCAAGCGGGACCTTCAACGAAACGGTCGTGCCCTTGCCGCCATTAGACGTGATTTCAAGTCTGCCGCCAATATCTTGCGCCCGTTTCCGCATGCTCGTAAGGCCGTGGCCGTTTGCACTTGCGGAAGAATCGAATCCTTTGCCGTCGTCAGCAACCTTTAGCACGAGATACTGCTCTGCTACCTGGAACTCTATCTGCGCTTCAATGCAGCCCGAGTGACGCACCACATTATTAACGCTCTCTTTAAATATGAGAAAGATCTCGCGGCGGATGTTGGCGCCGAGTTGAACGTCCTGTTCTTCGTCGGGCTCGCTCAGGCGAAACAGTATGTTGCGCGCAGTGAAGACATCGCTTGCGAAACGCCGCATCCTCAGCGTGAGATCGCTGAGGTGGTCCTTTTGCGGATTGATCGCCCAGACGATGTCGCTTATCGAATCCACCAGTTCGCGCGAGGCGCCGGCAATCATCGAAAGCGGGCCGGTCAAGCGCGAATCGTCACGATCAACTCTTGTGCGCATGACTTCGCTCAGAAGTGAGATCTGCGTCAGGCTCGATCCGATGTCGTCGTGCAAGTCTGCGGCAATTCGCCGTCGCACTCTTTCAAGTTCTGCGAATCGCTCTTCCCGACTGCGGCGTAATGCTTCTTCCGCGAGTTTACGCTCGGTTATGTCTCGCGCTATGCCCGTGAAATAGCGCTTGTCGTCTTTGATGAACTCGCCGAATGAAAGCTCAAGCGGAATCTCTCTTCCGTCTTTCCGCAAACCAGGAAGCTCAATTGCTGCCCAGGAGATATGACGCTTACCTGTTTCCTTGTAGCGTGCGAGTCCTGTCTGATGAAGATGTCGCAAGTATTCGGGCATCAACATAGTGAGCTCTGCACCAAGCATTTCACCCGTTGAATAGCCGAAAATCTTTTCTGCTGCATCATTGACCAGCACAATGCGGCTCGCTTCATCGATCGTAATGATGGCATCAGATGCAGCTCCGGCCAGCGTGCGATAACGGTTTTCGCTCTCGCGCAGTGCTTCTTCGGCCCACTTGCGTTGGATCAACTGTCCAAGCTGGCTACCAATGGCGGACATGATTCGGGTCTGATCCGCATCCGGCTCGCGTGGCGCACGGCTGAAGAATTCCATAACTCCTATCACCTGACCCCGCAGCAGAATGGGAAAGCCGAAACCGCTATGCAATCCTTCTCGCGCCGCCACTCCGAGGCGGGGGAAGTTCGTATCATCGGTTAATTCTGCTATCCAGTGCGCCTGGCCGCTTGCCAGCACGCGCCCCGGCAGTCCTTCGCCCGGCACAAATGTTCTCTTGCGGGTCAGAGCCTCGAACTCGCTGGCCTTTAGTTCGGGCCTATGCCAGACGTTAAGGCAGCGCAAGACATTGCCTGGTTGGGCCACATCCCAGATGGCGCCCATCTCCCAACCCTGGTCCTCACAAATGACCTGCAACATTCCAGGCGCCGCCTCTGCCGGGGTGGTCGATTCCGCCAGGACGCGGATGATGGCGAACTCCAATTCCAGAGTTTTATTGGCGCGTCGCAACTCTGAACGCTGATCAGTCAGCTCGCTGGTCAGCGTTCTGGATTTGTCGAGAGCCGCGCGTAGCTCTTTTGTCCGCGCCACGCGATAGCGATCAAACGCAAAGACCGCACTGCAAACCAGGAAAACCAAAAACGATAGGAACCACCATCGCTGCCAGATGGGGCGCAGAATCTTAAAGCCTACCACCGCGGGCGTCTCACTCAGCGTGCCGTCTGCCCGCATGGCCCGCACCAAAAAACGATAGCTGCCCGGCCCGAGGCTCAACTCAACAGTGCGCTGTGCGGTCGGCGGACTCCAATCTTTGCCTGCACCCTCGAGCTTGTATTGGTATCGAAGTGGCTCGCCGAGCGTAAGGTCGAGTCCGAAAAAATCGATGTTCATCTGGTTCTGGCTCGGTTCCAGTTCCAGACTGCTCACCTCAGTCTGCCCAAAATCGGAGACGGGGTAAGTTTGACCGGCGATCCGCAGTCCGCCGATGAAGATCGGTGGTGGCAGCTCGACGCGGTCCGGGGGTGGGATTAGTCGCGACAGCCCTTTGATTGCGCCGAACCACAGCGTGCCCTCCCGATCACGGAGGGCGACTTGGGGAGAGACCGCCGCTAGCCCGTCGTCGGGGGTGTATTGCTTGATCCGACCAGTAGCCGGATCAAGCCGTTCAACTCCAAAAGGGGTCCCAAAATAGATGCGCCCTTCAGAATCCTCTGTGAGCAACAAATAGCGAGCGCTCAGCACCCCTATTCCCTGGGTGTAGGCGGTAAAGTGTGGGTGCTCGGATTGCGGTTCATCAATTCGAGCGAGACCACCGGTCGATGACGTGATCGAGAGCCGCCCTGCCTGGTCTCGGTGTATTGAGTTGATTGGTCCAGCGGGCAGCCCATCAGAAGTGTCGAATAACTTGAACCGGCTCGCGGTGTAACGCGCGAGGCCACCTTCGCGGAACGAGACCCATACTTGCCCTTCGACATCTTCTTGAAATCGTAGGGTCGCGTTGAAGGGCCGCAGTCCATCACTGTCGGAGTAACGTTGAAACTTGCCGGTGGCGCGCTCCCAACGAGTCAGTATCTCGCGTGCTGGCGCGAAGGTGCCAATCCAAACATCACCTCGTGAATCTTCAAATAGGTAAGTCACATCGTCGCTGACCAGGCCGTCCCGGGCGGTGTAGACTGCTTTGGGCCGGACACGGCCGAGTTGTTCTATCCGCTCTACCTTTGGAAAGCGATACAACCCTTCGGTTGTGCCAACCCACCACTCGCCTGTGTGATCCCGGATGATCTGCCGAAAAGGCCGCCACATCTCATTTGTGATCCGGGGCGGTAGATTCAGCCGGACGCTGTTAAAGCGAATGCCTTCAGGGCGCCTCTCAAGATGGTTAACCTGCCACCGTGCAGTGATCACATATAACTCGCCAGCCTGATCTTCGAAGATAGTACCGATGCGATTGTCACCCAACCCATCGCTTTCGGTGTAGGTCACGAATCCACTGCGGGACATTCTCATGGCACCGCTGCCTGCAACACTAAACCAGAGATCTCCGTCACGGGCCTCAATTAGAGTGTTGGGGGCGATGGTGTTCCCGCCAAGCCCGTGGGCCGTTGTGAAACGGCGGAATCGCGCACCGTCAAACTCCATAAGCCCATGTTCCTCAGTGCCGATCCAAATGTTTCGATCTGCTGATTGGCAAAAGACCCGCGGGGCGACCCGGTAAAGTAGGGCCTCGCCGGCAACGGCAGGCAACGTCACTTTCCCCTCCAGAGCACCGCCGTTCTGCAGCCGACGCCACGGAAATTGTTTTTGGAAGTCGCGAATGGCGCTCTGCGGTCTTCGAACTGCGGACGGAGTTCCAACAGCGGGCAACGGTTTGAAGATAACCAGCCACGACTCGTGCCCCACCCATAAACGGCCTTCATGGTCAAGCAGTATGGCGCGCACCAGATCTCTGCCCGATGCCAGTGGCTGCACTGAGTAATGCAGCATCCTACCATCAGCCAAACGGCGTACGAGACCGAACTTAGTGCTGATCCACAGACTGCCTTCGCCATCCTCGACAAACCCCCAGACTTGCACTTCCTGCTCAGGATGCGCTGGAACACCAAGCGCGACGGGAAGAAATTTGCCGGCGCCATCTCTCTCAAGACGAAACAGCCCCGCATCCGTGCCCGCCCAAATACGGCCGCCGCGGTCTTCATAGAGATTGTTCACACGATTGGTGGCAGCCTGATCACCCACGGGATAAACGTTGAAGCGCGAGCCCGGTTCGCCGTTCGGGTGAAACCGGAAGACGCCTCCCCCGTTGGTACAAATCCAATAGGAGCCATCTCTGGTCTCGATCAACCCGTTTACGTTGGGGTAAGACAAACCATCCTTCTCGGTATAGTGGGTGAAGCCATATCCGTCAAAGCGGCTCAGGCCAAATGAGGTGCCGAACCACAAGAATCCACGAGAGTCCTGCACTATAGAATTGATAGAGTCGGTAAGCAGACCGTCGGTGGTGCGGAAGGACTTAAGCGGCAACTGCTCGGCGTGCGCCGCGGCGAGCACGGTTAGCAGAAGAAGTAGAGAGGCGAGGTGGCGCAAAACTATGTTCGTTTTGCATTGACCTGCTCGCATGCTACTCCTCGATGAGTAATGAGTAATTAACGCATTACCAGGGCATTACTGACTGATTGGTACGGTTAGCGCGCAATCGATGATGCTTTAGCTTCATTTTGCGCGAGCTGGCTCAATCCCGATCGGGGAGGTGTACGCTGGAACGGCCGAGATTGCGCGCACTTCTTCAAGGATGAGCAGCAGCCGCCGGATTCCCACTGGTTGACGATAGAGCTGAGATACTATCCGGGGAATAGTAGTCCCGAATACGCTTTCAAGTAAAACATTCAGGCGATATGAATTGCGAAGGCTGAACCCGATCAATCAGCGCGTCCAGCGCAATGTCGCGACAGGTGACGCACCCTTTGCCGAAAGGAGACACAAGTCGAGAAAACGATGATCAGAAGGATAGTAACGTATGCAGTCGCAATCATTGTTGCGGTCTATGTCGCGAGGCAGGCTCGCAAACCGAACAAGTGGATCGGCCGGCCTTTTCTGTGGCTGATGAATCTGTCGCACTCCGAGCTCACTGACTGGGTTCGCGACAGGTTACAATCGAGAGAAATTTCAAGATGCTGGATATCTAACATTTGGCTGCTCGTATAGGTTGCAGAAACACGGAAATTGAATTCTTCTGATTAACCGGATGGTGTGCGGAAGTCATGATGGATTTCTGGGATAAACAGATTCGGCGAGCGGACCAACTAGCCGCGCGGGAAAGCGGTTCAAAAGATTTGCTTGTGTTCTACGCACAACTCTTGCGAGCGCAGAAGCAGATTTACGAAGAGCTGTGCGATAGAAAGGAATGGAGACCGACCGGAAGGCTGGAGAGCGATATAGTCACCGTCAATAACTCGATGAATACGGTACTTGAAACCGTGGCATTACACGGCCCACCCGTGCTTGCGGCGGAGGCCAAAGACCTTCTCAATGCGGATCGGCCGGCGATAAATGGAACTCTCTTCAAGTACTGGCAGCAACACGCCGATATTCAATTTTTTGCGAAGGCTATCTTGCAGCCCTACGCACATTGCCTAATAGAACTTGGAGTGGGTCCTGAAGGCAGAGAACTGGTTGGTGGCGAGCAAACCTGCCCGTTTTGTGGGGGCAATCCACAGGTTAGTTTTCTCCAGAGCAAGGAGAGTAGTGCTGAGAGCGGTAATCGCAATCTGATCTGTGCCACCTGTCTGTTATCGTGGGAATTTCGCCGTGTGATCTGTGCCAATTGCGGTGAAGAGCGACCTTCAAAACTCGGCTACTTCCATTCACCAGAGTTCGATCACATCCGCATCGAAGCTTGCGACTCTTGTAAGCGGTATATCAAGGGCGTTGATCTAACGCGTGATGGTCTTGCCGAGCCACTCGTCGACGATATGTATGCCGCACCGCTCGATCTCTGGGCCCGCGAACACGGCTACACGAAGATAGAATTGAACCTCGTCGGCGTATGAATGTACGGTAGCGTACACTTTGTTCCGCTCATGTGAAGAAAAAACAATAATCGAGACAAGATTGCTACACAGAAGTCCCTTAGATGTTACCGTAGGTTACCCCAAGCGCTGAACGAAAGTGAATCATCGCGCAGTGACGTTCATGCCTGCGTGATATATGAGCGCTTACCCCAACGCCTGTTCTTCGTATTGGCTTGTTCAGCATACGACCCCTTAACCGAAGACCATTACATCGGAGGCTTTACAATGGAAGTCTCAAGACGCACTTTTATCAAGTCAACCTTGATTGGAGGTGCAGGTGTCAGTGTGTTCGGCTTTAGCCTCGCTCCCGTTTACGCCCAAACGCAGGGTCTAAAGATTGCACGGACGACCGAGACTCGTAGCACTTGTCCATATTGCTCGGTTAGCTGTGGCGTCATTATTCATACGCTGGGTGACAAAGCTAAGAATGCGATTCCGCAAGTCGTTCACGTCGAAGGCGATCCAGATCATCCGATCAATCGCGGCACGTTGTGTCCCAAGGGTGCTTCGTTGCAGCAGGACATCGTCAACGATCGTCGACTGCTGAAGCCGCAGGTAAGACGTCCGGGTTCGGACCATTGGGAGGACATCTCATGGAGTCAGGCAATCGACGACATTGCCCGCTGGACCAAGAAGACGCGCGACGCGACATTTATCGACAAGGACAAAGACGGCTACACCGTCAACCGTCTGGAAACGATCGGTTGGATCGGCGGCTGCACTGACACAAACGAATTAAATTTTCTCGCCGTGAAGACGATGCGCAGCCTGGGGGTCTGCTATTTCGAAACGCAGGCCCGGGTTTGACACGGTCCGACGGTCTCCAGTTTGGGGCCCACCTTCGGACGCGGCGCGATGACCAACGGCTGGATCGACATCAAGAACACCGACATGATGTTGATCATGGGTGGCAATCCGGCTGAGAACCACCCGTGTGGCTTCAAATGGCCGGTTGAAGCCAAACTGCATCGTAATGCCAAGATGATCGTCGTCGATCCGCGCTTCACACGCACGGCGACGCAGGCTGATCTTTTCCTGCAAATCCGAGCCGGAACCGACATCGCGTTTCTGGGCGGCTTGATCAATTACGCGATACAGAACAACCGGATCGCGAAAGATTATCTAATTAACTACACCAATGCCGCTTTCATCGTGAAAGACGGATTTAAACTCCCGGAGGATGGACTGTTCTCCGGATTCGATGCCGGCAAAACAACCTACGACAAAACAACCTGGAATTACGAAGAAGGCGGAAAGATTGAAGCCGCCAACGCATCTGCCGCGATGCCATTAAATCCAAGCTCACAACCCAGCAGCAATAGCTCTCAATCCGGAAAAGGCGGTAAAGAGTCCGAAAAAGGCGGCGAGACGGGTGGTCATCAAGCTGCCGGTGGACCTGGCGCGTCCGGTCAGGGCGGTCAGAAGCCACCACCGATGCTGCCGGCAAATGTGGCTTACGATCTGTCGCTGCAGCATCCGCGTTCAGTCTTTCAACTGCTAAAGCAGCAGTACTCGCGCTACACGCCGGAGATGGTCGAGCGCATCACCGGCATTCCCAGAGACCAATTTCTCAAGGCGGCTGATCTGTTCACGTCGATTCGCAAAGACGGGAACATGAAAAAAGCCGGGACCATCATTTATGCCGTCGGTTGGACTCAGCACACGTTCGGTACGCAGATCATTCGCACCGCGGCGATTTTGCAGCTCTTGCTCGGAAATGTGGGTCGGGCCGGTGGAGGCGTAAACGCCTTGCGCGGTCACTCGAACATTCAAGGCGCAACCGACATGGGCGGCGTGTTCGACATCTTCCCAGGCTATTTGAAGATCCCACAACCAACTGACACAGACCTCGCGGCATTCTTAAAGCGCACCACGCCGACAGCTTCGAAGCCCAACGAGTGGGACTCGTATAACTATTGGTCCAACACACCGAAGTTCATGGTGTCGTTCTTGAAATCGCTTTACGGCGATTCGGCCAAGAAAGAGAACGACTTCAATTATCAGTATCTACCAAAGATTGATCGCAAGTTCTCCTGGACAGAGATGTGGGACGAGATGTATGCGGGGAAGGTCAAGGGCTTGTTTGCCTTTGGCATGAACGGGGTCGCGATCGGTCCTAACTCCCGCAAGAACATTGAAGCCTTAAAGAAGGCCGACTTCCTGGTCGTCTGCGATCTCTATCCGGAGGAAACGGCAGAGTTCTGGAATGCGCCGGGCACGACCAGGGATCAGATGAAGCAGATCAACACAACCGTGTATCGGTTGCCAGGGGCCGGCTTTGCGGAGAAGGATGGCACCTTCGTGAACTCTGCTCGGTGGTTGCAATGGAAGTATGTCGCAGTACCACCTCCCGGGGAAGCGAAGGTCGATCAGGAAATTCTGGCGCGCATATTCTTGAAGGTGAAAGAGCTCTATCAGCAGGAAGGCGGCAAGTATCCTGATCCCATCGTAAACCTCAGCTGGGCTTACACAACTCCTGAGAATCCTTCGCTTGCTGAAGTCGCAAAAGAGATCAATGGCAAAGCACTCGCAGATATCACTCTCGATACACAACCCGGCGTGACGATAAAGGCCGGACAGCAACTGCCGGGTTTTGCGTGGATCAAAGATGACGGAACGACGGCATGCGGTAATTGGTTGTACTCAGGCTCATGGACAGAGGCCGGTGCGCAGATGCAACGACGCGGTACCGAAGATCCTTCGGGTCTGGGCATCTATCCGAACTGGGGATACTCGTGGCCCGCGAATCGGCGCGTGATGTACAACAGGGCGTCATGTGATCTGAGCGGCAAACCCTGGGATTTTGAGCGCCGGCAGGTCTGGTGGAACGAGGCCCAGCAGAAGTGGCTTGGCAATGATGTGCCGGACTTCAAAGTGGATTCCAAGCCATCGGATCACATGGGCCCGTTCATCATGAATCCCGAAGGTGTAGGCCGCATCTTTGGGCCCTTGGCCGCGTTTGCAGACGGGCCATTCCCGGAGCACTACGAGCCGGTTGAGAGTCCAATCGCTAATCCGCTCCATCCCCAGCAGTCGAACAATCCGGTAGCGAAGAAATTCAAGTCCGACCTGGACAAACTCGGCACGGTCGATCAGGGATTCAATGTTGTCTGCACGACCTATCGTTTGACCGAGCACTATCACTACTGGACCAAGAATAACCAAATGAATGTGCAGCTCGTGCCCGAGCCATTTGTCGAAGTACCGGCCCAGCTTGCGAATGAAATGGGAATCAGCGGCGGCGAGAAAGTGAAAGTCAGCAGCGCTCGCGGTGCGTACATCGGCAAAGCGATGGTCACGAAACGGATCAAGCCGATGATGATCGACGGCAAGAAGACCTATCAAATCGGCATCCCGATCCACTGGGGATATCGCGGCATCGCGGAAGAAAACGGCAAGACAGCTTTGACACCGGCCAATCAGCTATCGCCGGCCGCAATCGATCCGAATGCTTACACGCCGGAGTTCAAAGGATTTCTGGTGAAAATCGAAAAGGCTTGAGATGAGTAATCCACGCACCTTTCAGATTCAGGAGATCTCGGCGCATCCCGGACCTGTTCCCGGGCAAGGCACACGGCGGGAAGAACAAGTCTGCAAGTACATCGATGTCACTACCTGCATCGGATGCAAAGCCTGTGAAGTCGCCTGTGTCGAATGGAACGAACATCCGTTTCGCGAGACGACCTTCAACGATACGTACCAGACGATGCCCACCACCGAGTGGAATTACTACAACCTGATCAAGTTCGTTGAAGACGAACGTGACGGCAACTTGATGTGGTTGTTGCGCAAAGACCAGTGCCTGCATTGTGAAGATCCAGGTTGCCTGCGCGCGTGTCCCGCCGATGGCGCCATCATCAAATTTGAAAACGGTATTGTCGACTTTCAACAGGAGAACTGCATTGGCTGTGGTTACTGCATCTCCGGGTGTCCGTTCGATATTCCAAAATTTCATCCGAAGACCAACAAAGTCTATAAGTGTACGCTTTGTTCCGATCGTGTTGGTCAGGGTTTAGAGCCAGCATGTGTCAAAGCTTGCCCAACCGGGTGTCTCAAATTCGGAACCAAGACCGACATGGTGCAGATCGCGGGGTTACGCTCTAAGCAACTGCGCGAAGAATCAGGCTTCGCTGATGCCGGCGTTTACGATCCACCATCGATCAAAGGCACTCATGTCATTTACGTGCTTCATGACATCAAACGGCCCGAACGATACGGCCTACCTGCGAATCCAGTCATTCCTCCGATGTATACCTACTGGAAGTGGGTAGCCAAGCCAATTGGATTATGGATGGGATTACTGGGCATTGGAGCAGTCTTCTTTCACCGCATTTTCTATGGGCCAAAGCTACCACAGCCTGAGGGGCCAGAAGTTGAAACCGGCCCACGTGACGAGGTCGAAGCCGCACGAAAGGAGAGGCCGTGAGCGCGACTGCAAAAAACCTCGACGAGAAAGCAAGAGGCGATTTCGCGCGTATTGGTACCACCCGCGTTCGCCGCGGCGAGCTGTTGCGTCATCCCGTTTACACGCGTTTCCTGCACTGGTCAGTTGCGATCTTTTTCATTCTTTCGCTGCTGACTGGGTTTGCTATCTATTCACCCTGGCTGTTTCGCTGGATTGCGCCGCTCTTTGGAAGCGGCCCACGTACTCGGTTGCTGCACCCATGGTTCGGTTTGGTGTTCGAGGTCTTTTTCTTCTTCCAATTTCTTAATTGGGTGACTCCGATGATGTGGACAGACGCCGATCGGCGATGGATGAAGAAAATTCGCTCGTACGCGACCAATAAAGAACCACTCGAGGCGGAAGAAGTGGGATTCTTCAACGGCGGTCAGAAAATGTACTTCTGGATCATCGCTTTGAGTGGATTGCTGTTTCTGATCACCGGTTTGCTGATGTGGTTCGCCCATGTTGTGCCGCGCTGGGTTGTTGCCATTAGCTACCTGATTCACGACCTCGCCGCGCTATTAATGCTCGCCGGTTTCATTATTCACATTTACGAAGGCACAGCGCATCAACCTGGCACCTTCCGGTCGATGACGGACGGCACGGTAACCGAGAACTGGGCCTGGACGCATCACCCGGCGTGGTATCGTTCCGTGACTGGCCGTAATCCGCGTGAAGCCTACGAGCGAGAGAAGCGATGGCAAGCCGAACGAGAGCGACCCATTGCACATTGGGAGCGCGAGCAAGACACAGGCGAACGTCCGTAACGCCCAATCAAATCCCCTTTGAAGCATTCTGGTTATGATTCGATCTCTTTTCGTTCTCAAGAAAGGATCTTTTTATGCGTGCGTGTTTACGTCTTGTTTCGATCATAATTCTCGCTCTGGTGGTAGCGCCTTTCATTGTTGCCCAGAGTGAGAACTCAACTGATCCGCTAGTTCGCGTACTGCAAGCCAAGGGCTTACTGACAGAGTCAGAAGCGCGGTCGATCACAGCAAATGCTACTCCTGCCGAACAGAGGGATCGGCTAGCGAGCTTGCTGCGCGACAAGGGTGTGATTTCGGCAGCGGAGTTTGAAGACGTGCGAACGAATCCCTCTGCGCCGACGGTGAAGACGATTACTGCTGACTACAAGACCACTTCATCAAGTCCGCCGCCCGCTGCGCCTCAGCCATCCCCGCCAAAAACGATCGCTGCGGTGGCACCGACGCGGTTGCTGGGAATTGATGTTCCCAAACGCGAAGGATTGATTCCTGATATCAAGCTCGGCAGTGGAGCCCGCCTAAAACTGTACGGCATTTTCAAGGCGAGCATCATTCATGATTCATCTTCGCCCCAGGGCAATGATTTTCCGTTACCTCTGCTCGCGTCTGATACTGGACCCACGAATTCGGCTGAGTTTCATCTGCGCGGCAGGGGTTTGCGGTTGGGCGCCAACTTTGAATGGGTTGATCCCGCTCCTATGACCACGATCACCGGCAAGCTTGAGTTTGACTTCGAAGGTGATTTCCAGCGAGCAAACAATCGCAACATCACTTCGATCCGTTCCAATCAGCCTTCACTGCGCCTCGCCTGGGTGCGAATCGATCGCCGCTTCGACGATAACAACAGCGCATTCGTGCTCTTTGGACAGGACTGGTCGCCGTTTGTTTCCTCGACGCTGCCGAATATGATCGAGAATACAAACTTCGGCGGCGTCGGCTACGGGGCCGCATACACGCGCATTCCGCAGGCGCGGTTTGGTTTCAATCACAAGTTCGGCGGCTCGCGCAATGTTCAGTTCGAGCCGGAGTTCGCGATCGTGTTGCCGGCTTTCGGTAATTTGCCGACTGACGT
>Ga0126384_10001989_pt1 | contig 12326 bp, 3 predicted proteins | sample PanSoiMetPlot_36_FD_92543 | JGI IMG/M metagenome (GOLD analysis project Ga0126384, IMG submission 92543) | Tropical forest soil microbial communities from Panama - MetaG Plot_36 | ecosystem: Environmental > Terrestrial > Soil > Tropical forest > Bulk soil | place: Panama | collected 2016-02-17 | reverse complement strand
GACCTGCATTGCGTGGTAATTGGAATTGGCGATGTTTTGCAGCGAGTATATTTGGCCAAAGTAGGGGGCGATCACGTTGCCCGGAGTGCGCAGCGTACCCGGCAAAATCGCAGGCAGCGCGATGTCCGAAGGGCTCCCCGGCCCGCCGTAGCAGCCCGCAAGCGCGTTGGACCATCCGACGTATTGCGGCCCGACCGGATTTCCGTTCCACGTCGAAGGAGTGCCGTTCGCCGCCTGCGCAATGACTGTGCAAAACGCTGAGTCTAGCGGCTGTCCGGGAAGAAATGGATTCTCGGCAGGGTTGACCGGTACAAGCTGATTCACATTCAGCTGCGCGGTCAAGTGAGTTCCTTTGCTTCCAACGTACGCGATTGAAGCGAGCATCTGCTTGGGAAGTTCCCGCTGTACGCTGAAATTCCACTGCTGCACGTATGGCCAATCTACTTTCGTGGGGATCGAAGTAAGGCTGATTGGGAAGGCGCTTCCGCCGGAAGTCAGAGTGCTGCAACCTTGGCCGACGTTGCCGATGCAGGCCCAAGAGGGGACACCGTATTGTGTCGCGCTGATTACACCCCCGGCACCTACATTGCCGGGGCTGCCTTCGAGCGAGCCCGTATTCGCTTCGTTACCGGTGCCGTGTTCAAAAAAGATTCCGTAGCCTCCTCGAATGGACATTTTGCCATTCCCGAAAGGGTCCCAAGCAAAGCCGATACGCGGCGCCGGATTGAACAGATGTCCGGTCATGCAGCCGGAAGGAACTGGTGTGCCGTCTTTGTATTTGTCCACACCACATCGCACCAATCCATTGGTCAGGAAAGGACTCAGATTGTTTGTGTCGATCGGAAGAAAATTGTTTGGCCCGAGTGGAGTGGAGGGACCGATCACCAAAGCGCCGGTGCGCTGAAAAAAACTCAACTGGTTGGCAAGGCTGGAATCAAATTGGGAGGGAACCCAGTTATACGATAAATGATCTTTTTCCGTGTAGAGGCCGAAGAGGCTGATGCGAAGGCCCAGATTGATGGTGAGATTTCTGCGAAGCTTGAAATCATCCTGAAAATAAGGTTCAACGACCTTGTAGCTCTGGTGGTATGTGCCTTGAGCGCTGTCTTGCGTGTAAGTCGCTGGAGGATGAGGCGCGCCGCCAATCTGATTGCTGCCAAAGAGAAGCAGATCGGCAAAGACATTGCCTGTGGAATTCTGGCCGGCGGTTGTCAGGAAAATCGTGCCTTGCACGTTGCCTGTGTTTGCCCCAACGGCCTGGTTAATTTCCGTACGTTGAGCAAGAATCGCAAGAGCACCGAACTGAAGGGTATGTTTGCCAAGAGCGAGAGTGGCATCGTCTCGCGGACTATAAGTTGGATTCGAATGGCGCCACGGCATGTAACCCGTGTCAATGTTCAGTGGCTGTCCACCGAATGCAAAGTTCGGTCCCGACAAAACGATGGCTGGAATTTTATTGCCGAAAGCGACTCCCTTGCTATCGAGCGCGGGCGCGTTAAAGAGATAACCGAGACCCCCAAACGCGCACTGTGTGGAACTCGGGATATCACAGGGCGGCGCGGAGAGTGCAGGGTAATCGGACCGATTCAAGCTGGAAACGCCAGGCCCAGCGACATTGGCGAGCGTGATGTGGTCGTGGCCATAGGTCATGGCAAGATCATTGACAAACTTTGTCCCGAACGTACTTGTGAGGTGCGCAGCAAGGCTTAGCCCTGGTCCGACAAAATCGTTTTCGATACTGGGGAAGCTATTGCTTGCGGGCGACCATTGCGGACTAAGAACCTGAGTCTCCCAGGAATCGTGAATGTAATGGAAGAAGAGTTTCTCGTTTGCGGTGAAATTATGATCGAGGCGGAAGAGATCCTGGCGCCAGGTGGTGAGAGGGGAGAGTGTGGTTGCATAGCACATAGGATTGGGAGCGCCGGTTACGGGATCGAAGGGACTGATCGTGGTGGTGCAGCCGAAAGTGGAACTGGGCAGCGGAATCAGGCCGGACCCTACGTACGCCTGCGATTGTGGGCTGATGGCAAAGTTCGGAATTTGATTGTCGAGGCCGAAAGTATGATAGATGCGGAAAGCGTTTGGAGGAACGTTGCGAATCTGGGACGTTGCCTCGCCCGGGCAGTCCGGGAAATAAGGAATATTGAATTGTTGGGAGACGGCGAGAGAACGGGTGAATAGCCAGCTGCCGGAGGCTTCGTCTAATTGCACGTGTGGCGTGGTTGCGACAGGGCATATGTCGTTGAAATCGCCGGTTCGCTCAGCGAGCGATGGAACCGCCTGATTGTAAGGAGTCGGTTCACGTTCGTGGCGCCATTCTTCGGACAGGAAAAAAAATGTTTTGTCCTTTTTGACGTTGAAGGCACCCGGAATGTATAAAGGACCACCGAGTGTAAACCCTGCGTCGTATTTGCGGTAAAGAGGAGCACGCCGCGTTTGATCGAAAAAGTTCCGTGCGTTGAAGATTTCGTTTCGGACGAACAGATACGTGTCGCCGTGAAAAGTGTCCGCACCGGACTTTACTGTGGCGACGGTGATTCCCGATGCGCTGCGCCCGTATTGCGCGCCGTAGTTGGACGTAAGAACCTGCAGGGAACCGAGGGCATCCAAGCTAGGGTAAACAAGTAGGGTGCTATTGCTGCCGTTGATGCTGGCGTTGAGAATGTCGGCGCTGTCGACTTCATAGGAATTATATTCGACCCGACCCCCATTCACGCTGTACTTGACGCTGCCCTTGACTCCGACCAGAGCTTCGTCTTGACCGGTCTGGTTGCTGACTCCCGGCGTGAGCGCAATCAGCTGGGTGAAATTTCGGCCATTCAGCATGAGCGAGGTGATTTCCTTGCTAGTGATCGTTCCTGAAATTTGAGAGGACTCTGTTTCCGTCTGAGAAACAGACTGGCCTTGTACGTTCACCTGTTCTTTCACGCCGGCGGGAACGAGAGTGATGTCGACACGCGTACTCTGTCCTGCCGTAACGACCACGGATTTCGCTTCGAAAGTTTCGAAGCCCTGCAGAATAAGAGTCACTGTGTAGGTGCCGGGCTTGAGACCAGGAAAGACGTACTCGCCTTTTTCATCGGCTGTGGCGGTGACTGGCTGGGGGATGCCGGGGATTTGCAAAGTGACGACCGCACCTGGGACAACGGCGGAGGTGTTGTCCTGTACGGTTCCGGATATGGCGCCTGTTCCTTCCTGGCCAAACGCGGGGACGCCAGCCATTGCTGAACAGAATAGACAGAAAAGTGCGAAGAAATGCCTTAGAAAGATCACTTCAGATTCTCCCTCAGGAATTGGTGCGTCACTTTGCAACAGGTCTGTTACGAAAGAATGAAAGGCGAATAGAAATCGCAACAACTGGACTGAGGAAAATAGAGGCAAGCGCCAGAACGGGCAAGAAGACATTCACAGAACAGAGAGTCATGCGTAAGAATTCTGAAACATTTTGCGGAAACAAAAATACATCGAAGGCGGGGCGAGCTGACGAAGCAAAGCGACGCTTTGTTAGAAAAATATTGCAGGCGACGCGCATAATTGTGAATAAAGATTTCTCGCAAACTCCCACAGGGCAAAATTTGTTTCAAGAACAGCCGACGATTCATTTCAATTTTCTTCGAACTTCATTCGTACTTAACAATCGATACGAATACTCACGGCCACTTGAAGATTTCTTGTTGTGACGCGAGGAGCCGCAAGAATTCTTCAAAAGAGTCTGGTGCACTACCGAATTTCACCGGCCTGATTCGGTGTTTCCGCTAGGAGTGGTGGAGACAACATCAAGCTTCAATTCATAGAGAACGAGAGGATTTCCCTCAACCGTGCGCAGGCAGTACGGACATCTCAAAAATGAGGTGCCCACGTCTGAGCCCGGCAACCGAACTATCCGCAACGCAGCAAAATTCTGAGAGGAGAAGCTTCATGAAGATATGGAAGATCTGTAGCGCGTTGCTGGCGCTGGCGATCGTGTCGTTCGCGTTCGCGCCGTCCAGTTCCGCGCAAGCAATACCGATTGTAGCCGTCGGCTCGTCCGCTCTGTTCCCGAGCGCCGCGATTTCCGCGACCAAGGGAGATCCAGTCCGCGGAGTGGCCACCCCGCTTTGCGGCAGCCGTTTTTGGACGGGGAGCGCCTCAGCAATCGACGCACGCAAGAGCCTTACGTCCCCCAATATCCCTGATGAGGGAGGAAACCTGTGGGTAGCGTGGGACAATGATGCAAGTCCAACGATAATCTGTGCGTATCTCTCAGTGGACACCATTGTCGGGCAGCGCCTGTTCTTTGGGCAAGGCGCCAGTGGAAACGCCACGCTGAGCATTCCGACCGCAGCATGCACGACAGCAGGTGGGAATAAGATTGCCTTCGTGTGGGATACGGCCACAAGCGGTCTTCCGCTCGCCGTTCACAACGCCCTGATGGGGAATTCGGGAGCTTCATGTGCAGCGCCGACGAACCCCGTTCACTTCAATGTTGCCTTTACCGACGTACGGCCCGAGGACGCCCAATTTATCGGGAACAATCGCGTACTGTGCAACGACGCGAATGCGACGGCATTTTTTCCGCCAGACGATAAGTCCTGCATGGGTTTTGGTCCTGGCGTGAGTTCCCCTGGAACGGCCGTCGTGAGCAGCTTCAGCGGTTCGTCTGCTCAAGCGGTAGCTTACTCGTTTACAGGAAGCGATCCGATTAGCGGTATTGCTATCCCTGCATCGACGACAGCAGGAGTGGGCGCGGAATCGATCATCATCATCGCCAACACGCTGGATAACACGAGCGCTGGCTTTGGCACGCTTATGAGTACCGGCGTCCTAAACAACGTTACATCCCATACGCTAAGCGCACTATACACGCGCCAGGCGTTTTTCACGCGCGACCTGGTGGGCGGCACGCCCGGGGCTCTGGCCCAGAATTTCGTGCGGCTCCTCCAGCGCGAGCCGATGTCTGGAACGTACACCACGTTTGAATGGCAGGTAATCCGGCAGCGCGATGGGTTCAACGCGAACTCTCAGGAAACAGGGATTCTCGGTCCGTCGCAACCCGGCTACAGTTCAGCGTGTTTCGTACAGAACGCCAACGCCTTCCCGACCGTTACGTGCTCAAACCCGCTGAGCTTCTGCATCGGCGGAAATTGCGGACTGCGCACGCGCGTGATCGGCACAGGCCAAATGGTCAGCACTGCCAACAATGCATCGTTCGCTCCGGCGCAGAGCATTCTGGGCTACGCTTTCTGGAGCCTGGGAAGTTTTGGCGGCAAGGCCAACATCAAGTACCTGAAGCTGGATGGCGAAGACCCGCTATTTACCGGCTACTCCGTGCACAACGGAGCCTTCCCTGGCGTTGTTGCCGGTCAGGGGACAGTAGCCATTACGCCACCTCCGGCAGCCGGTCAGTGCGGCGGCTACTTTAACGGGGATGGCGGCGCAACGATCGCTGACTTCAGCTGCAACGCATACACGTTGCCGACTTTTGACAGCATCCAAGCCGGGAACTACCGTGCATGGAACATTATCCGCGCCGCCTACTTTGGAAGCGCGCAATCGCCCAGCTTTGCTCCCCTGAACATCGCCGGATTCATCGCCGGTGCTCAGGATCAAGCGGCTCCGGCGAATCCACCCTCGACCAAGATTCCCGATTTCCTGCCGACGCAAATCTGCGCGAACGCGGCATGCTCGAGCTTTACGCAGATCCTAAACTCGTTCCGTTCGCACTACAGCATCGGCGGCGTCGTTGGGAACAACGGAATCCAGAGCGGAAGCACCGAAGCTGGAGGCGATGTCGCAGGAGCGGTGTTTAACTCGCAAAGCGAGCTCGACAACGGGCTGCTGGGCGGCACGTTCCTTTCCTGGGTGCAGTGAGACTCAGTTAGGCTGATGAGCGAGCGGCAGATGCCTGCCGCTCGCTTTTCCTTGTGCAACGGGGGAACGTCCAGAAACGGACGAAGGTGCAACGGTGCTTTTACATTCTACTCTGCGAGGATTCATGAAGGTTCGAGTGACAATCACGATTCAGTTCTGCTTTTCGCTCTTTTGTCTATTGGGGTTGCCTGGATCGGCCATTTGCCAGCGGCCTACCGACGTTGGGCAATTGAGCCCTTCGGTTCCGTCGGCAACGTCGAAAGCGTTTCACGAGGATTGGTCGACACCGGTTCTGGATCGTTCGACGTTTTCAACGGACTTGCCGGCGCTGGCCGAGACCGACGACGTTCCAAAAACCGGCTTCATCCGGCAAAGGTATGCGGTCAATTGGCGCCCGCAAGATCTCTTTGACTTATACGTCATTCGCCCGCGAGGAGTGGCCAAGCCGCCCGTGATCCTTACACTGTATTCATTCCCTGACGACACGGACAATTTTAAGAACAACGCGTGGTGCGAAGAAGCGGTCAGCCGTGGCTATGCGGTAGTCGGGTTTGTTTCCGCAGTGACGGGCCACCGGGCTCGCTTCCGCCTGGCTAAGGAATGGTTTCTATCGGAAATGAAAGAGTCGCTGGCAAGCACGGCCCATGATGTGCAGCTGATCCTTGACTATCTGGCCAGACGAGGGGACTTGGACATGAAGCACGTGGGGATGTTCGGGGTTGGGTCTGGTGGAACGGTGGCGATTCTGGCTTCAGCGGTTGACGCGCGGCTGGTTGCAGTGGATCTGCTGGGGCCGTGGGGAGATTGGCCGACTTGGATGGCAGAGTCGAAAATTATTAAGGAAGACGAACGGCAGGCGTTTTTAAAAAAGGAATTTTTGGAGGGAGTCGCGCCGCTGGACCCCGTCGTGTGGCTGCCGAAATCGCAGGCAAAGGCGCTTCGGTTGCAGGACGTGCGGCACAACGTTTCGATCCCGGACGGTGCGCAAGAGAAGATGGAAGCGGCAGCGCCAGAGTTTGCCGTGGTTAATGAATATGGAAACGGCCGCGCATTCTTGACCATGCAGCCGGGCTTTGCAGCTTTGGATTGGATAAAGGACCAGCTCAAAGAAAGGAAAGCGCTGAAAAGAGTGACTGTGGAAAAGTCCGAGAGAATCCATTTCTACCCGGCAATCGAAAAGCCAACGGAAGCGAAGTGGCCCAACGCGGGCGTCGCCTCGACGAACAATTGATTTTCCGCGGGGCACGCGGCAGTCGCAGAGCATTAGCCAAACTGTATCCGTACTTTCACATAGATCGCTTATCTTCCAAACCACAGTTTTAGAGTTTTCAAATCCAGAAGCAGCCCGACCCGCCACGGTCTCGAAGGTTGTCATGAAGCTAATTGCTGTTGCCGTTTTGACGATTGCTATGACTTTCAGTTTGGCCTCTTGCGGATCATCGGGCTCGCAAGGGACCGATCCCATCGTCGTAAGTTTGAGTGACACTTTTGCGTTTGTGGCGGTAGGCTCAGACCCGATCACCATTACAGCGGTAGTCTCGGGGCCGGGCGCAAATCAAGGTGTCAGCTGGGACTTGTCCATCGCGAATACGAACTGCTCGCCGGGCTGTGGAACGCTGAAACCGGGATCCGATCCTTCGAAGTCCGCCGTATACACGCCACCGAAGAGTGTCCCGACTAACCAAACCGCAACGATTACGGCGCGCGCGATCGCGGATCCGAAGCAAACGTTTGTGTTCAATTTCCAGATTGTGCCGGCGGCGGCGATTGTAATCACCGACAAGTTCGCCACGCAGACAGCAGGCGGGCCGGTCACGGACATTCACGCCCAAATAACCAACGACGTGACGAACGCCGGAATTTCGTGGACTTTGACGGCGGGAGGCCCGGCGTGTTCGCCGGATTGCGGGACGTTGACTGCCGATCCTTCTCCGTCGCTTGTCGCGCACTACCAACCGCCCGTCACGCCGCCAACTGGGGCGAATGCTACGCCCACAATTTCGGCGAGCTCGGTGGCGACTCCGGGAATCAAAGACAGTTTTAACTTTACGATCGTGGCGCCGCCAATCACGGTTTCGATTGTGAACAAGTTTTCGACGCAGGCGGTTGGCGGACCCGCGGTGACATTGAATGCAAATGTCGCGAACGATTTTGGAAATTTGGGACTGACGTGGACGCTGACCGCAGGCGGAAGTGCGTGCAGCCCAGATTGCGGGGCGCTGAGTCCGGCCGCGTCACCCAGCTTCTCCGCGGCGTACACACCGCCAACGACGCTTCCGCAGGGAGCTAATGCAAACCCAACGATCACCGCGACTTCTGTGGCGGACACGTCGAAGAGTGATTCGTTTTCGTTCACCATTGCGAACGCTTCCACGGCATTGAACGGGCACTATGCATTTTCGCTGCGTGGATTCAATCCATCAGGCACAGCACCTGTGGCGATCGCCGGTGCGTTTATTGCCGATGGAACCGGCGGGATCAGCGACGCCGAATTCGAAGTGAATAACGGCGGCGGAATGGTGAGTTTCCCGTCTCCCCTTACGGGAAGTTATACGGTAGACACTTCGTTTAACGGCGTCCCGCGAGTGACGATTACGTTTGCGAGCATACCCGTGAATCTGGTGCTGAAAGGCGCACTGTCGTCTGACGGAAAGCGCGGCCAGATCATTCAGGTGGACAACAGCGGATTCCTGACGGCTGGGACACTTCTGCAGCAGGATCCAGCGGCACTCGCCTCCGACCCGGGAGGAAGCTACGCCTTTGGTGTGGATTCGGATGCGCCAGTGGGGCAGAGAATCGTGGAAGCGGGGCAGTTTGTACTTGCCGCTGGTGGCACGAGCATCACCGGAGGTCTGGCTGATGCAACGCAATTCGGAGCAGCGAATCCGGTTGCGGGTGGAGTCAATGGCGGCACGCCAATTGCGTCGGGAGTTGCCACAGCGCCAGATTCATTTGGGCGAGGCACACTGACGCTCGATGTCGGAGGAACGTCTGTATCGTATTCCTACTACGTCACGGACGGGCAGCAGCTGAACTTACTTGAAATTGATGGCGGAGCCGCACTGGCATCGGTTTTCAGCGGCACGGCAAATCGGCAGAAGACTCTGGATGCCAACACCATCAACAGCACCGGTGTTTTCGCCTTGACGGGAATGAATGTAGTCAACAGCACTACGGTTGTGCCCGACTCGGCGATTGGAATTCTGACGGTTTCGGGATTAGCAGCAAGCATGACTTATGATCGCAATACGGGGACCAATGTGACCCTGGAACAGAATGTAAGTGGCTCCATTCCTTCGGGCTCAATCCCGTCGGCCGCGTTCGACCCCGCGACAGGACGGGTGGTTGTGGCAAACACGGTGGTGCTTGGAGCGGCGCTCTATTATTACGATACGGGCAAAGCGTACTTCATAGACATCACGCCAAACTCGGCCAGCCTCGCGCTGTCAGGGCAGCTCGTACCGCAGACAGCGGGACCATTCTCTGCGAGCACCGATCTGACGGGGAACCTGATTGCGCGTGCGGGAGGCTCGTCTACTGCAGGACCTGCGAACGCAGATTGGGCGGCAAACTTCGATGGGTCTGGTAACTATTCCTACTTGTTGGATTTAACGACGACGAATACGAGTCTCGGCTCGAACGGACAGGTCGTGAACTTCAGCTCCGCGGACATATTCCAGATGAACGATACAACCGTCGGACACGGCTTGTTTAAATTGCTAGGCGGCGTGCTCGGCGATCCTGTGCCGGCGAATGAAGATATTGTCTCCTTCTATGTAATTGGGCCTAAGCAATTCGTTGCGATCGGGAACCAGGCGGGCGTGCCAAGCGGAGTGCTCTATTTCGACCCACAATGAAGCAAGCGCGCCGGGCCGCAGAAATTTGACTGGCTTAGCCAACTCAGATGACAGAAACACGACAACATTATTTTTGCATTTGCGTGGCTGTAGCGGTGCGTTTACACAAAGGGCTTATTGTGCGGCGCACTGTCTTGAACAATTGAATCCAAACGTTGGACCGATCCGGCCGGTCTTGAAGGTTGTTATGAAGCGAGTCTTTTGCGCAGTCGTTGCGGTCATTGCAATATTTGTCCTTGCATCATGTGGCGGTTCCGTTTCCCAAGGAAGCTCGGCTCCGGGGACGGTCAGCCTCCTCAACACATTTGCATCCATACAAGCCGGGGCGGATCCCATCACCCTGACAGCGGCAGTGACGGGGTCGGGCGGAGATCAGGGTGTGAGCTGGAGTTTGTCCATTGGGACTTCAAACTGTGCGCCAGGTTGCGGCACGCTAAAGCCGGCTCCGGCGCCCTCTATGTCTGCGGTGTATACGCCACCGAAACAGGTTGGGGCGCTCGAAACTGCGAAAATCACGGCTCAAGCAATTGCCGACCCAACGCGAACATTCGTTTTCAGCTTCCAGATTCAGCCGACGATTCGGGTAACGATCCCCGACTCGTTCACCGCTGCGACTCCGGGTGGTGCGGTGACCGATATTCACGCGTCGGTGGAAAACGACACAACGAACGCAGGCGTGATTTGGAGTCTGAGGAGTCTGCCGACTGGACAGTATGGAATTGGGCAGAGCTGTTCACCGGATTGCGGAATTCTGGTGGCGGATGCGCCGGCATCGCTGACGGCGCACTATCAACCCCCGGCAACGATGCCAGCGGGAACGGCCGCACATCCTGTAATCACTGCGACTTCAGTGGCGGCCCCGACAAACTTCAGCAGTTTTCTGTTTACGATTGGTGCGCCGGGTGTTTCCGTTGCGATTACGAACAAGTTTTCAGGTTTGCTGGCGGGCGATCCCACGGTGACTGTGAATGCGACCGTCCCGAATGATGTGGGGGAAGGTGTAACGTGGCAGCTGACTTCCGACGGAGCACCATGCAGTCCGGCTTGTGGAACGCTGACCGAGGTTGGCCTGCCGAGTTTGAGCGCGAAGTACAAACCACCGGCGGGATTGCCGATTGGACCGGATGCGAATCCAACGATCACAGCAACTGCGCTGGCCGATACTTCCAAGAGCGATTCATTTAGTTTCACCATTGCTACTGCAAGCACAGTTCTAAATGGCCGTTATGCGTTCCAGCTTCGCGGGTACAACGCGTCGGGAACTGCTCCGGTTGCAATTTCGGGCGCATTTCTTGCGGATGGGACAGGAGGAATCACCAGCGCGGAAGTCGACTCAAACAACGCGGGAACCGTCGTGAGTTCTTCGGCCGTGGGATCATACGTGGCGGAAACCTTCAATGGAATCCCGCGTGTGACAATTACGCTGGGAAGCAAGTCAGTGAATTTGGTGCTAAAGGCCGCGGTATCGTCGGATGGAAGTCGCGGGCAGATCATTCAAACGGACGATAGCGGGTTCCTGACAGCAGGCACGCTGCTTCAGCAGGATCCGGCTGCATTAACGGCGGATCCGGCAGGGAACTACGCGTTTGGAGTTGATTCGGACGCGCCTGTTGGGCACAGAATCGTGGAAGCCGGCCAATTCGTCCTGGGTGCCGGGGGGAAAAGCATCACTGGCGGACTCGCGGATGCGATTCAGTTTGCCGGCGCAACTCCCATCGCGGGGGGAGTAAACGGAGGATCAGCCATTTCCGCAGGCACGGCAACTGCGCCGGATGCGTTTGGGCGCGGCACGATAACGCTCGATGTAGGCGGAACGGGAGACGTTCAGTATTCGTATTACCTGGTCGATGGGCAAAGGATGAACTTGTTGGAGATTGACGGTGGAACAGCGCTGAGCTCCTTGTTCAGCGGGACCGCGCAAAAGCAGAAGACTCTCGATTCAAACACGGTCAATAGCTCGGGCGTGGTTGCACTGACAGGAATGAACCTTGTGAACGGAACGACCGTCGTTCCAGATTGCGCCATCGGAGTACTTACCATCGCCGGCGAAACAGCTACGGCAACCTTCGATAGGAATTCAGGCTCCAGCGTTTCCACTTCGCAACAAGTAACCGGGTCGATTCCGTCCGCGTCGATACCTTCCGCTGCCTTTGACCCCTCCACCGGAAGGGTGCTGGTGGCAAATACGATTCTGACTGGGACGGTCCTCTATTACTACGACGCAGGGGCGGCGTATGCGATCGATATTTCGCCGAACTCTGCGAGTCAGGCGCTTTCCGGCCGGCTCGTGCCGCGAGTGCCTGGACGTTTTTCCGAGACTGGCGACCTGACAGGAAACTTGATCGGACGGGCGGGAGGATCTTCGACCGCTGGACCGCCTAACGTGGATTTCTCGTCCTCTTTTGACGGAAACGAGAATTACTCGCTCACGGTGGACTTGACGACGGTGGGGGCCAGCACTCCATTAAATGGACTGACGACTTCCACCTCGGATACTTTCGTGATTGACGACACGACAACAGGGCACGGCTCGTTCAGATTGTTCGGCGTAGCGCTGGGAGATCCGAGCGCAGCGGCGGCGGACAACGTTTCCCTGTATTTGATTGGGCCGAAACAGTT
>Ga0126384_10001986_pt1 | contig 12336 bp, 19 predicted proteins | sample PanSoiMetPlot_36_FD_92543 | JGI IMG/M metagenome (GOLD analysis project Ga0126384, IMG submission 92543) | Tropical forest soil microbial communities from Panama - MetaG Plot_36 | ecosystem: Environmental > Terrestrial > Soil > Tropical forest > Bulk soil | place: Panama | collected 2016-02-17 | reverse complement strand
GGCCGCCGGCGGACCCGCCATGGCGGCATGTGTCTTGCGTAGGGCCGCCATGGCGACAAGCGATCGCGAACAGCTCGCCGCGGAGTTGATCAAACTCCGCAGGGTCTATGAGCCCTACGAAGCCCGCGACAAGGAGATCTGCGCCGAGCTTAAGCGCCTCGCCGCCGGTGCCGGCAATTTCGAAGTCGTGGTGAGAGGCAAGGGCCGGATCAAGGTATCGGCCCCCAAGGACAAGGCCATGAAGGGCACGGCGCCCGAAATCGTGGTCGAGAAGTTCATGGAGCTGCCCCAGCGCGAGCGCGACCGAATGACAGAGCGGGGCATCGTGAAGATGGAACCGCAATATACCGGGGCCTACTACGGCGCCGTCACTGTGGAATTTTTCTGAAAGGAAGGGCGACAATGCATGCATCAATACCGCACGCGCAGTTTCCGCAAAGTGTCAACACAACGCGCGAGCCCGGCGTCTTGGAGCGCCTCGACAATATCGTAGGGGGAGTTAGAACCCTTCACGACAAGCTGGAATCGCTCGGGGTGCGTCTCGCCGGGCATCCGCAGCAGGACGGTGCTGCCAAAGCCGGCCCATCGCTGCCGGGGATTGGCGGATCTCTCACGATGGCGGAAGCCTGCTTGCGCGAATGCCATCATCTCGTCGACTCGCTTCATCAGGCGTTCTGATGAACCTGCAACAGGCAGAAGCCGAATGCGCCGCCGTCGCGAAAGCGCCGCGGGTGTCGTTGCGGGATATCGAGGCCGCCGTCAATGCGCGCTATGACATCATGGGCCATGTCGCGGCCGGCGTCGCGCACGCAGGCGAGAACCGTGGGCCGTCCTTCACTTCCCACGACCCGCTCGCGCTGCTTTCAATCTGCATCCTCGTGATGCGCAACGGCTTCGTGATCGTCGGAAAGAGCGCCCCGGCGAGTCCCGACAACTTCAACGCCGAGCTCGGGCGCAAGCTCGCCTATGAAGATTGCATCCGCCAGCTTTGGCCCCTGATGGGCTTTGCGCTGCGCGAGAAATTAGCGGGGTTCGCATGATCTCACATGAAGAAATGAAGCATCGCCCCGATCTCGGAGACAAGCCACTCATGATCAAGCCGACACCTGGCCGCTTCGTTTGGTTTAGCCCTTCGCCCACCGACGCCGGGCTAAGATTCGACCCACAACAGCCGCTCGCGGCGATCGTTGCCTATGTTTGGAATGATCGCCTTGTCAATCTTTCGGTCATCGATCAGAACGGGACGCACCATAATCGATCATCGATCACCTTGCTTCAAGAAGGCGACGAGCCGCCCGAGGATCGCGCTTTTGCAGTGTGGATGCCCTACCAAAAGGGCCAGGCCGCCAGGGCCGAGGCGCTAGAGAAGGAATTGAACGCGCCGGGCACCGCGCACATTGCCACAAGCTCAACAGAGCTGGGCAGCCACTAGAACGAATCCGGCATTCGCCACATTGCCTGCATCGCCCGCCGCTCGCGCAGCCCCCGTTGCTCATCCCGCATCGCCTGCATTGCCTGCGCCATCGTCATTGACATCGGGAAGCCCGATTGGTTTGCGACCTTCAGTGCCCCTTCCTCGTCAGTCTCTAGCGAGATCTTTTGGGCGAGCATGATATCGCCGAGGGCAGGCGCGCCCTCGGGCTGGAAGCAATAGTGAACACCGGTTGGCTGCCCGCCGCGATCGAGCTCGTCGACATTGTAGGTCGAGTCTGCCCGAATCCTATAGCGGCCGCCGGCCGAACCTTTCACCTCAAACGCGCCCGATTCGTATTGGGTGAGCTGGTCGGGGGAAAGCCACGACTTGAGAAGGGCAAGCGATTTTTCGATCGCGGCGGGGCTCGGCTGGGCGGGGCTCGGCTGCACCCAGCCCAGGGGCACCCGCTCGACGAGACGCTGCGCCGCTATGTCATGGAGCTCGGCGCGGAATTGCTCGCGCGCGCGCCGGTCCTGCTCGCGCAGTTGATCGACGTACCGATCGGACATCTCCCGGCGTTGGTGGCGGCAAGCGGGGCAATGGCAGCGCTCAGGCCGCGGGGCCTGTCGGCGCTGTTGCTCGACCTGCCGCATCATTTCGACGGCGCGCCGGCATGTTTCCACGGTGAGTGTGTCGGGAGGATTCGGGGGCGGCATCTGCGCTGTGGTGATTTCCGCGACTTCGCGGAAGGTCACGCCGTTAAAGACGCCCCGCACCTCGCTTTCCCGAACGAGCTGGCGCGTGTGCCGATATTCGGCGCGGACCGCTTCGTAAAGATCTCGATAGGCGAAATGTCGCTGCGCCACTTCGCCCTGCTGGAACAGCTCGGCCTCGCTGATGCGCCATCGGATGTCATTTGGGGGCGGACCGTGAAACAGCGCGGCGAAGGTGAAGTGGCGATCGGCGGCATCAAAAAGGACGTCTATCGCGCCCCACTCGGGCAACGGTTCTTCGCGCCCCGCGAGGAAGTCGCGGAAGGCGAATGCGGCCCTATAACGCCAATAGCTCAACCGCCGACCAGGCGCGGGAGGAACAGCGTTTCGGTGGCGGTCGGATCGAAGCTGCGGACAATCTTCGACTCGCCCGGCCCGGTGCGCTCGGCGGCCGTGAAGCCGCTTCCGGTCAGTTCCTTGAATCGTTCCTCGGCCAATGCGACGGCCGCCTTGTCATCGGTCGAGAATTCGTGCCGGGTGTCGCCGGTGTGATCCATGACGATTTGGACGGGCATGAAAATCACTCCTTTCCTGAGTTGGCGTGCCGCCTGTGGAGAGGCCCCTATTCATAGCCGATTTGCCTAACCAAAAGCAAAAGACCCGCCGCCAGCTTTCGAGGCCGACGGCGGGCAAGTGGGGTGGTCACTACCAAACAGTAGCGTTACATCTTTAGCGCATCACCTCCCGAAATGCCAAGCAGGGCGCCGATCGCGGCGGCGACGCCGGACAACCACCATTGCCGGCGCTGTACCGAGTCGATGCGACGGTCGCGCTCGATGTCGAGCTTGTCTTTCGCGTCCAGGCGCGAGGCTATGCCGTCGATCTTGCCTTCGATACGGCCAAGCGACCGCTGGACTTCGGATTCGGCCATGGCGCGGGCCTCAATTTTGAGGGCAAAAAGTTACGCGGCCCTACTTTGTGACGGTCGTTGTGGCCGCGCTATGTCCGGCGCCGGCGACGGTAGCCATGACGGAAATCAGGCCGCCGATGGTCGAAGGATCAATCCAGCCCTTCCCCATCGCGAACATGAGCGCCGACGGAATCACCACTTGTGCAAGTCCGGTCAGCAGATTGGTCAACCACGGTGCCATGAGAGACTCCTTTTTCGAGAGTTGGACAGAGCGGCCAAAAGATGATTGAGAGCGCGAGGCCGGATTAAGCGCTCGTGATCGGTTCGCCGGCCCATGTCGCGGCGAGCTCGTCGGCGGTGCCTGCAAAGGAACTCACATCGACGTTGCCGGCAAAGCCGGGGATATGGTGGGGGCCAGGCCCTTCGCCGTCGCCGGTGAACTGCCACAGCCATGGGCTCGACCAGATGTGCGGCCAGGTCGGTTTGGCGCCGTAGTGGGCAAGCCATAGCCGGCGCCGGCCGAGATAGATTTTCTGCGCCGCCGTCGAGCGAACGATCTGCGACTTGATGAGAGAGCCGGAATAAAGGGCGACGTCGCGCCCGATTCGGCCCTCGACCGTTCGCATGAACTCGATGACATCGGCGAGCGAAACCTTCGGATCCTCGTGATCGACGATGAGGCACGTTTCCGCGGTAGGATAGGCGGCGGCGAAAAAATGATCGGCCTGGGCCACCGGGTCGCCCGGCCGCATAAAGTGATAGGCGCCCCATAAGAAGCCCGCCTCGACGGCCTTGGCGCGCCGGCCGGCGTAGGCCGGATCCGTCTCGCGCTCGCCTTCGGTCGCTTTGTGGATGATCCCGCGGATCCCGAACTGGAAGGCGGCCTTGAAATCCTGGACGACGTCGCCGTGGTAGACGTCGACCACCTTGGGATTGATGATCATGGCTCCTACAGTCTGAAGCTAAGTTGCACTGGCATGGTATCGAGCGCTGGAACCGGCTTGCGCCGCCCGCGCACGCGGTTGATGCTGATAAAAACGCGCTCGAAGTGCTTCGCCTGTGCAGGTTGGTGAAGGCCTACATAGAACTTCATATGGCCATCCCCGGAATCAAAAGCGCCGCCTCAAAAGGGCGGCGCGGCCTAGCGGCTAAGTGGCGGCTTAACCCTTCAATCTGGTGAGCGCGAATCCGAGCAACGTGCGGATGGCATCAGGCCTCGACTGCGCGCCGGCGGTGCGGGCAAAGGCGTCCACTTGCGCGAGTTGGTCGGGAAGCAACGTCAAATGAATCGACGTTGGGTCTTTGCGCGGCCGACCGCGGCCGCGTTTCTTCACCAATTTTCCGGTACGGGATATTGCGCGCGCCATGAATATGGCGTACAGTAAAAGGCGTCAGAAAGCAAGGAGGGACGATGACCTTTGAGGCACTAGTTCAAGAACTGTACGACGCGGCCGCGGAAATCGCCAAAGACGATCAGGACTTCCGTCAAATCGACTTTGAAGGCTTCTGCCGCGTCATGTGGCACGAAGACGAGCACATGAAAAAGCACGGCTTCGATCGGGAAACCTATCGGCTCGCCATGCAAAGCGCTTGGGAAAAGCTCCCGCGCTAGAAACAGTCGGGCCACCGGGACGGTTGCGACGCCCCGGCGGCCCTAGCCCGAACCTGAAAACCTTTCGAAGGGATCTCCAATGTCACGAGCTGACGAATCACCTACCAGATTCATCGACACGGCGGAATACCGCCGGCTTGTTTACAAGATGTTCCGCATGGAAGGCCGGCGCCGCCGCGGCGGCCGCCCGTATCGCCTCCCCGCCCTGCAGGCGTGGCAAAAAGCCCGCCGCTACGTCGAGGCGCTGCAGAAATGAGCGCCCGCGAACTCACATGGGCCATGCTGGCGGCCCTCCCGGAAGATCAGCAAAAAGCCTACTGGCGATCGCTCGTCGATCGCTGGCAGGCCAACGAGCAACGCGAAGCCGATGCCGACTTCGCCTTCGACCACTCGCCCGAGCGGCTGCAGATGTGGGGGGCCTGCGCATGACCGACGTCGCCCTCTCCCCGCAAGCACTCCCCGCCGCGACGCTCGTCGGCGCGATCGCCGCCGTGATGGCCGAGGTGCACACCGTCGCCAAGCTCGGCGTCAACGACTTCCATGGCTATCGCTATGCCCGGATCGGCGACATCCTGCAGGAAATCACGCCGTTGCTCGGCAAGCATGGCCTCGTGATCTTCCAGTCGGAAACCGGCCGCGCGATGTTCGACGACGAGAACGTGATCGCCGTCGAATACTCCTTCACGGTCGCCCATGTCTCGGGCGAGACGTGGCCGCATCCGTTGCGACAGACGGGCGTGTCGTTCTGCAGGGCCACAAACGGCCGTTGGGACGACAAGTCGCTCAACAAGTGCCACACCGCAGCGCGGAAGTACTTCCTTCTCGCGCTGTTTCAGATCCCGACCGGCGACGAGGATGACGCCGACCAGGGCGAGAACGAGCGGCCCGCAAGGCAAATCAACAGCCGGCCGCTTACAGTCGTCCCGGCCCCGAAGCATCGATTAAAGCCGGGCGGCAATGCCGCTCGCGCGATCGACCGGCGCTATGAGGCCACGATTCGCACCGAACGGGCACTACAGCGCAGCGGGCCGTCGAAGCCCTTCCGTGCCTCGGATGCCGGTAAGGAATTTGCCCGCCCGCGCTATGACGAGCGCAACCCGCCGCCGCACGAGGGGATTCCGTCATTCCTCGACCGGCGGACTACCGACGCCGCCAAGGCGCTCAACCGGCGTCTTCACCCGATCGACGACGAGGTGCCCTTCTAGGTGCCTGCAGCAACTCGGCGGGCTCGATGTCAAGCACGGCCGCAAGCCTCGCGATGATGTCGAGCCCCACCGAAGTCGTGCTCGTCTCGATCTTGCTCAAATAACGCCGATCCACGTCCGCGTCATGCGCCAAGGCCTCTTGCGAGAGGCCTTTCGCATGGCGCGCTCGGCGCAGATTGGTCGCGAATACTTGGCGCAAGTCCATGGCGCCAAGGAACCTGTTGCCGTTTATTAGCCCACGGCTTATAAACGGCAAACCGCCAACTCAGTTCATGGGGGATTCACTATGCCGCACTTGCTTTCTGCCATTTGGGCCGCCATTCCATGGGCCGCCATCGCCTGCGCCGTCGCCGCCTTGTTTACCGCCGGCTTCATGGTGGGCTTTGTTGCGTGTCTCGCGGTGGCGTTCGAACAGAACGGCGACCGCGAGACAAAAAACAGGCCGCCGCGCCTGCCCGAGCCTTCGGGGCCGCCCCAAAACCGGGACGACAATCCATTCTACAAGAGGCCTCGCCCGCAGCCTACAGGCGTGCAGTCGACCGGCGTGCCGCATGTAGCGAACGGGGGCAAGTACCTCTGACAGATGCCGCTATTGCGCGCGGATCGCCTGATTACGGCCCCACGTATTCAATAACAATGCAGATCCCCCGAGTAGCGCCGCCGCCAGATGATGCCGCGCTAGACAATCCCGCCGCTGAACCGCCACCACCTGCGCCGAATCCGGTCGCGCCGTTGCCGACCTGCGCGCCGGTCCCGGACATCGCCCCGGCGCCACCTGTGCCAAGCCCTAGTGGCGTATAGCCGCCAATGCCGCCTTGTGTAATCTGTTGACCGGCCGGAAGTAGGCCCCAACCATCCTCGCCGCCGCGCCCCTGAATATTTACGACATTGCCGCCGCTCGCTGTGCCGCCAGTCGAGCCGCCAAAAATAAACGAAGAAGTCGTCGCAGTGCCGACCGGGCCGCCGCCGCCGCCATTCGCGGTCAATAAAGCCCCGAATGTCGTATTCCCGCCCGCCCCGCCGGCCGTGTTCGAGCCGGTGGTCCCTGCGGCGCCGATACTGAGACTTTGGCTTACGCCGATCGTTGCCGCTGAAAAAATTCCCCTCGCAACGCCGCCTGATGCTCCGCCACCACCGGCAGAAATTTGAGCCGCCGTAGTGACCGGAGTCCCACCTCCACCGCCGCCACCGCCCGTGCAAGTGGCGTCAGCAAACAGCATTCCTGATGTCGGGGTATATGTGCAAGTCGGGCTGCAAGTCGTCGTACAGCCCGACCCGCAAAAAGTCTGCTGTGCTATACTGGCAATCTTGCCGGTGATGATGGCGCCGGCCTGGGCCGCAGTGCAATCAATCGGAGTTGCCGAGCCGCCGGTGTTGTTGCACTTGATCGAATTCGCCGCCATGTTGGCGAGATTCGAATTTGCAACAGTGTTGCTTGCAATATTGCCGCCCGTAATTGTCGCCGATGCAATGTTGCCGCCCGTAATTGTGGCCGATGCAATGTTGCCGCCCGTGACTGTGCCGGACGTGATTTGCGCCCCAATGATTTGACCGGGCACGGGAAGCGGCACCTGCGACCCGGTGGCATTGCCAAGCACTGTGTTCGCAGGCAACGGCCCATTGTAGGTCTGCGCATAGGCATATGCGATCAACCCGCCCGCAATCGCGGGCAGGACCAAGAGTCTTTTCATCATGTGCGATTACTCGATGGCCCAACCGCTGTTAACGCCGTCGTTGAAGGGGACAAGCGTCACGCCCTGGCGATTGACATTGAGGACAAGGCTGGCGGCCCCGTCGATTGTCTCGATGCCGTTTGGCGTGATTGTGAGATTGTGAGCGCCAAACTGCGCGCCCACATCCTTGAAGGTAAGCGGCACGCCGAGTCGGGTTGCCGCGGCCGGCAGCGCGCAGCTCGCGGCCACATTTATGTTGACGTTAAGAATCGCGTCACTGCCCGCGATGACGATTGGGGAGGCTGTAACGGAGCGCTGATTTCTCGCCCCTTGCAAGGTCTGCGCAAGATTGGATAGCGAGATCTTGAAAAACTGTTGGGCGACCGCGTCAAAGCCTAGCAAAAAATCGGTCGGGTAGTTGCCGACCGGCGGGTTTTGTGAGCCGAATGCGGCGATCGTAAATCCGATTTTCCAAACACCGATTACCTTTGTAAGCGTGATCGGCCCCGAGCCCGTGACCAGCGCGGGAAACGGGACCGGCACATTGGCGCGGATGTCGGGCGGGACGTTGCCAACCATGTCAGTTTGCCATCATGGTTTGCCAATTCGTCCCATCAGACTGCAGCGCGGCAAATTTGCCCGCAGTTGCCGCCAGAATCGCCGTCCCGGCGGCGCCGCCGGCGAGCGGGACAACATTCGACGACGCGCTAACCACCGTTTGCGCCGCAATGGTGCGCAGGATGAGCCACCGGCCGGCGTTGGCCGCGGCCGCGGGCAGCGTTACGGTGATTGAGCCCGCGCCGTTGAAGATGATCGATGCATCGGTTTGCGCGACCGTGTAATTGCCGGTTTGCGTCGTCGGCGGCGTGTTGACCGGGACGGCAAGCAGATTCTTGAACGATACCTGAAAGAATTGTTGTGCGATTGCATCAAAGCCGATCAGCGAATCCGTCGCATAGTTGCCGATCGGCGGGTTTTGTGAGCCGAATGCGCTGATCGTAAAGCCGATTTTCCAAACACCGTTTAGCTTCGTAAGTGTGATCGGCCCCGATCCGGTCACAAGCGCGGGAAACGGGACCAGCACATTGGCGCGGATCTTCGGAATGCGCGGCGTGACGGCCATCAGTTGGTCACTCCGCCGTAATAGAACGGCTGCGAGCCGATGAGGAATTGCCGCGTATTGACACCATCCGTCCCGGTCATGCCGACCTTAAAGGTGCCGGGTTGCCGTTCGCTGCCGAATATGCTTGTGCCGCCGAGCGTCTTAACGGTCGCCTCGGGGATGAAAATTTGAATGATGTTGACGTCGACGAGCGACAAAAAGCCGTTGTCGAAACTGGCCTGCAGCACCGGCCCGAGATCATCGGGGATGCCCCAATCCCAGAACACATCATAGCCGATGCCCTGGTTGCGCATGCCGCCGCCACGGATCTCAAATTGAAATGTCCAGCCGATTTGCACGACGAGCACGCCCGTCGAGCTCGCATAGGAAACCGCGAAGCCGTTAAGGATGTTTTGGCCGGTGGCCGTATCCTGGATTTGGATCGGGTCGCCAGGATTGATCGCCAACCCTGCGGCAATCACGAGTGACAGCGCGGTAAGCCTGTTCGACCCGATGATGGGAAAAGTTGGGATCGTGATCGTCGTTGCGGAGGTGGTGACGATGTTTCCGTCGATCACCGTCCAGGCGGACGCCGTGAACGGCGCCCCGGTGTTGGCGAGCGTAATACCGGATAGGCTGATGGGCTGCAGCGTGTCGTCGTCGAATAGCGCAATCGTCAGAAAATAATCTTCCCGGTTCGTGAATGGCGGGAGAACGGTGTCAAGCTGGAACAAGGAGTCGACTCCGCATCACGGTGGGGGTATGAATGAATTGAGACAACGGAGGGGAAAGGCGATGTTTACTCTATGGTGCAAGGTGGCCCATCGCCGCTATCATTGGGCGCGCATTGCCGGTTTTTTCTTCATCTGCGACAAATGCGGTCGCGAATGGACAAGCCGATCAAAGCTTCAGATAACAAGTGCCCAACATGAACGGCGGCATATTGTTGTGAGGCGTTCCTGACCCGGTCGTAGCAGTCTGATTTGCGGTGCCGCCGCCGCCCGACGTGTCGCGGACCGTGATGCCCGTCGTATTGGACGCGATCGTGATAGTTGCCGTTCCGCTACCACCACCACCGCCGCCGCCGGCGCCGCCAAAATTATTTTGCGCCGCATTATTTGCACTGAGCGAATGCGCGTGCCCCGGATCATTCAGAAAAACCGGATGGTTGTGCTGGGCGAGCTCGGCGATGCTGAGCGCGTGATTGGCCTCGCCGCCGGTCGCGTTCGGTGTCGTCGCGGTATCACCGCCGCCGCTCGTGACGTTGCCGGCAAGGATGCGCCCGGCCGCCGTGTTTCCCATGTCATCGAGGCCGACGAGCGTGCAGATGCGCCCGCGTAGGTCCGGCAACGTGAGTTGTTTGTTGGCATTGAAATCAGCGAGGCCAGATGCGCCGCGTCCGCTCAGCACCGGGCAGTGCGCATCGGGGCAGTTCGTCCAGAGATACGTAAACAGCGATTGCGTGTCGGCGTTGGCGCGTTGCGTCGCGCCCGACACCGCACTCCCGATCGTCTGCGCGTTGGCCTTGACCCATCCGGTGACGAATTCGGAAGTAAGCCGGGATTTAAGATCGCCCGTCGCGGCGATCGTTGTCGGATCGACCGATGCAGCGCCGCCGCCGCCGCCCGACGGCCCGATAACAAGCGCGCTCGGTAAGTCGAATTGCACGAGGCCGTTGGCGTCGGTAAGCCTGACGTGTACCGATCCGTTGGCGAGGTAGAAAATCGGGATCCGGCCATTGGCATCGAGCGGCAACGGCCACGGATTCGGCAAAGTTAAGCCGGTATCCTGAAAACTATTCTGCTGTGTGGCGACCGTGCCTACTTGGTAGAAGTAGAGAAGGCCACCAATTAACGGGGTGCCGCAGGCGTTGGTGTTGGTGGCGCAGTTGGTGAAGGAAAATTGCTGTTGCAGCGCAATAGGCAACGTGCCTTGCGCGGCGGCGAGCTGGGGCACAACAAGGGCGAGGGCGCCCAGGAGAAAGCGACCGATGAAATTCATTCGCATTGTCCTTTGGGAAATTCTGCTTTTCCTGGGGTTTGTCGCAACGGCGTGGATCGGCCTTATGTGGTCGGTGCTCCACTTCCCGGTCGGATTTCTGAAGGCCGGATTTCCGCTATTGCGTGCCGCCTTTAGGAACTACCACGCCGGCCGCTTGCGATGGGGCTATCCGTCCGCTCAACGAGGCCCCGATGCGATCGCCGGCGGCGCGCAATGCATTGGTCCACGCCCGCGAATTGGCAACGGCCTGCACACCGCGGCGCAAAATGGCCGGATCATCGGACGCAAGCATTTCGCCGATGCGCCGGGCGACACTATTATCGAGGATCTGCGATCGATGCTTCCCATAGGCGGCGCCGAACAAGAGCGCGGCCGTTAAAGCGTGTTTGGCATCCCATTCGCCCTCGATGGCGCCGTGGCCAAGCGCGAGCGTGCCGGCCCCGGCAAGGCCCATTTCGGCAAGCTGTCGCGCGGTGCTTGAATTGCCTAGCGCCGTGCGTAGCCGATCACTTAAACTTTCCGCCCGCAGGTAAATTTCGAGCTGCTTTGCGCGATCGGGGCCGAGCGCCATGGCGATTCGCTGCTTTGCCGCCGGCGATGTCAGAAACGCCTGATTGATGACGTTCGCGCCGTCTTTCAGCTCTAGGACGCGGTCCGCGATTTCCGAGGCGAAGCCGCGTGCAAACAGTTCCTTGTCGGCCGGATTCTCTTTCGCAATCTTCGCGAGGATCTGCGCATAATCGCCGTTCTGGCCGCGTGCAGTGACGAAGTTGCGGCCCGCCTCTAATGCGTCCTCGGCCTGAAACGATTTCCACGCGCCCTGCCGCGCGGTCTGGAAGGTCGGCACAAGCTTATCAAGCTCGCCGTTGAGCTGCTGATGCAGCTTGTTGAGAAACATCGCCTTGTCGGGCTCGCGCCCGGCGATCTTCTCGGCCATGTCCTTCAAGTCGCGTTGCACATAATCCCAATATTGAATGTTCGGATAAGTAGTGCCGCCCGTCTGCGGGTTTCTCCCGAAGGCGATTCTGCCGTCTTGGCTGATCATCACGCCGGGATTGAATGCGCCGAATCCTTCCGCAACGGCGCGGTCTTTGCCGCTCGTTATCGCGCTTCCCATGGCGCGTTGGATCGCCGGCGATGCGCTCAGGCGTTCCAGCTCGGGCGACCATATCGGGCGATCGCCGGCCATGTAGGCGAGGTTATAGCGCGGTCGGTTGATGACGCGGGCGCGTTCCCGGATCGCCTCAAGATCGCCAGCGGCGTCGGCGCCGCCCGTCAACCCTTTGATGAAATCCCCGGCCCGCTTCGACTGGCCGGCAAAACGATCCTTGGCGAGCGTATCGAGGGCCGCGCGAGCTTCCGGGGATTGATTGGCCGCCGAGCGCGCCAGCGCAAGCGTGCGCTCGCCGCCGACGTCGCCGATCGTGCGCGGAATGCCCGCCTGATTTGCGGCCTGGACTTCTTCCGGCGTCCACGCGTGCCCTTGCGACTCGCGGTCGGCCAATTGGCTCGCGACGATGCGCTTTGACGCCTCATCTTCGACAATGCGCCGCCCCTTGTCGGGGTTGAGCTCGGCGCGCACGGTATTGTAGATCGACAGGCCGAGATTCCCGGCCTTCTGTATGCCAAAGCCCGCCAGGTCGACGAGCGGCGACGCAACGCCGCCGGTGGCACCACCGACGGCCGCGCCGGCGACGCCGCCGATC
>Ga0126384_10001985_pt1 | contig 12337 bp, 9 predicted proteins | sample PanSoiMetPlot_36_FD_92543 | JGI IMG/M metagenome (GOLD analysis project Ga0126384, IMG submission 92543) | Tropical forest soil microbial communities from Panama - MetaG Plot_36 | ecosystem: Environmental > Terrestrial > Soil > Tropical forest > Bulk soil | place: Panama | collected 2016-02-17 | reverse complement strand
TGCCGCCGCCAACATCGCGTCGCGCCGCTGGTTCATTGGCGTCGTACCCGCGTGATTTGCAAAGCCCTCGATCTTCACCTCCCACTGCGTAATACCCACAATACCCTCGACCACACCGATATTTAGCTTTTCAGTATCGAGGATGCCGCCTTGCTCGATGTGAAGTTCGAGATAGGCGGCGATGTCGCCACGTTGTCGTCTGACTGTCGAAAGCCTTTCCGGATCACCGCCTATGAATTTGATCCCATCGCGAATAGTCTTCCCGCTGCTGCTGACGAGACTGAGTTGCTTTCCAGTGATTTCGCCGCCAATGGCGTGGCTACCGATCGTCCCGCCTTCTTCATCGGCAAAGATAAGGACCTCCAGGGGATGACGAGTTTTGTGATTCTTTTCGGCCAGGGTCTGAGCGACCTCGATCGCGCTCATCGATCCAACATCGCCGTCGAAATTGCCGCCTTCGGGTACCGAGTCAATATGCGAGCCCATCAGGAGCGGCTTCAAGTTCGAACTGGTGCCAGGTCGGCGTCCGACGATGTTGCCCGCAGCGTCTATGCTGACTTCAAGGCTTGCAGCGCGCATCAGGCCTTGTACGTACTCTCGTCCTTGCCGGTCTGCGTCGCTGAAAGCTACCCGGCTGACTCCTCCCTGAGGGTTCTTGCCGAACTGCGAGAGGGCATTGAGGTGTTCTACGATCCGGTCTCCGGTTACACGCAGCGACGACTGAAGGGAGAAGCGAGGAAGGCCGATCGCGGCGGCCCCGAATAACATTTTCAAATTGAAGTCTCGCCTGTTCACGTTGCTCTACGCGGATGGGTTTAGAAAATGAAAATCGAAAACCGATCAATGGCCGATCGGAAAAGCCATTTTCATCTCGACAGGTCGTACGTCCGCGGCTTCTTTGCCCGGTTATTTGAATATCACGCGGAGGAACTTTCGACTGCCCACCTGGATCAGCGCTTCTTCGCCGGCCTGAGAACCCAGCTCATATTTTACGTCGTTTATTCGTTCGCCGTTGACTCGGACGCCGCCCTGGGAAATCAGTCTCTGCGCCTCTGAAACTGAAGGAGCGAGTCCTTCGGTGGCTAAAAGCTTTACCAATCTCGTTGAGCCCGAGCCTAGCTCAATAGCGGGAATGTCAGTAGGTGCTTGTCGTTCGCGAAAGAGGCGGTCGAACTCACGGTTCGCCTCTTCAGCATCATTTTGCGAATAAAAATCTGCGACGATTCGTCGAGCAAGCTCGACTTTGATATCGCGGGGATTTCGTTCGCCGCGGTGAGCAGAACCTTTCAGGTCGTTAATTTCGCTCAATGTCAGGTCGGTGAGCAACTCGTAGTAACGCCACATCAAGTCATCGGTGATGGACATCACCTTTCCGAAAATCTCGCGGGGCGGCTCGGTTATGGCGATATAGTTGCCAAGGCTCTTGGACATTTTTTGCACACCGTCGAGCCCTTCAAGCAGCGGCACCGTCATGATCAGTTGTGGTTCTTTCACTCCATACGATTGTTGAACCTGCCGGGCCATCAAAAGATTGAATTTCTGATCAGTGCCTCCAAGCTCGATATCAGCTTCCAAAGCGACCGAATCATAGCCTTGCGCAAGAGCATAGAGGAGCTCGTGAAGGCTTATCGGCGCCTGGGACTGAAACCGTTTCTTGAAATCATCGCGCTCCAGTAGTTGCGCCACCGTGGCGCGTCCTGCGAGCCTGACAAAATCATCAGGTCCGAACTTCGAAAACCATTCATTGTTGAATCTGATTTCGGTCTGGTCAGGATCGAGCAATTTGAATATCTGCTGCTTGTATGTTTCGGCGTTCTCGTCAATCTGTTCGCGAGTCAGGGCCGGCCTGGTTGCCGATCGACCGGATGGATCACCAATCATCCCGGTAAAGTCGCCAATCAGAAAAATGACAGTGTGGCCAAGCTGCTGAAAGTGGCGCATCTTACGGATAAGGACGGTATGACCGACGTGAATATCCGGCGCTGTTGGATCGAACCCGGCTTTCACACGTAGTGGCTTTCCGGTTTTCGCGGATCGTTCCAGTTTGCGGCGAAGCTCATCTTCGGGAATGCAGTCGACAGTGCCTTTCAGAAGTAATGTTATTTGTTCGTCAATCGTCATTGTTTCACAGACTGAAGTCACTCTCTTTCATCTCATCTGCGTAAAATCTGCGTCGTCTGCGGATAGTCATGGAGGAAGTGCTTTGGACTCAAGATCACGGCTTATCCGCAGATGACGCAGATTAAGCAGATTCTATGAAACCAGAAGCCTAACCTTTAATATCCCACCGGGACGCCGCCTGATCTTGGATCGGAAGCTCCGAGTCTCATTCCACTCTTCGGGTCGATCATTATCCCTTCGGCATCGCCCATATTGCCGGGCTTTTCAGCGAATGAATGGCCCTTCCGTTCGAGCGCGGCGCGCGTGTCGCGATTGATTCCCATAGGTTCGAACTGGATTCGATCCGGCATCCACTGGTGGTGAAATCGGGGAGAATCGATTGCCTGTTGGATATTCATCCCGAAATCAATAACATTAACGATCACCTGGAGCACTGTGTTTATGATCGTCGGACCACCAGGGCTTCCGATTGCGAACCAAACCTTGCCGTCTTTCAAAACAATCGTTGGCGTCATCGCCGAAAGAGGACGCTTTCTAGGTGCGATCGCGTTGTTTTCACTCTGAAGCAAGCCATAAGCGTTCGGTACCCCCGGCTTTGACGTGAAGTCATCCATTTCATTGTTCAGCAGCACGCCAGTCCCTCGAGCGGTTGCCGCCGAGCCGTAGCCGCCATTCAGTGTGTAGGTATTGGTTACGACATTTCCTTCTGCATCGATAACAGTGAAGTGAGTTGTTTCGGTTGACTCCGGTCCCAACGGTTTGCCGGCACGAATCTTCGAGCTCGGAGTCGCAAGATCCGGATCGATTGTTTTCGCCAGTTCGGCTGCGTATTTCTTGGCAATAAGACCTTCCACCGGAACCTTGACGAAATCCGCGTCGCCCAGGAATTCAGCGCGATCTGCAAATGCGCGCCGTTGTGTCTCTATAAGTAAATGAATGGTGTCTGATGATCCCGGACCACTGTACGAAAGATTGTAGTGTTCGAGGATGTTCAACATTTCGATCAGCGCCGTTCCGCCTGAAGACGGCGGAGGCATCGTGACGATCTCGTATCCGCGGTAAGTTCCTATGAGCGGTTTGCGGATCGTGGGTTCATATTCCTTCAAGTCTCGTTCAGTAATCAGGCCGCCATTAGCCTTCATGTCGGCGGCGATCAGCTGAGCAGTCTTGCCTTCATAAAATTCGCGAGGTCCTTTGTCCTTCAAGCGTGCAAACGTCTCGGCCAGCTCTGGCTGCACGAGCCGTTCACCCTCATCAAAGAGCTTGCCATCGCGTAGGAAGATGCGATTGCTGTCGGGAAACTTTTTGAGAGACTTTTCTGCGGCGCGAAGGCTCCTCGCTAAATGATAGGTTATCGGGAACCCATCCGCCGCCAGTTTGCGTGCGGGTTCGACCACATCCGACCAATTCAGCTTGCCGTGCCGCTTCAGAGCCAGCGACAAACCTGCGATAGTACCCGGTACGCCAACGGCTTTGTAGCCGACCGTCGAGGCGTCCTTTATCACGTTGCCGTCCTTGTCAAGATACATGTCGCGAGAGGCAGACAGCGGCGCGCGTTCGCGGTAGTCGATGATTTCCGTGTCGCCGTTAGCGCGTCGGATCATCATGAAGCCACCGCCCCCGATGTTTCCGGCGCTGGGCCACGTCACTGCCAGCGCGAGCGCTACGGCCACCGCAGCGTCAACAGCATTGCCCCCGCGTTGCATGATTTCGACTCCAACGCGCGACGCGATCTCGGTTGTTGACGCGACCATGCCCTGACGCGCGCGAACTGGTTCTCGGGATGCCGCGTTCTGACTCGAAGGCATCCAGGCTGCTAGCACCAAAGCCAACAGAATTGCGCAAAATCTCTTCTTCATTGTCCCGCCTCCGCGAACGAAAATGGAATCTGCACTACAAGAGATGCTATCGATACATGCTTACGTACCACATAATAAACTGACGTCCAACAAACAACGATATTATTGCCGCTGGACCGAGAAAAACACCAAACGGGATTTGCATTTTCATACTACCACCGCGGAGCAAGATCAGCAGTATCCCAATCGCCGAGCCGAGCAGTGAACCAACAAAGATTGTGAGGAGCGTTAACTGCCAGCCTAAGAAGGCTCCAACCATCAGCATCATCTTCACGTCGCCGAGGCCCATTCCCTCGACGTGCCTCAGCCGATAGTATGCTTCGCGAACAAGCCACAAACTTCCGCCTCCTACTAAGGCGCCAAACACTGCTCCACCCAGCGATCTGGCCCACAGAGGCGCCGTGCTAAGCCCAAAAAAGCCAGGCGAGTGCAACACAATCCACGGATCGGGAACGGCTGTTCGCAGCAGAAGCAGAACAACAAAACCGGGATACGTAATTCTGTTTGGCAGTAGCTTATGATGTAGATCAATAAAGACCAGAGGTACGATGAGTGACACGAAAACAATGTCCGCGATCAACGGCAGCCACGTTCCGCCGGCGATCTCATCCTTGTGAATAAGAAACAATGCGAGGTAGAGAATTGCTACGAGGAGTTCCACGGCCGGATAGATTATTGAAATGGGTGTGCGACACCTTCGGCATCGTCCTCTCAGCAGAATGGCATAGCTGATCACTGGAATGTTGTCGAACCATCTGATCTCAGCGTTGCAGGAGGTACAGTGAGAACCGGGAAAGACGATCGATTTACGCAACGGCAGCCTGTAAATAACAACGTTGAGGAAGCTTCCAATCAATAGACCAAAGAGAAATGTGGCTAAACCCACAAAGTAAGGCGGAAGATATTCCATCAGGACCTTTCTTGTTGAGATGGCCATATACGGATCACTATCCCGCTGCTTTGAGTCTTCAATTCAGAGTGATCAGTGGGGCCATCTATGGATTGATACATCCGGTCATCTGGATTAAATTAGCGCGGCGCAGTATTGTCAAGCTTTTCCATTTCAGTCGGATGGCGCGCGTTATCACACACCTTCGAAGACTCCAATGAAGATCCTCCAGGTTTGCTCTGCAAGCGAGATGGGCGGTGGTGAGGTTCACGTCGCCGACCTGGTGCGCGGTTTGACCGCGCGCGGACACGCGGTTTATCTCGCGGTGAGGCCTGACAGCCCGTTGCGCGGGCCTCTGGCAGGGGTGATAGCTTCCTGGCATGAATTGCCGCTACGAAATTCACTCGACCTCCAATCGGCGCGAGCGATTGCCCAGCTTGTTACCGAGCAAGGAATAGACATTGTTCATGCTCACATGGGACGTGACTACCTGGTGGCCGCCATGGCTTGCAGGCAAGCAAAGGACGCCAAGCTCGTGCTAACACGACACCACTATCTTCCGCTGAAACGCAGTGCTCTTTACCGGTGGCTGCTGGGCGATGTGGCAGTCGTAATAGCTGTTTCGGATAGCGTTCGGCAGTCGGTGCTTGAGCGACTTCAGTTACCGTCCGAGAAAGTAAGGACACTACCGAATTGGATTGACCCTGAACGTTTCAAGCCGGCAGATCGGGATGCGGCGAGAGCAATGTTTAGAGTCCGCTACAACATCGTTGTAGCCTGTATTGGTCAGATCACACAAACGAAAGGCCAGGAGGAATTTGTCCGCGCCGCGGCAGCCCTGGCTCGGACTCGGACTGACGTGGAGTTCCTGATTGTGGGGCAGGAGAGCGAAGAAGGAGGAGCGTTTACCAAACGCCTCTCGGATTTAGCGCAGTCGTCAGGTCTCCAGGAGAAACTCAGGTTTCTCGGTCGGGTCAGACACATCCCGCAGCTACTGGCAGCAGTGGATGTCGTCGTTGTGCCCTCGTGGGACGAAGGGTTTTCGCTTGTGACAATTGAAGCAATGGCAGCGCGTCGGCCGGTGCTTGCCTCGCGGGTGGGCGGCATCACCGGAATAATAAAAGATAATGTGACGGGATTGTTGGTTCCCCCGCGAGATGTCCAGGCGCTTACTGAGAAGCTGCTGTGGCTCGTTTCCGACGCTCCGCTTCGAGAGAGATTATCGGCTCAAGCACAACGAGAGGTGTATGCGCGCTTTGGGCGAGACCACATCATTGACCAGATCGAATCGCTGTACATGGAAGTGATAGGGGAAGGGAAGAGCGAAGCGCAGCCGAGATAATTTGCTTGGACGAAGAGTCGGTAACAGGAGGTGCTCACTCAAACATCCGACTTGGATCTCATTTCCCAGAGTTTTAAGTTCTTCAGAAATTCGTAGTGTGCGGCGAAGCGCGCTATTGCCAATCCAGGAACACCGTCTAAAATTCCGAGTTTGAAAAAATAAGAGCGCAAAAAGACGATCACAGGACTAAGAAGTAGTGAACCAATTGATTTGTGCGTTCCGCGGTTGTAGAGCTCCTGAGCGGCGAGCGTAGTGTAACGATCCATCCGCAAGTGATGCTCGGATGCATCTCTGACGGTGAAGTGTAGGAGTTCTCCCCCGAGTTGGTCGATTTTGCCGTCTACCTCGAGCGATTCATGAACAAAATCCCCGCGCCAACGCGCACGTCGCCGGTCATAAAGTCGCACTTTTCGATCGGGCCACCAACCCGAATGTTTAATCCATCGTCCCAGGTAGAATGTGCGGCGGGCAGTTTCGTATCCTGCGGCTTCGGGTTCTGATTGATCGTTGATCTTAAGGAGCGCGTTTCTAAGCTCGGGCGACACTCTCTCATCGGCATCGAGGCTGAAAATCCAATCATTTTTTGCCTGCTCGGCGGCGAAATTCTTCTGCGCCGAATACCCGGGCCAGGGGCGTACAAATATGCGATCAGTAAAGCGCGATGCGATTTCCGCGGTTCGATCGGTGCTTTCTGCATCGACGATGATGATTTCGTCCGCCCACGAGAGGGACTCGAGAGCCTTTGAAATGTTGTGTGCTTCGTTGAAGGTTATGACGATAGCAGAGATCTTCATGGAGTCGGTTCATTTTGGGCGAGGGGAATTGACTTGGCAAGCGCTCCGGCTTATTTGCTAAAGCCGTTTGCGTTTTGTCCCCAACCCATCGTGTCTAACGTGGCCAAAACGCTGAAAAAGTTCGAGTTTGAGACTTCTTCTGTTTACTGCCGATCCGCTTCTTAACTATACTCAAGTCAACTCGTCGACTCCTGGGCAACGGGTAACTTGAATTAGAAAGAGTGCTATGAGCAACAACGAAAATATGAGTTCTTCGCTGGAAGAAACAGTAGGTCGGTTGTTCACGATGGTTCAGTCAATCGATTCCCGGCTTTTGAATTTGGAAGACCGAGTCGAAAGCCGGCTTTTCGATACAAGGCCCAACTTAGAAGCCATACAATCACAGTTAGCTGAGGTGATCGACTCTCAACAGAAATTGCGAGAAGATCAACAGAGGTTGCGAGAAGAGACGACGGACCAGATACAGGGCGTCCGAAGCGATTTAGCGAACCTACGCGCAGAAACCGAAAAAGGCTTCAGAACAATTGATCGTAGAATGGAGCGCCAGATCGGCGAATTCGAAAGACTTCGCGCCTACCAACGAGATCTTGAAGACCGAGTCGATAAGCTCGAAAAACTGTCAAGGTCATAGCTCGGTGTGGCAATAACCTAAATTAAACGTTCTTTCAATCGTCTCAGTATCTCGAGAGCTTGCTCAGAGACCAGTCCTTCGGTATCCAGGTTCCGCAGCTCATCAACCACCGCATCATTCGCGGCCTCAAACAGCGTCGGCTGTGGAGCGACTTTTCGCGAAGGCAGATGCCGAGCGAACTTCGGCTTACCGGTAACATCCAGCTCATTCGCTTCCAAATTTGAAAGAATCTCCCGCGCTCTCTCGGTAACCGGCCGCGGCAGCCCAGCTAAACGCGCGACCTCAATTCCGTACGACTTTGAAGCGGTTCCTTCAACTACTCTGCGAAGGAATACAATCGTGCCGCCGCCCTCCTTAACCGCCATCTGATAGTTCCGAACGCCCGGTAGTATCTTACTTAGATCGGTCATCTCGTGATAATGCGTTGCAAACAATGTCTTCGCCGAATGCTGCGGATTATCATGCAGATACTCGGCTATTGCCCACGCCAATGACAGACCATCAAAAGTCGAAGTTCCACGGCCCACCTCATCGAGCAAGATCAAGCTTCGCGGCGTCGCAGTGTTCAGAATGTTGGCTGTCTCCGTCATTTCGACCATAAAAGTCGAGCGCCCACGAGCCAAACTGTCCGATGCACCGACTCGTGTGAATACCCTATCGAGGATCGCAATCCGAGCTTCCTCCGCAGGTACGAATGATCCAATTTGCGCCAGTATCGCAATCAATGCTGTTTGTCGCAGGTAAACCGACTTGCCTCCCATATTGGGCCCGGTGATGATTAGCAACCTGTCAGTCGAGTTGTTAATAAAGACATCGTTGGGTATGAATCGCTCGCCGGTAGCTTCAATCACCGGATGCCGCCCTGTGCGAATGTAGATCTCGTCGTCTTCGGTCAGAAGAGGTCTGGAATAATTGCGGCGCGCGGCAACCTCGGCAAGTGACAAGATTGCGTCCAATAACGCCAACGCGTGGGCAACCGCTTGGACACGGCGTGTCTCGACCGAGACTTTTTGTCTTATGTCGGCAAACAGAACCTGTTCGATCTCTGCGATTCTTTCCTCCGCTCCGAGCACCTTGGCTTCGTATTCTTTAAGCTCCGGTGTCGAATAGCGCTCAGCATTCGTCAGGGTTTGCCTTCGCTCGTAATCCGAAGGCACGCTCTTCAGATTGGACTTGCTGACTTCAATGAAATAACCGAAGACGTTATTAAACTTCACTTTCAGCGACGATATACCAGTGCGCGCTCGCTCGCGGGATTCGATCGCCGCTATGAGACTCTTGCTTGATGCGGATAGACCGCGTAACTCGTCCAGCTCCGCGTTGTAGCCGGTGCGTATGTAACCGCCTTCCGATAGCGTAGGCGGTGGATCGTCGGTGATCGCTCTACCAATCACGTCTCGCAAATCCTGCAAGTCATCCAGGTTTTCGGCGAGCACCTCGAGCAGCGACGATGTTGCATCGGCAAGCATCTCTTTAATTATTGGTACCGCATCCGCGGAGTTCTTTAAGGCTATGAGATCTCGAGCGTTGGCTCGACCAAGACTGATGCGCGCCATCAGCCGTTCAAGATCGACGATGTTCTTTAACTCGGTACGAAGCCTATCGCGCAGGATTAGCGCGTTCTTTTGCTCCTCGACTGCGTCCAGCCTCGCATTCAGCTCCCCAAGCTTCATCGACGGTCGCAATAGCCATTGTTTAAGAAGCCGCGAGCCCATACCGGTCATCGCTTCGTCAATCACGTCGATTAACGTTCTCGACTTTGATCCATCCAGTGCGTCTACGAGCTCGAGGTTGCGAACTGTGGGTTGGTCTAAAATCAAGAAATCGTTTGGTTCGAAATAGGATAGGCCCGTTATGTGCGCTCCGTCTTCTTTTTGTGTTTCACGTATATAGTGGAGCGCGGCGCCACAGGCCGCGGCAGCAAGATCTCGACCTCCTAACCCAAACCCTTCGAGCGAGGCGACACCGAAATGCGACAACAAGAGCTCGCGAGCCCGGTCGAAAGAGAAGAACCACTCATCCAGAGGATTCAGGGAAGGTTCGTAACCGGCAAAGCTGAGAACCGTCGCACCATGACTCTGTTGATCTGCAGACGCGCCGTCTCCGTTGGATTTCGCTGACGCGTTGAACAGCGGGGCCAGCGATTTCGGATAGACAATTTCACGCGGCCCAAAACACTCGAGCTGTTCCAGTACTCGTTGCCATGCAGACTCTCCTGAGAATTGAGTCGCTATAAACTCCCCGGTAGATAGATCCAGAAAGGCGGCTGCCATGCCGGTGCCTGAGCCGAAAACAGCCGCCAGGTAATTATTCTCTCTGGAATCCAACAGTTGAGAATCTATTGCCGTTCCCGGAGTGATCACGCGCACGACTTCGCGTCGGACTAGTTTGGTTGTTTTCGATGGGACCTCTGTTTGCTCGCAAATCGCAACCCGATAGCCTTTGCGCACCAGCTTGTTTATGTATCCCCCGGCCGCGTGATAGGGAACGCCGCACATCGGTACCGGATTACCTCTCTCGCGGTGCCTGGCTGTCAGGGTGATTTCGAGTTCTTTTGATCCGATTACTGCGTCATCGAAGAACAGCTCGTAAAAATCGCCAAGTCGAAAAAATAGAAGCGTACCCGGATGCTGACGCTTGATATCTTCGTACTGCCTGAGCATTGGTGTAGGTGATTGCATTTCAATAGCCGGTGAATAGAATTTGAACCCAGTTTAGGGACCCAGGATTCCCAGGATTGGCGCGACGCTTGGAGCCCAGCGCCTTCAGCCGTGAAGGTTGTTTCGGCCATGGGCAGAATATATAATCGATTGTCTCATGGTCAAACTTGTTCCGACTGTTTGGGGAACTAAAGCCTGTTCGTAATCCGGTTCTCACAATTCATTCATAGATACTATTCACGCTGAACAGATGAACTCCTCGCCGCGTGAATTCTTTACGCATATTGACTATCAGAAACTTTACATTGTCAGAGCCGATCATTCTTGCCATAGACACGTCCTCCAGGGTCACGAGTCTGGCCGTGGCCGTCGGGGACAAAGTGCTTCGATCGATATGCGAGCTCCAACATGAAAAACGCTCCGAAACTTTATGGTCGGATATTCAATCACTACTCGAGGGGCTTGGGAAAACTATCAACGATGTATCGCTATTTGGAGTCTGTACGGGTCCTGGCGGCTTTACCGGGCTTCGCGTCGGTATTTCGGCGGTTAAAGGCTTAAGCGCCGCCACGGGTAAGCCTATCGTTGGCTGCACTTCGCTTGAAGCTGGCGCAGTCTCGGCGGAAGTGTCCGGACTCTGCTGTGTTATGGTGAACGCGTACAAGAGTGAGGTCTATTCGCAGCTGTTTGGCTTTGATCGTAATGGTCTTCCACGGAGCGCAAATGAACCGATGGTCTCGAGCTACCAGGACGCACTCGAACGAGTATCAGATGTAGGCGAATTAATATTGGCCGGAGATGCGGTGGAACCTGGAGAGGGCATCATCGAGGATTTTATTTTCAAACATAAAAAAGAGAAGTGGATTGTAAGTAAAGCTAACCGTGAGCTTGCCGTCGCGATTGCGAAGATAGCTTATGTGAAGAATAGCTGCCGGGAATTCGATAACGCTGACACTTTGAGAGCTTGTTATGTGCGGCCTTCCGAGGCAGAAATAAAGTTGTCGTTAGGCCTTCTGGGATCTAAGATCAAACGGAGTATGAGTCCAGAGCAGAGTTAGGCAAATTAAAGAGTTGTCTAATGAGGAAATAGCAGTGTCGATAAGCAATCATACGAATCGAGACTACGAATCAGTGCTGAAGCCATATTCGATCGATCCTATGCGCGAGCGAGACCTCATCGAAGTGGTCGAGATCGAAGAAGCCAGTGGACTCAATCGATGGGGTTACGATGCCTATCGTCGTGAATTGTTCACCAACCCGAATTCCATAATGCTGGTCGCTCGAAATTTGGTTTTGGGTCCAACGGTCATCGGTTTTTTTGCAGGTTGGATCATTGAAGACGAACTTCACGTCAACAATGTCGCGGCGCATCAGGATTTTCGGAGAATCGGTGTCGGACGAAGCTTGATGGAAGCTGCGATGGACGAGGCGAGCCGTCGCGGAGTGGGTCACGTGATACTGGAGGTTCGGGCGTCGAATGAAGCCGCGCAGTTGTTGTATAAGGACCTGGGATTCAATTTTATCGGGCGGAGGCGCGACTATTACCGCTTACCGACCGAAGACGCGCTGGTGATGAAGCTCAAGTTCCGGTAATGCCCGCAGGGTGAATACATCGAACATCCGCCAATTCCGGATCTACCCAATGTGAGCCCGGTCAGAAATGCACCAAGCGATCCTTTGTGATTTCTCTGTGGCTTCGTGTGATTCTCTGTGGCTTCGTGTCCGAGTGGCGATTGACTTGACCGCCTGTGTGACACATTGAGGTTGTCGTTGAAGTCGTCGTTGGTTGACAGGGCGAATTTGCGGCGGATAGAATCAAACTCGCCGAGCGGGAGTAACTCAGCGGTAGAGTGCGACCTTGCCAAGGTCGAAGTCGCGGGTTCAAATCCCGTCTCCCGCTCCAAGGATTTAGGGGCGAAGGCCGCAGCCGAGTAAAAGGCAGGTCTTCGCCTTTCGTTTGACAAGGCGGCGTAGCCAAGTGGTAAGGCAGAGGTCTGCAAAACCTTTATCCATCGGTTCGATTCCGATCGCCGCCTCCAAT
>Ga0126384_10001984_pt1 | contig 12339 bp, 9 predicted proteins | sample PanSoiMetPlot_36_FD_92543 | JGI IMG/M metagenome (GOLD analysis project Ga0126384, IMG submission 92543) | Tropical forest soil microbial communities from Panama - MetaG Plot_36 | ecosystem: Environmental > Terrestrial > Soil > Tropical forest > Bulk soil | place: Panama | collected 2016-02-17 | reverse complement strand
GTGACCATGGTGCAGCGCTCGCCGACCGTGGTCGTGCGCTCCGAGACCCTGATTGCGAAGGCGCACGCGCCGCTGTTCTCGGAAGCGGCGCTGGCGCAGGGTATCAGCACCGACGTCGCCGACCTGATGCTGGCGTCGATCCCGCATCGGCTGGTGCCGGAGCGCGCGCGACCGTTCTATGCCGAGGTTCGCCAGCAGGACCAGGACCTTTACCGGCGGCTGGAGAAGGCAGGCTTCTGGTTTCACTTCGGCGAGGACGACACCGGCATCCAATGCATCTACGCCCGCCGCGGCTCGGGCTATTACATCGATGTCGGAGCCTCGGACTTGATCGCCGATGGCCGCATCAAGCTCAAAAGCCGCGTCAGTCTTAAGCGCATCACGCCGTCCTCGGTGCTGCTGAGCGACGGCTCCGAGCTGGCGGCCGATGTGATCGTCTATGCCACCGGCTACGGCTCGATGACCGAATGGGCGGCACACCTCATCAGCCCTGAGGTCGCCGACAAGGTCGGCAAATGCTGGGGCCTGGGCTCGGGCACGGCCAAGGACCCGGGCCCGTGGGAGGGCGAGCTCAGGAACATGTGGCGGCCGACGCAGCAGGAGGGGCTCTGGTTCCACGGCGGCAACCTGCAGCAATCGCGCTTTTATTCCTTGCAGCTCGCGCTGCAGATCAAGGCGCGGGCGGTGGGGATCGCCACTCCCGTCTATGGCCTGGCGCCGGTCTATCATCGGCGCTGATGATCGCCTGCCCGCCCGATTGCCGCCAGCCGGCGCCAATGCCATGCTCCAGTCCATCATTGAGCCAGGGAGGAGACGTCCCGATGAGCACCGCCGATCCCAACAAAGTGATTTTGACCGGGGAGAACCCATTCATCCGCCTGAACCCCGTCGACAATGACGACTACACGACCAACGCCAGCTACTGGCGCATCATCTTTTCGCCGGCCGGGCCGGGCCACGTGCTCTACGTCAAGAGCGAGCTGACGGAGAAGCGCTGGCGCATCTATTCCGACAACATCGCCATGGCGCGCTGGCTGCAAACCACGGTGCAGGGCATGCTCAATGCCGAACTGCTCGACACCACCATCCCGCTGGTCGATGCCGAGTTCAGCAAACTGGGCGACGCCCGCACCTTCTGGACCGAAAGGGTCACGGCCCGCGGCGAGGACCTCACGCTGACCTGGTTCGACCTCGGCGACCCACTGCTGATCCACACCCAACCCAAGGCGGTGCCGAACCGTCCCTACGGCGTGTGCACGGTGCTGGTGCCGGCGCTCGGCACCCGGCTCGCCCGCAACGGCGTCGAAGCGGCGGGGCGATCCTGGAAGCGGGAGCGCGAAGGGCGGCCGTTCAGCACCTCGGCGCTGGCCTTCTCGGAGAGCTGGACCGACCTGCGCTAGCCGGTACCCCCCGGCCAATTGGGCTTGCGCGGCAAGGCATTGGCCTTTAACCCCGCAAGCGCCAACCCCCTTGATGCTTGAGCTACCGGAAGCCTGATGAGCGAAACCCCGCCGTTTAAGACGACAATGAGCTTCGCCTACGGCGAACCGCGCCAGCTCGCTCCGGGGGTGGTGCGGATCGTCGCCAACAACCCCAATCATTTTACCTTTAAGGGCACCAATACCTATCTCGTCGGCGCCGACCATCTGGCGCTGATCGATCCTGGGCCCGATGATGGAGAGCACCTGGCCGCGATCTTGCGCGCCATCGGCGGGCGGCGGCTCTCCTACATCCTTATCACCCACACCCACCACGACCACGTCGACGGCCTGCCGGCGCTGATCGCGGCCACCGGGGCCAAGACCGCAGGCTACGGCCACCGGGCGCTGGCGCGCGGCACCAAGCGCACCAGCGCCGCGGGCGGCGAGTACCTGGAGGTCGATTTTGTGCCCGACATTGCCCTCAAGCATGGCGACCGACTTGCGGGCGAGGGCTGGAGCTTCGAGGCGCTGTTCACGCCCGGGCACGCGCCTGACCATCTTTGCTTTGCCCTGGCCGGCACCGAGATCTTGTTTTCTGGCGATCACGTCATGGGCTGGAACACCAGCGTGGTGGCGCCGCCGGAAGGCAACATGGGTGCCTACATTCGCTCACTCGAATTGCTGACGGAGCGCCCCGAACGCCGGTATTTCCCAGGTCACGGCGGGCAAATCGAGGAGCCGCACCGCCTGGTCAAGGCCTACCTCCTGCATCGCCGCATGCGCGAACACGCCATTCTCGACTGCATCCGTCAAAATCACACGACGGCGCGCACCATCGTCCCCGTGGTCTACCGCGGCCTCGACCCCAAACTCATCAACGCTGCGTCTCTTTCGGTACTCGCTCACGTTGAGCACTTGAGGGAGCGCGGTCTCGTGGCGTACGAGGCGCCGCTTTCGGCTGATCGCGTTCTTTCAGCCGTTTCATCATAGCCGCGCCCCGCGTGGTGCGCAGCCGACGCCGGCCGGCCACGGTGGTCGGCAGGGTGGCATCGAGTTGTGCCTGCACTTCACCATAAAAGCGGCGGATGCGGGTTGCGTTCTGGCCAAAGTCGAATTGGCCGTAGCGTGAGGCGGAGCGGATGTCGATGCGCGAGCGCGTGTTGCTGCCGGTGACGCGGATGGTGACGTCGTCGGGAAAGCCCAACAGCAAGGTTTGATCGGTGGCCTCGATGGTACCGGGACGGGTCGTCTTGGCCGTCGGCGCCTCTGACACGGCAACCCGCCATTTGAGCTTGCGTACCGCCTCTTCCACGAGCTCGAAGGTTTCCTCCGCCGAGCGGTCGATATTGATGCCGCGCAGATCGGGATAGGCGGCTTGCTGCAAGGCGGCCAACGGCTCACCGGGGTAGTCGGCCGGTTTGGCGACGGCGGCGCGCTGCGGCGCCAGCGCCTCAAAGCGCGGTGGCGAGCTCCAGTCGGTGGTGATGTCGTTGATACGCGGCAACTTGAGTAGCGACGGCACGAAGGTGAGCGGCCAGCCGAGCAACACGATCGGCAGGAACATGCCGACAAAGGCCGCACCGGCGCCGGTCAAGCCCTTGCGCCAGATGCCGATCAGCGACAACAGGCCGAGCGCCATGGCCAGCGCCAAGCCGACCACACAGATGGCAAACAGGTTGATCGCCGCCGGCGTTGGAAACGACGTCAGTCGGTGCAGCAGGACCCCGGTCACGGTGAGCCCGGCCGAGAACAAGGCGATGCGGCCGGACCAGGACGCCAGCCGCGAATGGTTTCTTTGCCCGTGGTCGATCATAGCCCTGCCATCTGCTAACCTCGGCTCATAGCAATGTTGGGGCAGGACTGCCAGCCTCGCAGCCTCAGCCCCAAGGCCGCACCTCAGCCAAGGTCGCGAGAAGGATCCATGAACGCCGCCGGCCCAGGTCCCGATTCGAGCCAGCAGGAGACCGCCGCCTTTGGCTTCCGCCAGGTTGCGGCCGAAACCCGGCAAGGGCTGGTCAACGAGGTGTTCGCCACCGTCGCCCGCCGTTATGACCTGATGAACGACTTGATGTCGGGGGGCCTGCACCGGCTCTGGAAGGATGATCTCATCACCTGGCTGAACCCGCCGCGGTCCAATCGCCCGTTCCAATTCCTGGACCTCGCCGCCGGCACCGGCGATATCGCGCTTAAGGCCTTGGGCGACGGCGGCCCGGGGTGCCGGGCGATGTTGTGCGATATCAACCCGGCGATGCTGGCGGTCGGCAGAAGCCGCCTTGAGGCGGCGGGCTTTGCCGCCCGCGCCGGCTTCGTTCTCGGCAATGCCGAGGCGCTCCCGTTCGCCGACCGGCGCTTCGATGCCTTGACCATCGCCTTCGGCATCCGCAACGTCACCCGCATCGACCGGGCGCTGGCGGAAGCTTACCGGGTGCTCAAGACCGGCGGGCGATTTCTATGTCTGGAGTTTTCCTGCTGCGACGTGCCCATGCTCGATCGCCTCTACGACTTTCACTCCTTCGAGGTCATCCCGCGGCTGGGGGCGCTCGCCGCCGGGGCGGCCGAACCCTATCGTTACCTGGTCGAAAGCATCCGCGCCTTTCCGGACCAGGCCCGTTTCGCCGGCATGATCGGCAAGGCCGGTTTTGGGCGCGTGAGCGTTCGCAACCTGACGGGCGGCATCGCCGCCATCCATTCGGGCTGGCGGCTTTAGCGCCAAGCTGCGTTCGGGGGTGGCCGGCACCGCCGCCGCCAACTATAGAGCCTGGGGCCGCTTGACCCGGGGCTCGCCTGGGGCAATGTCGCGCCACACCTTGGCGGCTCGATCAGGGAAAGCGCTGGTTGTTATGGCCACGGCCCTCGGCAACATGTTCCGGCTCGCCCGCGCCGGTGCGGTGCTGGCCCAGCACGGCGTGCGGTTTGTGCCTGACGGCGCGCGCGTGCCTTTGCCGCTGCAGCTGGCGCGCGCCGCCAGCTTGCCGATCCGGCTTCTGGCCTGGCCCTTCAGCCGCGCCCGAGCGCCGGAAACGCGCGTCGCCGATGCGCTCTCAAGCCTCGGTCCCAGCTACATCAAGCTCGGGCAGTTTCTGGCGACCCGGGCCGATTTGATCGGCCCCAACCTGGCCGAGGACCTGCGCCACCTGCAAGACAAACTGCCGCCGTTCTCTGCCAGCGAAGCCCGCGCGGCGGTTGCGGAAGCGCTGGGCGGCAAGCTCGAGGACCATTTTGCGGAGTTCGGGCCGCCGGTCGCCGCCGCCTCGATCGCGCAGGTGCACAAGGCGGTGGTGATCGATGCGGAGGGCCGGCGCAGCGTCGCGGTCAAGATCCTACGGCCTGGCATCGAAAAGCGGTTTCGCCAAGATCTGGCGAGCTTCCTGTTCGCGGCCCGGCAGATCGAGCGCTGGCATACCCCGTCGCGGCGGCTGCGGCCGGTGGCCGTGGTCGAGACCCTGGCGCGCTCCGTCGAGATCGAAATGGACCTGCGCCTCGAGGCCGCCGCCATGTCCGAGATGGCCGACAACATTAAGGATGACCAGCTGCTTCCCGACGGCGGCTTGTGTGTGCCCGCGGTCGACTGGCGCCGCACCTCCAAACGCGTATTGACCACCGAATGGGTGGACGGAATAAGCATCGCCGATCACGGCGCCTTGCGCGCCGCCGGCCTCAATCTGGGGCAGTTGGGCCTGACCCTGCTGCGCTCATTCCTGCGCCACGCCATGCGCGACGGCTTCTTCCATGCCGATATGCACCAGGGCAATCTGCTGGTCGACGCCGCCGGTCGGATCGTCGCCGTCGATTTCGGCATCATGGGGCGCCTGGGCCCCAAAGAACGGCGCTTTCTGGCCGAAATCCTGCACGGGCTCATCTCCCGCGACTATCGCCGCACCGCGCAGGTGCACTTTGAAGCCGGCTACGTGCCGGCGCAGCAGCGCTTGGAGCTGTTCGCCCAGGCCATGCGCGCCATCGGCGAGCCGATCCATGGCCGCACCGCCTCCGAAATCTCGATCGCCGACCTGTTGGGACAGCTGTTTGCCTACACAGACGTGTTCGACATGGCAACGCGCCCGGAGCTGTTGCTCTTGCAAAAGACCATGGTGGTGGTGGAAGGGGTCGCCCGATCGCTCGACCCCGAGCTCAACATCTGGAACGCGGCCGAGCCCATCGCCAAGCAGTGGGTCGAGGCCAACTACGGCGTGGCCGGCCGGCTGAAGGAGGCTGGCGAAGGCGCCGAACTGATCGGCAAAGTGGTGGCCGAGGTGCCGCGTCTGTTTGAGCGCGGCGAGCAGGTGGCAGAAGCCCTGGCCGAGGCGGCGCGCGCGGGGCTGCGCCTCGACGATGACACGATCGAGCGCCTGGCGGCGGCCCAGGCACGGCAGGACCGCTGGAGCCGGTGGGCGTTGTTGGCCGCCATCGCCGCGCTGATCGCGGCGCTCGCCACCCTGTTTGCCCGCTGATCGGCGGGTGTTCACCCATCCGGCTCAGACCGCGGCCGGCTCGACCGGGGCAAGTGGGGTTGTCAAGGCGTTGTAGCCATAGACCCAGCCCGGGTCGATGGCGGCCTTGCCCCAGGTGTTCTGCCGCGAGGTGAGCTGGATGCGGGCCGTGCGGGCGAGGCGGGTTGCCTCATAGCGGCGAAACGCCAAGGCGACATCATCCGGCTGGTCCAGGCACCGCGCCAGCACCGCCGCGTCTTCCAGCGCGTTGGCGGCACCCTGCGCCATGTAGGGGGTCATGGGGTGGCAGGCATCGCCGAGCAGGGCCACGGGCCCCTCGCACCAGCGCGGCAGCGGATCGCGCTCGAACAGGGCCCATTTGTGCACCTGCGGACAGGCCGCCAGCAGGCGCTGCACGTCGGGGTGAAAGCCGGCCATCACCCGGTGCACTTCGGCCATGTCGCCCCGTTGCGACCATGACTCAATGTCCCAGTCGGGATCGGGCACGCTGGTGACGAAGTAGATCTCATCGCACCGCGGATTGACCGGATAGACGACGATATGCCGGTCCGGCCCCCACCACTTGGTGCAGGTACCGACGGCAAAGCCCGCCAGCAGCGCTGCCGGAAACACCGTGCGGTGGGCAACGCGGCCGGTAAAGGTCGGCCGCTCGGGGCCGAGCAGGGTCTCGCGCACCCGCGAATGCACGCCGTCGGCGCCAACGACGGCGTCGGCGATCACGCGGCTGCCGTCGGCAAAGCGCAAGTTGACGCCGGTGGGGCCGCGATCGATGCCGATCAGCTTTTTGTCGAAGCGAACCGCGGCGGTGGGCACTGCCGACAGGATGGCGGCGTGCAAATCGCCGCGGTGCAGCAGGAGATAAGGCGCCCCGTAGCGGTGCTCGGCTTCGGCGCCGAAGGTGAGATCGGAGAGATGCTCGCCGCTATCCCAGACGCGATGGCTCCAGGCCGGCGGCGCGAACCCCAGCCGCCGCAACTGCGGCTCCAGGTCGAGCGCGCGTAAAACCTGCATGGCGTTGGGGCTCATCTGAATGCCCGCGCCGATGCGTTCGAAGGCCCGCGCCTGCTCGTAGACGGTAACATTGCCGCCCCGGCGGGAGAGGAGCCCGGCGAGCGCCAGCCCGCCGATCCCGGCACCGATCACGGCAATCTGCGGTCGGCTTGGCATGGCGACCTTCGCGTGGGCTCAAGGCCGGAACGATGCGCATCGCCGACCGCATCGTCAAGGCGCCCGCGCGCTCGCCCGCACGAGGCCAGCCGAGCGCCGGCGCCGCAACGGGCAAAGATCCGGCCTCACTGCGGTCGCCAAATGTGTGTGTTCGCCAAGCATGCGTTTGGCAAACCGGTGCGCCCGGCGGCGACCCGCCGGAGCGTCACACAGGGCGAGCGCGGTGGCCCAGACGCGTTACGTAAGTGCCTCACCATCGCCCAGCGCGGGCTGTTGCCATCCGGGATCACCACCCTCGAGCTCAAGGGCTTGCCGGATGGAACCGCTACGGGCATCGAGGGTTCAATGCACAGCTCTTTCGATGCTAATGCGCCTCCCGAGCACAACGGGTGCTGTGATCTGCGGGAACGCTTTTCGCCCGAGGGACCACGATGACTGCGCCGAGATCGGCTGCTGCCAGGAGCCATGGCGGCGGGGACGACATTGCATGGCCGGGATCGCGCTGGCGAGCGCCGAACCCGCGCGACACCGATGCGCCTGCGCACACCATTTGTGGTGGGCGGTGGACGCGAAAAAGCGCGCCGCCACAAGGAGCTGTCACCGCGCTTGGCGCCTTGGCCCGCTGCCCGCGAGGCGCGCTTTGGCGTCGTCGGCGCGCGCGCTGGGGGGCAAGGAAAATGATGCAACAAGGGCACACATCGCCGTTAACCGCGTTCGACTTGCATCGGCCACTCTTTGCGGTGGCGTCCCGGCGGCGCATTCACCTGGAAGCGTCGTCGGTGCTAACCACGACGGCGGGGAACGCCGCGACGCTCAAGCGTCTTTCAAATAAGTTTACTCACGCCGTGAACCAGTTGGCGCTAGGACGTGGGTAGGGATTGTCGTTGGAGTTCAATTGGCAAGGCCATGAAACAGTACGTCGGACGCGTTGGGTTACCCTCGGCTTGTGCGCTGGCACTCCTGCTGTTGACAGTTGCCGCACCGGCAACCGCCAAAAGCCGCGAGGCGCGAGCATCGGATGAGGTTTCGGCGGCGGTCGGGCCACCGGTGCTGGCCGTGGTGGCGTTGAGCGAGCAACACGTCACCATCTATGATGCCGACGGCAAAATCTTGCGCGCGCCGGTATCGACCGGGCAACCCGGATACGAGACCCCGGCCGGCATTTACAGCGTGCTCGAGAAGAATCGGGAGCACTACTCAAATCTTTACGACGATGCCTCGATGCCGTTCATGCAGCGCATCACCTGGTCGGGGATTGCGCTCCATGCCGGCCAGTTGCCGGGCCATCCGGCCTCGCACGGCTGCATTCGCCTGCCGAGCGGCTTTGCCGAACACCTGTTTGGCATAACCAAACTCGGCTTGCGCGTCGTGATCGTGCGCGATGACATGCGGCCGATTGGTTTTGCGCACGCCGCCTTGTTCAAGCCGGGTCCGATCGTCTCCGACGTGGCAACGACGGAGCCCGCCACCGCGCCGCCGCGCCTTAATGCCGAGCCGATCGCCATGCATTTGGGCGCCGCCGCACCCGACGCGCCCAGGACCTGGCGCGCGGTCGCGGCCGCCAAAAAGGCGGAAGCGGATGCCGCCGCCAAAGTCGCCGAAGACGCCCGCCGCGCCGTCGTCAGTGCCAACGCCGAACTGGCGCGGGCCGCCCGCACGCTGCGCATGGCGGAAAGCGTCAAGCGCAAGGCCGAGGAGCAACTGCAGGACGTCGAAAGCGCGCTTAGAGGCGACGTCGACAGCCTCTCGGACGAGCGCAAGGCCAAGCTGGACGAGGCGATGGAGAAGGCGCTCGCCCGCGTCGAGGAGGCGCGCGCCAAGTTCGAAGCCGCCCAGTCCGACAGCAATGCCAAGCTAGCGGCCGCGGCCGCGGCCCGGGATGCGGTCAAGGCGGCGATCGATGCCAAGGATGCCGCGGCGCGCGAGGCACGAACGGCGCTCGCCAAAACCGCGCCGGTCTCCGTGTTCATCAGCCGCAAGACCCAGCGCGTCTACGTCCGCCAGGGATTCCAGCCAATTTTGGAGAGCGAGGTGACGATCCGCGACCCGCAGGCCGAGATCGGGACCGTCATCTTCACGGCGCTCAACTATACCGATGATGCGGCGGATCTGCGCTGGAACGCACTGGCGATGTATCCGGACCCGACCAACCCGGGCGCTCCCGGCCGGCACGGCGGCCGGCGCGGCGGCGAGCCACGGCTCACCGACGCCAAGGCGGCAAGAAGCGCGCTGGAGCGCATCAGCATCCCGCCAGACACCGTCGACCGTATCCGCGAGGTGGTCTCTCCGGGTTCTGCGGTCATCATTTCCGACGAAGCTTTGAGCAACGAGACCGGCAAGAACACCGATTTCGTGGTGGTGATGAGTGGCGAGCCGCAAGGCGGCATCAAGATTCGCCGTCGCAACAGCGACAGCCCCTCGGTGTCACGCCGCGATCCCTACGGCGACTACGGCTACCGCCGGCCCCCCTCCTATCCGCGCCCCTACGGTGGCGGCGGCCTATTTGGCTTGTGGTGAGCCCCGCACCCGAAGCTGACCGGCGCATTTCATAAAAAGTCTTGGTGCGCGCCGCCGGTCAATCGGGCGCCCACAGCATTTTTCCCCAACATTGCGTGGCTGCAAGCGCGGGCCGCGGCGACTTAAAAGGGCTCGCACGGCAGCAACCCATGCCACGGCGCCGTCATCTGTGATCCGCCGTCGGCGCCCGCTCGCCCTTTCGGCGCAACCCTAACTATTGGTGCAGACCGTTCGGCTGCTATCGGCCTATGGGCGCAGCCCGTTCGACTGCCATCGGCACGATCGCCATCAAGGCGCATCCACGCCTTGGCCTCTGTTGACAACCAAATATGCATGCAAACTACATATTTGACAGCAAAACCGCCACTATCCGAAGGTTTGTCTATTGGCCTAATGGACACATACTCTTGTCCCTAGGTCATGCCCCATCGTCAGAGGCGGCACGGCTTCAGTCCGTCTAGCTGTTTCCAAGGCGATCCCTCAGCATCCTGCGCAATCGCATTTTCGCGTGCGGATGGGAGGACTCCATGGTTGCTTACATTAGGTCGGATCTCGAATTCATCCTGGATCAGATCATCATTGCCGAGAGGCAAGCGGCCGGCGAATCGTTGCTCGACATTCTGCCCAACGTGCAGGTGCCCTTCGGCTTGCGCACGGTCGATGGCAGCCTCAACAACCTAGTCGCAGGCAATGAAACGTTCGGCGAAGCCGACAACCTGTTTCCACGGTTGGCCGATCCGCTGTTCCGCGATGCGGAGGCGGGAACGTCCTACGCCGATCCGGGCATGGTCATCGATTCCCAGCCGCGCATCATATCTAACCTGATCGTCGACCAGACCGCCCACAATCCGGCGGCCTATGCCACCGCCTACGATCCCGGGCTGGACGGCGTGCTCAATTTCGGCGCCCCCGGCAACGATGACGTCTTGAAGCCTGGCGTCGAGATTCACGCCAGCGCCGGCCCGGACCACATCTTCGGCACGCCAGACGATACGGAGGTATTTTTCTTCCCGAACGTAGCGCCGGACGTCGGGCTCTCGGCCTCATTCGATCCTTGGTTCACGTTCTTCGGCCAGTTCTTCGACCACGGTCTCGATCTCGTCACCAAGGGTAGCAACGAAATCGTGTTCGTGCCGCTGCAGCCAGATGATCCGTTGTTCGTTGTGGGCAGCCCGACCAACTTCATGGTGTTGACGCGCGCCACGACGTTCCCGGGCCCGGGCGCTGATGGCATCATCGGTACCGCCGACGACACGGTCGAGCACCAGAATACCACTTCCCCATTCGTCGATCAGAACCAGACCTACACCTCGCATCCCTCGCATCAGGTATTCCTGCGCGCCTACACGCTGGAAGCGGACGGCGCGCATGCCACCGGCAAGCTGATCACCAATCGTGATCTGGGAACGGACAACATCTTTGGCACTGCCGACGACGTAGAGCTGGGCGGCATGTCGACCTGGGCAGTCGTCAAGGCCCAGGCCCGCGACATCCTCGGCATCAATCTCACCGACCGGGACTTCGACAATGTCCCGCTGCTGGCGACCGACGCCTACGGCAACTTCACCAAGGGTCCGAACGGCTTCCCGCAAGTCGTCATGAAGGGTAATGACGGGCTTGCCGGCACCGCCGATGATGTCCTGGTAGAAGGTAACCCGCTGGCGCCGATCGACCTCACCAATGCGGTGCGCACCGGCCATCAATTCTTGATCGATATCGCCCACAGCGCCGTGCCGGTCGACGACTTCGGCAACCCGCTGGCGCCCGACGATGACACCGTCATCAATACTGGTCCGCAGCCGGCCGGCACCTATGACAACGAGCTGCTCGACGCGCACTACATGGCGGGTGATGGCCGGGTGAACGAAAACATCGGTCTCACCGCGGTCCACTCGATCTTCCACTCCGAGCACAACCGTCTCGTTGATCACACCAAGAGCGTGGTGCTTGCAACGGGCGACGTGGACTTCCTCAACCAATGGCTGCTGACGCCGGTCGCCGCGATTCCCGCCGACCCCGCAGCCTTGGATTGGAACGGCGAACGCCTGTTCCAAGCCGCGAAGTTCGGCACCGAGATGCAGTACCAGCACCTGGTGTTCGAAGAGTTTGCGCGCACGATGCAGCCGCAGGTCGACGCCTTCCTGGCTCCACTGGGCTATGACACCACCATCGATCCCTCGATCGTCGCCGAGTTCGCCCACGCCGTGTTCCGCCTCGGCCATTCGATGTTGGTCGAGTCGATCGATCGCCTCGATGCCGACTTTGTTTCGAGTGACATCGGCCTGATCACGGCCTTTCTCAATCCGCTGGCATTTGCTGACAGTGGCCCCACCCCGACCGAGGCGACCGGCGCCATCGTGCGCGGCTTGACCCGCCAGGTCGGCAACGAGATCGACGAATTCGTGACCGAAGCGGTCCGCAACAACCTGCTGGGTCTGCCGCTCGACCTCGCCGTGCTCAACATCGCGCGCGGCCGCGACACCGGCCTGCCATCCTTGAACGGTGCGCGAGCGCAATTCTACGAGATGACCGGCGATAGCCAGCTGACGCCCTATATCAGCTGGGTCGACTTCGCAATGCATCTGAAGCACGTCGAATCGCTCGTCAACTTCATCGCCGCCTACGGCACCCACGAGACCATCACCAGCGCGACCACGCTGGACGCAAAGCGCGCCGCGGCGGCGGCGATCGTGCTGGGCGGCGTCGACGCGCCTGCAGACCGGCTCGATTTCCTCAACAGCACCGGCGCCTGGGCAAATGATGCCGGCCTCCCCAAAGACGTCGAC
>Ga0126384_10001983_pt1 | contig 12340 bp, 8 predicted proteins | sample PanSoiMetPlot_36_FD_92543 | JGI IMG/M metagenome (GOLD analysis project Ga0126384, IMG submission 92543) | Tropical forest soil microbial communities from Panama - MetaG Plot_36 | ecosystem: Environmental > Terrestrial > Soil > Tropical forest > Bulk soil | place: Panama | collected 2016-02-17 | reverse complement strand
CCACGCATACCATGCTGCGCGAGCTGGCGGAGGCGGCAGAAAACCGGCAACGGCTACTCGATGACTAACGGAGTAGCGCGATAATCTCAGAGTGGATCATGACCCACTTCCTCAGTAGCGTGTGCCATGCGCACGAAGAGAAACCGGCGGCGCGACAGACGTGCGCGCAGCGCACGCCACCCTATTGTGTCCCAATATGATGTGGTTCGTTTTAGCGTCCCGACTGCGCTTCCTGATACTCCCGGTCGGCACGTTTGCCGCGATAGGCGCGCAGTTCGATCGCGCGCCAGACCTCAGGCGCGATGCGGAAAAGCATACGCGGCTCTGTCTTCCAGATCGCCATGATCTCTTCCACTCTCGGCGTGCTGGCAATACTGCCACGGCCAATGTATTTATCAGCCAGTTCTTGATGAATGGGCCAGATATCGAAATCCGGTAACTTGAAGGGTTCGGCCCGCTCATAGACCTCCAGATGGGCAGGAAATGGGTCCGTTGTCTCTATGCAAAGCGAGCACCGCGGGTCACGCACGAGCTGTTTGCACCAGACGCGTGTTGCGGTGCCGGTCAGCCACAAGCCACCCTCTTTCCACAGCCAGAAAACCGGAACGGTATAGTGACGACCGTCCCGGCGGAGTGTGGCGATGACGCCGATATATGGCTGCTTGAGAAACTCGTCGATCATGTCTTGTTTCATGCGCCCCATGAGCGTGTATCCTCCCTCATATTCGGTTATCGAGACCGGAATCACAAGGTTTTGGTAATCATCGTGGGGTGCACTTCATCAGTACCGCCGGCGATGTGCAAGCTCCTGACAATCAGCGGCATCCTTCATGCCCCAGCCCGTTTGCTCCGCATGATATTGACCACTGTTCCCGTTGTGGCTTTCTTCGTTGCTTGGCTTATTCCAGCCGCAGTGCTGACCGCAGAGAGCCAGATAGCGAATCTACTGTCTCCCCTTCCTGGAGTCTCCCTCGTAGAAGGACAACAGGTTTCTTTTCTCCACCACCAGCCTGTCGTGACCTTTCGGGTCTACGCATTTCACAACAACACCTTAATCCCCATTCCTTTCCAGATTGACGAACGCGACCGGCGCGACCGTTGGGTGCTCGATCAGGGCAAACAGCCAAATCCAGACAATCCCGTTGGTGAGTTCGACGGCAACGACGTGATCGTGCTCATGAACCGCGACCTTGGAACCCGTGGCGATCCAGCTAAACTCCTTGGCGAGGCAACTGTATGGGGAGAGATCCGCGTGGGGAACGAAGCGAGTCCTCTCGGCTTCGCCTACGTAGGCAGTTTCAACTCTCCTCCCCCCCTCTCAAACAATGAGCCCACGTCTGCCCGCTATGACCCGGAGACCGACCGGGTCTACGCTGAGCGTTACGCCCTTGAGTTTCGGGCTCCCCTACCGACCCATGTCGCGTTTGTGGATCAGTTCAACGAGTTCGGTACGAATACCATTGCTGGTGTGCATGCTATCGGCGAGGTTCGGTTTCTTGGCGGTCTTCTTACACTGCACCGGACAGATGCCGACATACAAACGGAACTCCTCGGCTATCGGAACGGTCCCGTGCGGGTGATCCGCCGAGCCCGCTACTGGATTCCTCTGCCTTTTGGCTTCCGCACCGCTGGGCAGGTCGATCTGCTTTTCTACCGCGACTTCGTTGAGGGAACGGCTTTGGTGAAGCTCAAGATTCCCCCTCGCCTAGTGTTAGCGGACGGTGAGTTGCAAACGTACTTCGATTTTCTTCACCTCAGCGGCGCACGCCTTTTGCTCGATGGCTCACCTCTGAGCGATCCTGTCAACGGTCACATGACCGCGAAGAAAAAGACCTTAATGGGACGGCCCGCGCGCTGGGCAGCGCTCCTCCTCCCTGACGGTCGAGTAGTCCTACTGATTGTCCGTCTGGAAGGAGCCCTGCAGAAACTGGAGCAGCGGTTGTATTTTTACGACAGCGCAAGTGCGGGACACGACTTTGGTGGTCAGCCACTCTTTGGGTTTCAGTTTGCGCGGGTGAATCGGCTTGAGACAGGCACCCATCGCCTGTCGGTCTTTGCGGCCGTACTCGATGGTGTATCCGTTGAGGACATTCCCAAGGCCGCCCAAGTTTTTCTCTCTCCGCCGGAAGTCAGTGTCTCATTACTGAAGTAGTAGAGCGGAGACCTGGTCTCCAGCGGCTTTGCAACGACCTGATTCAGCTTGTCTTTAACGTTTTGAAAGTTTTCAATTTTCATGACTCGCCTGGGCTTTTGTAGGTTCAATTGCAACTTCTCCCTAAGGCTTATACATTCCCGTAACAATCTGCGATTTGAAACCCAGACTGGTAGATAGGTATGACATCTCTCGACTACGACGCTCTCGAAGAAATCGCCCTCGGCGCTACCGTGCTCGGCACGGGCGGCGGAGGTGATCCCACCTTGGGGAAACTCATGGCGCAGCAAGCTGTGGCGCGGTACGGTCCCGTGCAACTCCTGCCACTAGATGAAGTGCCGGACGACGGCTGGATTATCCCGACGGCAATGATGGGAGCACCCACAGTTCTAGTGGAAAAGATCCCCAGCGGCACGGAGGTGCTGGACGCCTTTCGCATGCTTGAGCGCCGACTACAATGCCGCGCAGTGGCAACCGTGTCTGCTGAGGCCGGTGGCGTGAACTCCATGATTCCCATGGTAGTCGCTGCTAGCCTAGGGGTGCCGATCGTTGATGCCGACGGCATGGGCCGGGCCTTTCCGGAAATCCAGATGGTCACGCCAACTCTTCATGGAGTATCAGCGACCCCCATGGCTCTGGCCGATGAGAAAGGGAATCAGGTGTTGCTGGAAACACCAGACAACTTCTGGACGGAGCGCCTCGCACGAGCTACCACAATCCAAATGGGCTGCTCGGCATGCATTGCTCTCTATGCCATGCAAGGTGCGACCGCCAAGAAGGTACTGGTCCCAAGCACGATCTCATTGGCACGTGAAATCGGTCATACGCTGCTAACGTGCCGAGAACAGAAACGCGACCCAATTGAGGCGCTCACTGCTCTCTTACATGGCCGACGGTTGTGTGAAGGAAAGATCACCGATGTACGGCGGCGCACGGAGCGCGGCTTCGCTCGCGGCGAAATGGACCTCATCGGCACCGGCCGAGAGGTAGGGGCACAGTACAAGATCTCCTTTCAGAATGAAAATCTGGTCTTCTGGCGGGACGGTCAGCCCGAGGTTACCGTGCCTGATCTTATCACCGTGGTTGATGAACAGACGGGTTTACCCATTACCACCGAAGCCCTGAAATACGGCTTGCGCGTCGTCGTCCTGGGTATCCCCTGCCATCCCCAATGGCGTACGCCCGCAGGTTTAGCCCTGGTCGGACCCCGCTATTTTGGCTACGAGATTGAATATGTGCCTCTCATGCAGTGAGACTATATTTTGGAGTGCGGGAGCCGTGCTCCCGCTTTTTCCCGGCGAAGCCATGCTTCGCCAACCCATTGCTCGAAGCATGGCTTCCGGCTGTAAAGACGCAAGCATGGCTTGTGCACCCCAAAAATCTCCGCTTAGGATGGCATAGAAGCACAGTGTGATGGCGCAAGAAGAAACTCATAGTGAACATACAGCTGGTTTTCGTCTCGGCATCGATGTAGGTGGCACCAACACCGACGCCGTTATCCTAGATGCAGCAGACCAGGTCGTTGCCAGTGTGAAGTCGCCCACGACCGCCGATGTCACCACCGGCATCGTAAACGCTCTACAAACTGTGCTGACCGCCTCGCGACTCCCGCCCACTGCCATTCATTACGCCATGCTTGGGACTACTCATTGCACCAATGCTATCGTTACCCGACAAGGACTCAGCCGAGTCGGAGTGATCCGCTTGGGTGCCCCTGCCACGCTGGCTGTGGAGCCCCTGCTTACCTGGCCAGCGGACCTGCGGCAGATAGTGTGCGAGCAAGCTTTTATTCTGCGCGGAGGGCATGAATACAACGGCGAGCCGTTAGCGGCACTTGATCCACAAGAGATCCGCGCAGCAGCACGGCAGATGAAAGGCCACGTGCATGCGGTGGCAGTCACCAGTGTGTTCTCGCCGGTGAACCCGGAACATGAATTGCATGCGCGAGATCTGTTGCGCGAGGAACTAGGCGACGAAGTGCCCGTCAGCTTATCCAGCGAGGTCGGCAGTGTGAGCTTACTCGAGCGAGAGAACGCCACCGTGCTGAACGCGGCGTTAATCGCCGTCGCGCGGAGCGCGATAGAAGGATTTGAGCGGGCGATTCGTCAACTACAGATTCCTGCGACCCTGTTCCTGGGGCAGAACGATGGCAGTTTAATGTCGGTGGACTATGCGTTGCGCTATCCCATCTTCACTGTCGCTTCTGGACCGGCGAACAGCATTCGTGGTGCAGCGTACTTGAGTCAGCTCCGCGATGCAATTGTGATCGACATCGGCGGCACCACCACCGACATCGGTATTTTGCAAAAAGGTTTTCCGCGCGAGTCCGCGCTGGCAGTAGAGATTGGTGGCGTGCGCACCAACTTCCGTATGCCGGATCTCGTGTCGATCGGGCTGGGCGGTGGCAGCCGTGTGCATCAGGCTGATGAGATCCGCGTGGGACCGGACAGTGTGGGCTATCGGTTAACCGAGGAGGCTAAAGTGTTTGGTGGCTGGCAACTGACGGCGACCGACTTGGCCGTGGCCGCAGGGCGCATACAATTAGGTGATCCTCACCAAGTCCAGTATCTAGCGGTGAGCATGGTCGAAGCAGGATTGGCTTATGTCAGCCGCTCCCTAGAAGACAGCATTGATCGTATGAAGCTCTCGGCTGATCCCGTACCTGTGGTGGCAGTCGGAGGTGGGAGCATCTTGTTTCCCGAGCAGTTGCGTGGCGTGTCGACAATCATTCGTCCGCCGCACTACGAAGTCGCCAACGCCATCGGTGTCGCTATTGCACAGGTCAGCGGCACGATCGATCGCGTCTTTGCCTTGGACACCATGAGTCGCGCACAAGCGTTAGACGAGGCCACGCGTCTGGCCCGCGAACGGGCCTGTGCCGCTGGGGCGAGACCGGAGAGTGTCGAGATTTTTGACCTGGAAGAGATTCCCCTTGCGTATTTACCTGGGAACGCGGTGCGCATTAAAGCCAAGGCGGCAGGAGCCCTGAGGCTATGATATGGGGTTTAGTTGCTCATTGTTGTGACCAATGAGAGTCTGTAAAAATGACAAACGACACTGCCGACTCGTGTAAGTCCCTCCTCAATCCCCCCTTTGGCAAAGGAGGGAAGCGCGGGGCGCGGGGGGATTTGCGTCTGCCGAAGCAGCTGAAACACTAATGCAGTGAAAGGTCCTAAAAATCTTATGACAACAACTCCAACTTTCACCCCAGATCAGCTCGTAACACGGGCAAGCTTTGCCGATCCGTATCCCCTCTATCGAGCCCTGCGTGACCAATCCCCGGTCCATTATATAAGCATGCCGGCTGGTGGCTCCTCTGGACTTGCCGCGCCCCTGTGGGCGTGGGGGCTCCTGAAGTACGACGATGTGTATAGCGCCCTGCGAGACCACGAGACCTTCTCCTCGGAGAACCCCATGGCTGGCCAATTCGGCCCGAGGATTGTGCTCATTCAGGACGACCCACCCCGCCATACTCGGTTCCGCCGGCTAGTGAATAAAGCGTTCACCTTGAAGCGTGTCGAGGCGCTTGAGCCATGGATTGCCAACGTCGCTACTGGGTTACTCGATGAACTCGACGCAGGTACAACCGATGTTGTCGAGTCTTATACCATCCCCCTGCCGGTGAAAGTCATCGCCCGGCTGCTTGGCATCCCTGGAGAGGATTACGCGACCTTCAAACGGTGGTCCGATGCTTTTCTCTCGACAGTCTCCGTGCAGGGAGGGGAACGGATGCAGAACATTCAAGAGATGGTCGCTTACTTCGGCCAGATGGCCGCCGCGCGTCGGTCGCACGGTGCGGAAGACCTCATCACTGCTCTGGTGGAAGCCGAGATTAAGGGTGAGTCGTTGCAAGATTGGGAGATCCTGGGGTTTTGCATCCTGTTACTCATCGCCGGGAACGAGACCACGACCAATCTGATCGGTAACATACTCAACCTTCTGGTCGATCGGCCGGAGTTGTGGCAACAGTTGCGTACGGATCGCAGCTTGGTCGAAACGGTGATCGAAGAGACCCTACGCTATGAGAGCCCGGTCCAGCGCTTGTTCCGCACGGCAGCCCGGGATGTGGAAGTCTCGGGAGCCAAAATTGCCAAGGGCGACAGAATCACCATCTTCTATGGCGCGGCCAACCGTGACCCGAGCGCATTCCCCGACCCTGATGAATTCCGGCTAGATCGCGATCTACGCAACCATGTCGCCTTTGGCATGGGCATCCATTACTGTCTCGGCGCGCCGCTCGCTCGGGCTGAAGCCAGAATCACGCTGAACGCGTTCCTTGATCGCTTCCCAGTTATCAAGCGTAGCGAGACGCCCGCTGTGCGACAGACGGCGAGTCCCATCGTCTTCGGCTTCACCCACTTGCCGCTAGTGCTAAGAACAGTCTAGCGTCCAGTGTCTAGGGTCTAGCGTCCAAGTAAGGGGAACAGGATGCAGTGTCCGCAGTGCCAGTACGAGAACCTGCCTGACGCGACCTTTTGCCAGGAATGTGGCACAAAGCTCCAGAACGTCTGTGCGCAGTGTCAGACGGACAATCAACCGACGGCCAAGTTCTGTCGCAAATGCGGCACTCGGCTCACGCCGCAGTCCCAAATCCAAGGTCCAAAGTCTCAAGTCGAGAGCAGCCTAGACTCTAGACCCTGGACTCCAGACCCTAAACCCATTCGCTACACGCCGAAGCATCTGGCCGAGCGCATCTTGGCTGAGCAAGCGGCAATGGAAGCTCGTGGCGCTGCCGACGGCGAGCGCAAGACCATCACCGCCCTCTTCGCTGATATCAAAGGCTCTATGGAGTTGATCGAGGACCTTGATCCTGAGGAAGCCCGCCACCTTGTTGATCCGGCCTTACAGCTCATGATGGAGGCCGTGCATCGTTACGAAGGTTACGTGGCTCAGTCCACCGGAGACGGCATCTTTGCCTTCTTTGGCGCTCCCATTGCCCACGAAGATCATGCCCAGCGGGCACTGTATGCTGCCTTACGGATGCAGGAGGAAATCAAGCGCTACGCCAACACCCTGCGTCTGGAAGGAAGGAGGCCCATCGAGATTCGCGTGGGGGTGAACACCGGCGAGGTAGTGGTGCGCTCAATACGCAAAGATGACTTGCATGCGGACTACGTTCCCATCGGTCACTCCACCAGTTTAGCGGCGCGTATGGAGGGCCTGGCGACGGGCGGATCGATCGTCGTGAGTGAGCACACTCACAAACTGACAGACGGATATTTTGAGTTTAAGGCCTTAGGGGCAGCAAAGGTTAAGGGAGTCAGCGAACCGGTCCATCTCTACGAAGTGCTTGGGGTGGGTCCACTGCGCACGCGGCTCCAAGTAGCAGCCCGGCGAGGGTTGAGTCGTTTTGTCGGCCGGCAGAGTGAGATGGAACAAATACGACGAGCCTTGGAGCAAGCCAAGATCAGCCATGGACAGATTGTGGGGGTGGTGGGTGAGCCGGGAGTGGGGAAATCCAGGCTGTTTCATGAATTCAGACTGATCTCACAACAAGGCTGCCTGGTACTGGAAACTTTCTCAGTCTCGCACGGCAAGGCGTATCCCTATGTGCCGCTGATCGACTTGCTCAAGAACTATTTTCATATCACCATACAGGACGATGAACGCAGCCGGCAGGAAAAAGTCACTGGCAGAGTTCTCACGCTCGATCGCAGCTTGGAAGACATCTTGCCCTACCTCTTTACTCTCCTGGGGCTCGCTGATCCCATGTCTTCTCTACAGCAGATGGACCCGCAAATCAAACGACGGCGCACCTTTGAGGCCATCAAGCGGCTGCTAGTACGCGAGAGTCTCAACCAGCCTTTGATCCTCATCTTTGAGGATTTGCACTGGTTGGACAATGAGACGCAGGCGTTTCTCTCTCTCCTGAGCGAGAGTCTTGCCACGACCCGTATCCTGTTGCTGGTCAATTATCGGCCCGAATACCGGCATGACTGGGGCAACAAGACCTACTACACCCAACTGCGACTCGATCCCCTGAGACAAGAGGATGCCCAAGAGCTGCTTACCGCCCTGCTGGGAGACGGTGCGGATCTGCAACCCCTCAAGCAGTTCATTCTAGAAAAGACCGAAGGCAATCCCTTCTTCATGGAAGAGATCGTCCAGGCGTTACTTGAGCAGGGGCTTTTGCCCAACCTTCGTAGAGTGGGCAATACCCACCGTAATGGAGAGGCGACCGGCCGGTCGCCTTTACCGACCGATCTGCACATCCCGCCCACCGTGCAAGGAGTCCTAGCCGCCCGTATCGACCGTCTCCCACCCGAAGAGAAAACTCTGCTGCAAACCCTTTCTGTGATTGGCAAAGAATTCTCTCTAAGCTTGCTCAGAAAAGTAGTAGGCAAGCCCGAAGATAAGTTACAAGAACAGCTCTCTCACCTGCAGACGGCCGAGTTCATCTACGAACAGCTTGCCTTCCCTGAGGTGGAGTACACTTTCAAACATGCACTGACGCAGGAAGTGGCCTACAACTCCTTGCTACTGGAGCGACGCCGGATGTTGCATGAACAGACGGCTAAGGCAGCCGAGACGCTCTTTCACAATCGACTAGAAGACCATTACGATGAGTTAGCACATCACTACAGCCGCAGTGGCAACATCCAGAAGGCGATAGAATACTTGGGGCTTGCTGGGCAACAAGCGATGCAACGGTCCGCCAATGCAGAAGCGATCACTCACTTGACTGCTGCTCTGGAGTTGCTCAAAACGCTGCCAGACACGCTGGAGCGCACTCAGCAGGAACTTACGCTACAACTTCTCTTGGGCGCTTCACTGATAGCTACCAAGGGTTGGGCTGACCCGGAAGTCGAGAGGGTCTACGCCAGGGCGCGGAGACTTTGCCGGCACGTAGGAGAGACTCCTCAGCTCTTCCCGGTGCTGTGGGGACTATATAGTTTCTATATTACGCGGGTGGAGTTACAGACGGCCCGTGAGCTGGAGGAGCAACTTCTCAGCTTGGCCCAGAGCGTACAAGATCCTGTTATCCTCATGGGGGCCCACTATATGCTGGGGCTTACCACCTTCTTCTTTCTGGGGGAAGGTGTCTCAGCCCGAGCGCACTTTGAACGGGTCGTTGCCTTCTATAATCCCCAACAACACAGCTCCTATGCTTTACTCCTTGGGCAGGACCTCGGGGTGAGCTGCTTCTCCTATGGGGCTCAGGTCCTGTGGCTTCTTGGTTATCCGGACCAGGCTCTCAAAAGCAGCCACGAGGCGCTCAGGCTGGTCCGGGAGATGTCTCACTTTCCTAGCCTCGCTTTGGCCTTGTATGTTGCTGCCTCGATCCATCAGTTCCGCCGGGAAGGGCGAGCAGCCCAAGAGCGTGCAGAGACAGCGATGGCCCTCTCTGACGCGCAGGGGTTTCCGATCTGGTTAGCATGGGCGACTATCATGCGGGGCTGGGCACTTGCCGAGCAGGGCCAGGGAGAGGAAGGGATTGCGCAGATACGCCAGGGCCTGGCCTCCTGGCGAGCCATGGGGGCAGAGGTAGCACGGACGTTTGGGCTTGCTCTGCTCTCCGAGGCGTATGGGAAAGTAGGGCAGGCAGAGGAAGGGCTGAGCGTGCTGGCCGAGGCGCTGCCTACGGTGGAGAACACTGGTGAGCATTACTACGAAGCGGAGTTGTATCGGCTCAAAGGAACGCTCACGCTGCAACAGTTCAAGGTTCAAGGTTCAAAGTTCAAAGTTGCCAACCCTCAGTACCCAACCCCCAGCACCCAAGCGGAGGCGGAAGCCGAAGCATGTTTTCATAAAGCTCTCGACATTGCCCGTCGGCAACAAGCGAAATCGTTAGAGCTACGGGCGGTGACGAGCTTGGCGCGGTTGTGGCAACAACAAGGCAAGAAGGAAGAAGCCTGGCACATGTTGGCGGAGATCTACGGCTGGTTCACTGAGGGGTTTGATACGGCAGATCTGAAAGAGGCGAGAGCCTTGCTGGAGGAATTGAATCATTGAACCATTGCATCATTGGGTCATTGAAGGCTTGAATCATTGAAACGACGAGAAAATGAATCAATGAACAAATGATTCAATGAAAAAATGAGAGAATTATGCGCCTTGCGGTTGACGTTGGTGGGACGTTCACCGACGTGATCGTCCTGGACGAGAAAACCAACACCCTGAGACTGGAGAAGGTCGAGACCACGCCGCGGGATCCCGCCGTTGGCGTGCTGCAAAGCTTCCAGAAAGCCGAGGCTCGGCTGAGTGACATCGACTACTTCGTACACGGCACCACGCTCGGCCTCAATGCGCTGCTGACTCGTACCGGCGCGCGGGTCGCTATTGTCACTACTAAAGGTTTCCGCGACGTCTATGAACTCGGCCGCACGGCGCGCGACCCGATGTATGATTTCAAATATCAGAAGCCTAAGACCTTGGTGCCGCGTTACCTGGCTTTTGAGGTCACGGAACGGAGCGATTTTCACGGCAACGTTCTGACGCCATTCAACCACGCGGAAGCTACCGCCGTTGCGCGGCAGATACGCGCCCTAGATGTCGAAGCGGTCGCGGTGTGTTTCTTGCACAGCTACGCTAATCCGACTCATGAACTGGCCATGGAAGAGGTGCTGCGCCAGGAGTGTCCAGAAATTTTAGTCACTCTCTCTCATCGCCTCAGCCGTGAGTATCGTGAATACGAACGCACGAGCACGGCGGTGATGGATGCCTATATTAAACCGGTGATCAGGAGCTATCTCGAGAAACTTGATGGCAGCCTATGCAGGGGAGGATTCAACGGTCACTTCTTGTTGACTCGCTCAGGCGGCGGAGCCATGACCGTTGCCTCAGCGACAGAACAACCGGTCCACTCGGTGCTGTCCGGTCCTGCTGGTGGTGTGGTCGGCGCGCGTTTCCTCAGCCAATTGATCGGTCACACCAACCTCATCACGTTGGACATGGGCGGTACCAGTCTTGATGCATCACTAGTTGTTAATGGACAGATAATGATTGAACATGAAGCAGCCTTCGAGGGTCTGCCGATATCCATTCCGACCATTGATATCAAGACTATCGGCGCCGGCGGCGGGAGCATCGGCTGGATTGATGACGGCGGTCATCTGCAAGTGGGACCGCAGAGCGCCGGAGCCGTGCCTGGACCGGCGTGTTACGGCAAAGGCGGACAACGGCCGACTTTCACTGACGCCGCCTTGATTGTCGGCTATCTCGATCCCCACAACTTCCTGGGCGGAGAAATCGAACTGGACTCGGCGTCAGCGCGCCAAGCTGTCCAACAAGAACTGGCGCGACGACTCCGCTTATCACTGCAGCAGACCGCAGCCGGTATCTTGCGCATCAGCGAAGCAAAAATCACTGGCGCTCTACGCGAGATTTCGGTCGAGCGCGGTTTTCATCCCAAGGACTTCGCTCTGCTTGCCTTTGGCGGAGGCGGCGGTTTTGTTGCCTCTGGAGTCGCGCGTGAACTTGGTGCCCCGACGGTCATCGTGCCACCGGGGCCGGCCAATTTCTCGGCATTCGGCATGTTGATGGTGAACGTCGTGCACGATTTTGCTCAGACTTATGTGACCGAACTGGATTACATGGATGTGTCAGCCATCAGCCGCATCTACACCGACTTGGCGGAACGTGGTCAGAAGGCGCTCGAGCGAGATGGGTTTCAAGTCAAAGACCGGACGTTCCTGTGCTCGGCTGAGTTGCGCTATCAGGGCCAAGAGCACACAGTTAATATTCCCATCCCGGGACGAGACCTCACTGTCAGCGACATCGCGCGCATTGCCGGTGACTTTAATGCTGCACATCTTACGCAATATGGTCACCGCATGGATGACCCAGTCGAGATTGTGACTTTGCGTGTCAGCGCGGTCGGGTTACTCCCCCCTCCAGTCCTGCCTACGGTTGCGAAGGGAACGGGCGGCATGGACAGGGCGCGAAAGCGCAGCCGCCCTGTCTATCAACCCGCGCTGGATACTGCGGTGGATTACATGGTCTACAATCGTGGTTGGCTGCTGTGGGGGGACCGAGTCGACGGACCGGCAATCGTTGAGGAACCGAGTTCCACCACCATTCTTCACAGCGGGGATGTCATGACCGTTGGGCGATATGGGGAATTGGTCATCACGGTAGGAGAATTGTAGATTCCCTCTCTCAGAGGGAGAGGAAGAAGACAGGGACGGAGGAAGGACATGAGCACCATCGACTCCATCACCGTTGAAGTCATCCGTAACTATCTCCTCT
>Ga0126384_10001982_pt1 | contig 12341 bp, 8 predicted proteins | sample PanSoiMetPlot_36_FD_92543 | JGI IMG/M metagenome (GOLD analysis project Ga0126384, IMG submission 92543) | Tropical forest soil microbial communities from Panama - MetaG Plot_36 | ecosystem: Environmental > Terrestrial > Soil > Tropical forest > Bulk soil | place: Panama | collected 2016-02-17 | reverse complement strand
TTCGTGCTGGTTGCGAAGCATTTTGGCCGTCTTCTCATCGGACCAGGGGGCGGCCAGCCGGTCGGGCCGGTCTGCAATCCAGTAAGCGGTCATGGCCATGATGGTAGAGTTTTGCGCAAGAATGTCCGGCTTTTGCGCTTCGAGTGCATCCGCAGCGGAGTGATGGGTGTAGCCATACTCCGCCGTGTCTTGATTCATGTTGATGCCCGGCAAACCATAAACGGAGAACGGCAACGTATCCGTGCCGGACTCGATCTTGTCATTGACTTTCACTTTGCGAAGATTCGAAAACGATTCCGCGAACGCCTCGAGCGCCGGAATCAAATCGTCGCGCCCGCCAAGCATGAACTCCTTCACAATTCCCTGCCCCTCGTCGAGAATCAGATCTCCCAAATGATTCGACCATTCCGCCTTGTGTTGCTTGTAGTAGGCGAAGGAACCATCAAGCCCCTGCTCCTCACCCGTGAAAAGTACGAAACGTAACGTTCGACGGGGCCGCAACCCCGCCCGAAGAATCGCATTCGCTGCGCCGAGGGTTGCAGCCGTGCCCGAACCGTTATCTGTCGTTCCTTGGGAGAGATCCCACGAATCGAGATGTCCTCCAACGACAAAGACCTGCTCCGGATGTTCTGAGCCACGGATTTCGCCCACGACATTTGCCGTCTCCGCGGGCCCGTTGGTGAATGTATTCTGCACGTTGATGTGCAAGCGCGGAGTAATCCCTCGCGCGATCAAGCGTTCGAGTTGGCCCTGGTCTTCCGCGGTCATCGAAACGATCGGAACGGCGAAATCCGCGTCAAATCCCAGAATTCCCGTGTGCGTCAGGTTCATTCCGGCAGAACGCGAACCACCTTGTCCGCCGATGACTGCCACAACTCCTGCACTCGAAAGTGACTTCAGAAAATTTCCGAAGTCGGCAAAGATCATCATGAAATCCTTCTTCGGTTTGCCTTTGGACTGGACGAGGATGATCTTGCCTTTCAAGCGATTGAGGGCTTTCGCTTCTTCATCGAGATCGAAGAGATTAACTGTAACCACGTCCGCGTCCGCGCCGCCGGGAGCAGTCGAGCCGACCCAGCCCATGGAGTCAATATGCAGCTTGCGCTTTACTGGAGAAAGGAGCTGCGCATCAGCTGAGCCGCGCGTCCAGCCGCGCCAGATCGTGTATTTCTCCGTGTGGACGTTTTCGAGTCCCATCTCCTTCATCTTCCTGACCGCCCATTCCTCGGATTTTCGCTCTTCCGGAGAACCCGTAACGCGCGATCCGATGTCGTCGCTCAGTTCAGTAAGATATTGATAGGCGCGCGAGTTCATGATGCCTTCGCCGGCAATTTTGGTGAGGGCTGGCATGGTGCCGTCCTCTTTGGGCCCTTTCGGCTTGTTGTCCGCAGCAGAGACGCCCGCGAGCGCCAATGCCAGTGCCACCGACACACCGGCGAAAATCAAAGCTCTTTTCATGCATTTCCTCTCAAGCGCTTCTTGTTGGAACACACCCTATTATCCTAAGTCAGACGCAATGGTCGCCAAAGGGTTTCACTCTAGATTAAGACGTTTTTCTCGATTTGCAGGAACAGAAACTCGCATCCAGTCGCCGCTTTACGCGGTGAAAACCGAACCCTAGACTCAAACCTTGGCCATGAAAAAACTCTTTAGCCGATTTTCTAAATTGACGGTATTTGGCGCCGGTTTTCTGGTTTTCTCGCAAAGCGCGTTTGCTCAAGCGGCGCCGGAAAAACCAAAAGACGCTGCGCCACTCAATTCAGAGCAAAAGCCAGTGGAGCCCCCGAACGCTGCTCAAATCGAACTTCTCGAAACAAAGTATCGCTTCGAATCAAATGGCGATTCGCGCAAGGAAGTTCACGCCCTGGTCAAAATCAACAGCGAACTCGGTGTTCGCCAATTCGCGCGGCTAAATTTCGATTACAACCGCGGCTTTCAATCGGTGGAAATCCCGCTGGTGCATATCACGCACGCAAATGGCGGCACTTCCGACATTCTTCCCAGTGCTATCACCGACGCGCCAAATCCCGCCGCCGAAAAATTCCCCGCCTATCATGATGTCCGCGTCAAATCCGTCCGCATCCTCGGCCTTCAACCCAGCGATTCCCTCGAATATCGCGTCATCACGACAACGACCCACGCGCCACTCGCTCCCGACTTCTGGCTCGACCATTCCTTCGACCGCACGGGCGTCGTTTCACGAGAGATTTTTCAACTCGAAGTACCCACGGCTTTACAATTACAACCTAGGGTCAATCCCGACACCCCACCGACGTCCTCATCAAACGAAGGAAAGGGCGACGATTCCAAACTGACTTATGTTTGGAAAAGGGAGTCTGCAGCGTCAGAAAAGTCTTTGACGGAAACAGAATCAAATAAATCAGACATTTCACTCTCCACATTTAAATCATGGGATCAACTTGCTGAAAAGCTTGGCGCGCTTTTGTTCCCGACGAAAGAAGAATTTTCCTCCATGCGAGAAAAGGCATTTCCCATTTCAAAGGGAATAGTCGATGGAGAAACATTGGAATACTACCGCTTTGTCTCTCAAAAGATTCAGACCGTTGAATTGCCTCTCGGCGCTACAGGCTATAGGCAAAGAAAACCAATGGAAATTCTTGAGTCCGGTTACGCCACCGCCGAAGACAAATTCGTACTCTACGCAGCGATGGGCTTCACGCGCGCGGGTTTTGTTTGTGGCTCAACTGGGCCGATCGAAACCGAATTGCCTTCTCCATCGCGATTCGACTACCTGCTGACATTCGGCCATCAAGTCGGGATGAGCTATTGGTTGGATTTGAATACCGAAGTTGCCCCAATCGGAATGATTCCAGGTCGGCTTCTCGATAAAACCATTTTCGTGGTCGACGACCACCGCAAAGCGCGTTGGGAAGCTTTCAAGTACCAGCCGGTCTACCCCGCCTCACAGCGGGTGATTGTGAGCGCCGCGCTAGACAAAGATGGAAGGCTCGCCACAAAAATAAAGTACATTCTGCGAGCAAATACCGAATTGCTTTTGCGCGTGACATTTCATAAGACTCCTCCGGAAAAGCAAAAAGATGTCGCACAATATCTTGCCCTGTCTGACGGCTTTCGCGGAAAAGTCACCAGCGTAAAAACCTCTGATCCCTATGACACGGACAAGCCGTTCGAAGTCGAGTACGAGTTAACGCAAGAAAAGTTTGTGGACTGGTCGAAAAAGCCGGTGCGCATTCCCGCGCTGCTTCCTTTGCCCGGTTTGCCGGAAGCGCCAAGGAAATCAGCTGGCGATGCAAGGATAGATCTTGGTCCGCCGCTCAACATCGAACTTACCGGAACGCTTCGTCTGCCTCCAGGGACAACAGCACAAGCCCCTCCCGGGACTTCCGCAAAGCGCGACTACGCTACTTTCGTCTCCGAATACTGCTCAAAAGGAAATGTGCTGTCTTTTTCGCGTCACCTGAATTTCCTAACTTCCGAGCTTCCTCGCGCGCGCGCCGTGGACCTCAGCGCGTTTCTACACGCCGTACAAAGCGACCAGTCGCAGCTCTTCGTCCTCGATAAGCCGGATTCCGTTGCCGCGGTCAAGCCAAAATAAAAAAGCCCGCTCGAAGGCGGGCTCTTTCTCTCTAGTCGAAACCCTTTTCTACTTAATTTCCAGAATTTCCTTTTCCTTTGCCGTGCCCATATCCTCGATTTTTTTCGTTTCGGAATGCGTCAGCTTTTCCAGTTCATCGAGCGAGCGCTTTTGCTCGTCCTGGCTGATCTTCTTGTCCTTCTCGAGCTTGTCGATCGCTTCTTTGATGTCGCGGCGGATGTTGCGCACCGCTGTCAGGTGATTCTCGCGCACTTTGTGCATGTGCTTCACAAGCTCCTTACGGCGCTCTTCGGTAGGTGACGGAACCGGCACGCGCACAATTTTCCCGTCATTCGTCGGATTCAATCCGAGGTCTGAAGTGCGAATCGCCTTATCGATCATCGCCACGGCGCTTGTATCCCACGGAGCAATCACGATCATCGTCGCGTCGGGCACCGTCACGGTGCCCAGCTGATTCACCGGCATCGGCGTGCCGTGATAATCAACGCGCACGTTATCCAGAATTGAAGCGTTCGCGCGGCCTGTTCGGACAGTCGCCAGCTCCTTCCGAAAATCCTCCACCGCTTTTTCCATGCGCGTTTTCGCAGCCCCGGTCGCTTCTTTCGTAGATCCAATCGTAGACATTTTGCTTCTTTCCTCAGTCGAAATGTGGAATTACTCGTTTCCTCAAACAGAAGACGCGGCCCCTGACCGCGCCCAAACTCTTCTACGCTGTCGTGACTTTCGAACCGACGCGCTCGCCCAACACAACGCGCTTGATGTTCCCATATTCACCCATGTTGAACACTACGATGGGCATGCCGTTGTCCATGCAGAGCGAAATCGCCGTCGAATCCATCACCTTTAAGTTCCGCTGCAGCACGTCCTGATACGTAATCTGCTCGAACAAAATCGCGTTGGCAACTTTTTCCGGATCGGCATCATAGACACCTTCCACACGCGTTGCCTTTAAAATTACGTCCGCTTTGATTTCCATCGCGCGCAAAGCCGCCGCGGTGTCCGTCGAAAAATAGGGATTGCCGGTGCCCGCCCCGAAAATTACTACGCGGCCTTTTTCGAGGTGCCGCATCGCGCGCCGCCGGATGAACGGTTCCGCCACTTGCTGCATCGCAATCGCACTCTGCACGCGAGTGTAAACGCCTTCCTTCTCCAGCGCGTCCTGCAAAGCCAGCGCATTGATGACCGTCGCAAGCATCCCCATGTAGTCGCCGGTCGTGCGGTCAATCTCAAAACCTTTTTGGCGCGCGCCGCGAAAAATATTCCCGCCGCCGACTACAAGAGCGATTTCCACCCCGAGGTCGTGCACCTCTTTCAATTCACGCGCAATCGCCTGGATCGTTTCGCCGTGAATGCCGAATCCTTGCGCCCCCTGCAGCGATTCACCCGAAATTTTCAGGAGAATTCTTTTGTAGACCGCCTTTTTCTTCCCGCTTTTCTTCGAGGACGCCTTTTTCGCTGGCATGGCTCTCCGCAACCGCCGTCTAAATCCCGCAAAATTGTAGCAAACTCGCTCCGCTCAAACACGCGCACGCACAAAAAAAAGCGTCCCGATTGCGTCGGGACGCTCTGTCAAGCTTGTCGGGCCCGCGAGACTCGTCTTTAGACCTTCGCTTCGGAAGAAATGGACGTGGCCACCTCGCCGACCTTGAAACGCGAAAAGCGCCGAATGGTGATGTTTTCCCCGAGTTTCGCGATGGCATTGTTCACCATTTCGCCGATCGTCACGCTCTCGTCCTTGATGAAGTGCTGTTCGTACAGGCAGTTTTCCTCGTAGAACTTCTCCATTTTGCCGTTCACGATGCGGTCTACAACGTTGTCGGGCTTGCCCGTGGCAAGGGCCTGCGCCTTGTAAATCTCGCGCTCCTTGTCCAGCATGTCCTGTGTCACTTCTTCGCGGCGAACGTAACGTGGATCGAGCGCCGCAATATGCATCGCGATGTCATGAGTTAATTGTTGAAACGCTTCGGTACGCGCAACGAAATCCGATTCGCAATTGATCTCCACGAGCACACCGATCTTGCCGCCCGCATGGATGTAGCTGCCCACAAGTCCTTCGGTCGCTTCGCGCGTGGCTTTCTTAGCCGCAGCTGCCTGTCCCTTCTTACGCAAAACGGCGATCGCCTTCTCTTTGTCACCGGCCGCTTCCACGAGTGCCGCGCGACAATCCGCGAATCCCGCGTTCGTCAGATCCCGCAACTCTTTTACGAGCTTGGCTGGAATTTCCATGGCTGTATTTGGTGTACTCATCCTTTTTCTCTCTGGCTTTCCTTTTGCTTTCTCTGCGAATTTGCTGAAATTCTTTCGAACTGTTACAAAAGCGGCCCGCCGCGAGTGCATCGAGGCGGGCCGGAAAAATCTCTCTTACCCGCGCTTGCTCAGCGTGACTCCCCGTCCGGAGGAACTGTGGCTTCGGCTGCTTCCGCCTTAAATTCTTCCGCGCCTTCAACGAAGTCGCCTTCCTGCTTTTCGTACTGTTCGTACGCGCTTGTATCGACGTATTCGACGCCGTCCACAACAGCCTGGTCCGCTGCAGCCTTCGCTTCGCCAACCTGCGATTGCGCGTAGGTATTGCGGCCTTCGATAACCGATTCAGAAATCTTTGAAGTGAAAAGCCGAATCGCGCGCAGCGCGTCGTCATTGCCCGGAATAATCCAGTCCACAACATCCGGATCGCAATTCGTATCCACTACTGAAACGACCGGCACGCCCATGCGGCGTGCTTCCTTCACGGCGATCTCTTCCGCGTTCGAGTCGATGACGAACATCGCATCCGGCAGCTGCGTCATGTTCTCAATGCCGTCGAGATTCTGCTGCAGGTGCTTCATCTCGCGATCGAGCCGCGCGCGCTCTTTCTTCGAGAGCTGTTCCATGCGGCCGTCTTCCGTCATCGCCTTCAGGAGTTTTAGGCGCTTGATCGACTTCTGCAGAGTTGCCCAGTTGGTCAGCGTGCCGCCCAGCCAGCGGTGATTCACGAAAAACGCACCGCAGCGCTTCGCCTCTTCGGCGACCGCTTCCTGGGCCTGGCGCTTCGTCCCAACAAACAAAACCGACTTGCCTTGTGCGGACATGTCGCTCACGAAGCGGCTCGCTTCGCGGAACATTTTCAGGGTCTTCTGCAGGTCAATGATGTGAATGCCATTGCGCTCGCCGAAAATGTATTCCTTCATTTTCGGATTCCAGCGACGGGTCTGGTGACCGAAATGAACACCGGCCTCCAGCAGTTCTTTCATTGTAATTTCTACTGCCACTTTTCCTCCTTATTGGACATCTGCTTGCGGCCTTACTTCGCCGAGCAGCGTTTTTGCCGGCGTTCCTGCCGGCCATGATCTCGGCGGAAACTCTTGCGAATTTCCGCCGGAGTTCGTTCAGCCCGCTAAGCGATTAACGCTTGGTGAACTGGAATCTCTTTCTCGCGCCCTTCTGCCCGTACTTCTTGCGTTCCTTCATACGGGAATCGCGCGTCAGAAAACCGTTCTTGCGCAACGCCGGGCGCAGCTCCGGGTTGAACCGCGAAATCGCGCGGGACAATCCCATGCGAACGGCTCCAGCCTGTCCGCCGACGCCGCCGCCGTGCGCGGTCACCACAATATCAATCTGGTCCGCCAGGTTCGTGAACTTCACCGGCTCCGTCGCGTCATGTTTCCACGCGAAATTCGGAAAGTACTGGTCCACTGGCCGGCCATTCACCGTGAACTTGCCCGAGCCGGGCCGCACAAACACGCGCGCGATGGACTCTTTTCGGCGGCCCGTGCCGTGGAACCAGGTCTTGCTCGACGCTTCAGAACTCAAAACTTCCTCCAGGTAGTTCAGTCAAATCAAAATCGAAAAAAAACCGTATTTGCAGACAGCATGGCCAGCATCGGCCAAAAACTTTTTGAACTTCCCACCCGGCTGATTCCCTCGGGAGGTCTGCACCTGACCTGCGTAGAAGGACCACCAACGTGCGGAAACTTCAGAGCCCAACAACTAAAACCTTAAATCGCGAGCGGCTGCGGATTCTGTCCCTTGTGCCGCGCCAAACCCGCTGCATCGCGATACACGCGCAGCTTTTTTGCCCGGCGCGCACGCAGCTTGTTCTTCGGCAGCATGCCGACAATCGCTTCGCGCACCATCCATTCCGGCTTGGCCTCGCGAACGCGCTTTGCCGGAACTTCTTTTAATCCACCCGGGTAACCGCTGTGCGAATAATAAAACTTCTGCTCAACTTTATTTCCCGTGAGCTTGATCTTGTCCGCGTTGATCACCACAACGTGATCGCCCGAATCCAGGTACGGAGTAAACGATGCCTTATCCTTGCCGATCAAAACCCGTGCCACCTTCGTTGCCAGGCGTCCCAATACCTGGTTCGTGGCATCCACAACAAACCAATTCGCGCCCACCTTAAGCGCTTCGGCTTCTGCTCCCTTGGCTACGTACGTCCTCATCGCAATCAGTCACACCTTTCCCTGTAGAGACAAACGTCAATTTTAGAGGCTCAATCACGATAAGTCAACGCAGGAGTTATTGCCCGCGTTTTTTCCGCGACTTATCTGCGCGTCGAATCGGGGGAATTTGTGGTCGTCTCAGGCCATACCAATTCGCATGCTCGGCAAGCTGGATCACATCAAAATACTTGTAAAGGTAATCGCAATCTATGGCCTGTTCGTATTTGCTGTCATCGTTCACAAGCCAAATACAGTCCAGCCCATCTTGCGGACTGTAATAGCCAATACGGAATACTCTGCCTTTGTCGCGGTGCCGCTACTCCGTGAAAATGGACAAGCCGCACAACCGACAACTGCCGTATCGGCGCTTGTCTACGGTCATCCTTCGATTTTCCCACGGTCAACCGACGGGAAGTGTAACAAATCAAAATCGAACCGCAGGACTTGAAGGGCGGGATGCTTTAGCGTTGTATGGTCGTGCGTACTATGAATCCTGTAAACCAAATTGTCCGTCCAGAACAATTTGGGAGCCCCCGCTACGAATTTCAATAAGTCGCTTATAGGTTTGCGGATGTCGTGGCTTGAGTGAGAGTTCCTGTAGCTTGTTACATTCCATTAAGTGTTTGACTCTATGCACCTTAACCACTGACTAATCAGCCTTCGCTTTGGCCTCCCAATTGCCAAAGTAGGACAGTAACGACGGAAAAGTAATGCTTTTGTGGCGGACGAGTCACCGTTCGGCCTCAATCGGAGTGGGCAGGTCAAACGGGAGGATGCGGGCTTGGAGAAATTGGTGTCTCTAAAGAAGTTCATTTGTGTACGCCAAGCGAGTGACAAATTGCTCGGTATTTTTGAATCGGAGGATTTAAACAAATGGAAGTTCCACAGGTAAGAGCTACGCTGCGCGGGATCCTGTCTTCTCTCGTCACACTGTTTGTCCTACTCATCGCAGGCGCAAGTTCAACTCTCGCACAGTCGACCGCATCTCTCAGCGGCACGGTTACTGACAGCACTGGGGCCGCCATACCAGGAGCGACCGTCACCGTGAAGAATCAGGCGACGGGCGTGGAATCTACTATCACGACCGATACTGCCGGCGTGTACCTTTTCCCGACTCTTTCCATTGGTACCTATCGCTTGGAAATCAAAGCTACGAATTTCCAAGGCGTGGTGCTTACCGATATCCAATTGCAGGTCGCTTCCGCGCAAGTCCGCGACGTTCAGATGAAAGTCGGCCAGGCCGCTGAAACGGTAGAGATCACAGCGGACGCCGCTGTAGTGGATACAACTACGACCAGCCTTGGCCAGGTCATCAACAACAAGACAGTACAAGAAATCCCCTTGAACGGGCGCCACTTCACAGATTTGAGCTTGCTGACGACAGGAACAGTAACCCCGCCCGCGAATGGCTTCCTTTCGGCGCCGCTGCGCGGACAAGGCTCTTTCGGCATCAATACTGCCGGGCAACGCGAAGACACGACAAACTGGCTCGTCAACGGAATCAATCTGAACGACAACGTACAGAACCAGATCACCTTTCAGCCGCCCATTGACACGCTAGCGGAATACAAGATCGACAACTCGTCCTTCCCGGCTCAGTACGGTCGGAATGCCGGTGCCATCGTCAATCTGGCAACCCGCTCGGGCACAAATGAATACCATGCAGAATTGTTTGAGTTCTTCCGTAACAACGCGCTGGATGCCCGGAACGTCTTCAATACACGGCTCACATCCACCGGCGCGCCAAATCCGCAAGCCCCTTTCAAGCGCAACGATTTTGGGGCAAGTGGCGGTGGCCCTATCAGGAAGAACAAGGTCTTTTTCTTCTTGGCATACGAGGGCCTTCGCCAGCACCAGAGCTTGACAGTGGCGTCCTCGAGAGTCCCGAGCCAGAACGAGCGCGCTGGGGCAACCAGTGCAGCCATCCAAAAGATCCTCGCGGTTATTCCTGCGGCAAATCTCGTGGGTACAGGCAACGCAAGCGACCCGGCGACCTTCAACGCCTTCACCGGCGGAACGCTCGCGAATGTTTCTTTGAATCAGGGCTCAGCGGACATCGACGTACAACTCAGCGAAAAGGACAAAATTCACGGCTACTACGTCGTGCAGAAGGACCTTCGTCAGGAGCCCACGGCGGGTGGTGCGATCGGCGCGAACCTGCCCGGCTTCGGTGATACGCGCGATGGTTTGCGGCACTTGATGACAGTGAGTGAAGATCACGTTTTCGGCCCTTCCTTGACCAATACCGTTCGCCTCGGCTTTAACCGCATCCACCTGACGTTCACGCCCAATCAATTGCTTGACCCGACCGATTTTGGAATCAACATGCCAGCCGGCGCGCCCGTCGCTTCGGGTCTGCCATTCTTCAATGTCGGCAATGCGCTCGGATTCGGCGGCCCTACTGGCGAGCCTCAGGGCCGAGGCGACACCACAGTGGTGTTGAACGACGGACTAAGCTGGCTGAGCGGACGCCACACTTTTATGTTTGGAGGCGAAATTCGCCGCGCTTACAACAACAACATCGCTTTTAACGTCGGCAGCTTTACCTTCAACGCGACCGGCAGCGGAGCGACGCAGCAAACCGCGATGCAAAACTTCCTGAATGACGCGGCTTCCGCTTTCACGGTTCAGCTCGGGTCTGGCAACAACCGGATCCTCCAACCATCCTACGATGCTTTCGCGCAAGACAGCTTCAAGTGGAAGTCCAACTTCACGATCAACGCTGGTTTGCGGTACGCTTGGAATTCTTCGCCATCCGAAGCCAACGATCACTTTACGCAGTTTGACCCAACTACCGGAACCCTGGTTGCAGCCGGCCAGCCGTACCATACAAACAACAAGAACTTCCAACCGAGGATTGGGTTCGCATGGGATCCATTTAAGAACGGTAAGACATCCGTGCGGGCAGCCTACGCCATTCTGACTCAAAACCCCACCACGAACATCGTAACCGGCCTCAGCGGCAATCCACCGTTTGCCGTGCCGATTTCGGTGAACTCCGGAGTTATTACGGTTGAGAACCCAGCACCTTCCACAGGAACCTTCCGGACAAGCCTGGGTCCTGCTGCGATCAATTCGCGTTTCGACGACATGTACGCGCAAGACTGGAACCTGACGATCGACCGCCAGCTAACTTCAAGCCTTGGCCTGAGCGTCGCCTATGTCGGGATGAAAGGCACCCACCTGCAGCTGAACCAGAACATCAATCAGCCGCTGGTCACAGGCGGCACATACTCCAGCGTCCGGCCGTTCCCAACCCTACCCTCTACCAGCGCAATCTTGCCCGCTCAGTGCTCCGCTCCACACCCGGCCTGTACTCTCGGGAACATCAATCAGGTCAATAGCGGTGGAAACTCACACTACAACGCGTTGTGGGTCACTCTGAACAAGCACTTTTCACGTGGACTTCAGGTTCTGACTTCCTATACATACTCGAAGTCATTGGACTACAACTCCCTCGCTACGGGCGAGACCTACATTCTTCAAAATGCATACAATCCCCGCGGTGACTACGGACCGTCCGAATTCGACGTCCGCCATCGCTTTGTGCTCAGTGGCTTCTATCAGCTACCTTTCCAAGCAAACCGGTGGGTGAGCGGATGGGAAGTCGGCACCGTCGTACAGGCCCAGACCGGCAATCCATTGAACCCAACTACCGCGATTACGACCCCTATCAGCTTAACGGTTCGTCCAGACCTGGTCGCACCGCTCCATGTCACACGTGATCCGAGCGCCTGGTTCGGACCGGCCTCTCAGTTCGCAGCCGAACTCGCATCGCCCTGCGCTGGCACAACTTGTCATCCCGGCAGCCTAAGCCGCGACGCCGTCAGGGGTCCGAACTTCGTAAATGCCGACTTTTCTGTAATCAAAAACACGAAACTTACCGAGAGAACCAATCTGCAATTCCGGACCGAGATGTTTGACGTCTTCAATCATCCGAACTTTGGGAACCCGGGACTCACATTCACCCCGACCAGCACAACGTTCGGAAAGGTCACATCGACGCGCTTCCCGACGGGCGATTTCGGCTCTTCCCGGGAAATTCAGTTTGCACTCAAGCTGCAGTTTTAACTCGAATTGCATGACGACCGGGCGAAGGAGTTTTTTCTTCGCCCGTTTTTTCTGTGGAACGCCCTTTTTTGCGAAAAAGTTCAGTGGCCGATGTCGCTTGCTGCCGCTTTCACAATTGGATCTTGTGGTTCCAGTTGCAGCGCCTTCTGCACTGCCTCTTTCGCATTCGTGCTATCCCCCTGTTTCTTGTACGCACGAGCCAGCCAGCTCCATGTTTCCGCTTGCGAACCATCCTGCGCCAGCGATTTCTTGAAACTCTCGATGGCCTT